>Ga0214923_10000881_pt1 | contig 44266 bp, 33 predicted proteins | sample LL1510_MetaG_FD_177993 | JGI IMG/M metagenome (GOLD analysis project Ga0214923, IMG submission 177993) | Freshwater microbial communities from Lake Lanier, Atlanta, Georgia, United States - LL-1510 | ecosystem: Environmental > Aquatic > Freshwater > Lake | place: USA: Georgia | collected... | reverse complement strand
ACGCCTGCATCCTCTAGATACATTTTTTTTGCTTCTGGGGTAAAAACCCATTCTCCACCGGGAGCAATAAAATCTTCAGGTGTTGAGCCATTTGAAAAACCATCATCTGGTGGGCCATACTCTGGTGGAACATACTCGGGTGCTTTTGCAAGAAGACTTAATTGCAATGGAAATGGATTTGGTTTCATGATTATGCTCTTTCTAAATCTCTCATTATTGAGCTGGGGGAGCCTGACCGGGAGGTGCCCCGGCAGGAGCCTGACCGGGAGGTGCCCCGGCAGGAGCCTGACTGGGAGGTGCCCCGGCAGGAGCCTGACCGGGAGCTGCACCTGCTTGCTGACCAAAGTCGCCTTGGTCGTAACCCTGTTGCTGTTGTTGCTGGGCAGCCATCTGCTGCTTCATGTTTACGACTTGCAGCCAGATCGGATCGGCAATCGCATTGCCTCCGTCCTCGTCGGACAACGGAGGTAATCCTCGACGTGCGCGGATCTCGTTCTTTGTCGACCAAGTCGCCTCCACCTGCATGTTTCGCATGTTGGTCGTGTCGTCTTCGGGGACAATGCCGTCAAAGATGAGCACCAAGTCGTCGTAATGAGGTCGGATCAATGTCCTCGTAAGCCAATCGGAATTGCTTTCAAGAATTGAATACAATCCCTCCTCGTTGACAATTGAAGAAATCTCGCCCGTTGCATTGCCCGAGCCGACAACCAATCCCTGCTGTGCGCTTTCGGAAAGGTTCAGGCGACTCGGGTGCATCCCGAAGAATGCACACTTGAGCGAGGACATCAACCTGAAGAATTGCTCAAACTGCATATCACTCGGCGTTGCCGTGAGATCAAGGACCTGCGCTTTCATGTCGGCAGGCCCGGGAAGGATCGGCATCTTGCTCTTGCTGTTTCCCACACCACCTTGCCCAAGTATCTGTCTCTCAAAAGTGCTCAGGCCCTCAGCGGAATAATCCCCGGACAAGACAAGCATCCTCGACGGAAATCCGGGACGAAACAAATCCTTGTTGTAATTGAACATGTTTAGCAACAATGATGTGGCAGCCAGCGATTGTTCCAGCAACGAAGTTCCAAAACCCCACCGGTTCAACTCTCCCGATGGATTGCTCCACTCCACATCAATCTCGTTCCTGTTCCACGCCCCCACGATTTGCCCGTCAACTTCTTGCACATATTCAGCGTTGGTGATGTCAATCGTGATGCCAGACTTGTGAGACCATTCCTCTGAGAGCATCATGCGAGCAACGCGCTCGTTCGTGATGCCCTTCCGCGCCATCCACGGCATCAGCACGTACAGCACAGGAAGGATGGTGTCACCCGGCAAAAGGTAATAATCAACCGGCTTTCCGGCCTTGTTGCGCGAAATTACCATTGCACGTCGGTCAATGATCAATTCTTCCTGCACGGCAACCGTCAGGAAATCCCGAAAGGTCTTGTGATACAAGCGCACAGGGTTTTCAATCAGGTCTTCCATCTCCCGGCATCGACGGTCAATTTCCTCAGTATTACTATCGAAATTAGGATCGTCAAAACGACGATGTACAACGCGCCATCCTCGCTGCTTTCCGGCAACGAAGACTTTGCGGCTTAGCCCCTTGATATCTTCAACCCGCCGCGCAATGATTGCCCGGTCTATCAGGCTTTCTCTCGCAATCGCACGAAGAAAGGCAAATGCAGGCGTGTCAAGCGGTTTGCGAAGTGTTCCCGGCGACGTGGCAATGGAAGCAATCGATGGCCCGTAGTTGCTGAACCACTGACCCCGGCGACGCTCTTCCTCCTTGCGCATCTTCTCGACGTTTTCTTCGCTGAAGATTTTTTTTGGCGCCAGCTCCTCGGCGGTGGGATTGACCGGACGATTGAATTCATCAAATGGCATTGTTTTCTCCTTAGACTAGAACCACTTCATCAAAGAATTTCTTGTCATTGCGAGACACCTCCAACGCCATTTCAAGTGCATCGAGCATGTCGTCATTTTCTGATCTTGGATATGTCATGAGTTGTTCGTAAAACTTATAGAATTCCGGATGTATGACCACACTTCGCAATTCATCGTGATAGAAACCTTGTTCGGTGATTGGCTCCCCGGAGTGCTGCTCCCTGACAATTTCACGCTCAGTGCATTTTCTCAAGAATATTTTACCTTGTTCAAACAATGGAGACATACCCTCAATGCGAATCTGTTTTCTTTTACGGGACACATGTCGTATCTCCCTGATTGGTATCAATGACCTGCGCAATATTTGCTGAACGAGTACATGCTGGAAGCCATTTCCCTCAACGCCGTTCATCGTGATGGGATACGACTGGTTCTGCTGGATGATCCTGTTCACCTGACTTGCGACATCTATTTTTTCGTTTGTCACGTCAAAAACAATGATGTCATTATCAATTGTCTTGCCAATCATTACGAGGGAAAAGAAATCCGACGCATCATCCTTGCCGACCGTCCAATCCACTCCAGTGAAGAAAGTCAATGGACGATTGCGGAAATACCATTTCTTCGTTGATGCCTTGTACCCAAGGTCATTGGCGTCATACCATTGAATCCACGAACTTCTGAATGTTCTTGTGGTGTCGTCCCGAGGCTCATTCATGTATTCCTTCTGAAACGCCAAGGTATTTTTTTGCTTGATGGCCATCAGCCGCTCCAAGGAAAAACGCTCGGGCCATAACGGTGTCTGTTCCCGTGTCCCGTCTGGCATTTCCTTCGAGACTATCGCCTGATACCTGCGAGTCACATACAGATCAGACCGTGCGAGCATCTGGTTCAGGAGCGAACCATAATGCAGCACTGTTCCTACAAGGATGATTTGCCCGATAGGAGGGGGCTCAATCATGGGTTCCACCGCCGAATCCCACCAAGATGCAAGTTTTTGCCTTTGCACAGGCGTATCTACTAGCTCGTCGTTTTCAAGGTCGTCTGCAATAACCAGATCAGGTCGGCGATGGCCGAATCTCAGTCCTCGAAGCGGATTGTTTGCCATTCTGGCAAGGATTTTTGCGCGGTCCTCAAGTTCGCCACTCCAGCGGTTGTTGGACTTGTCCCATTTGCGAAATCCGATCACGAACTCCTCGTCAGTCCATTTTTCCTTTTCGCCCCGAACAGAATTGTCCAGCTGATCCCAATCTCTGCCAAGCACAATGCCCCAGTCATTGCGGAGCTTGTCGTTGCTTTCGAACTCTTCCTTGATATTCCTTGTATGGGACACCGAAATTCTTGCAATGTCCGAAATTATGACCGTAAAAAACTTTCTTTGCGTCACAAGCGACCAGATTACATAAAGAAAAGTGATCAAGGTTGAATTATGCGTTATTAGTCCATTGGATATAATATTTCCATTGTTCTTTACTTCTACATCAAAGGTTTGCTCTTCTCCGTCATTTTGAATACTTACAACACTATCCCAAAAAATATCTGCGTTTTCGTACCGTTCCCACACTGAAACCGCAGAATTATTTCTATTTGAGGGATTAGACTTACACACTGAAATCATTCTTGATAGCTTGCTTTTTGTAATATCATATTTATTATCTACACGAAGTTGTAACAATCTAAAATATCTGCTAGAATTGATAAGTATTTTTTTGATTGAATTTGGATATGCATCAGTGAATGATTTATTGTGATCTGACTTATTGATAATATATTCTGCTGCCTGTCTTTTGTGAAAAAGGTTGCAATTTTGTAGCATAATTTGAATATATTCTGCACCAAACAACAGAGTCCAAGCGTTGGATTTATTATTCTTCACAAATCTTTTTGAACAAATAATTCCAACTTGTGTAAATAACTCTTTTATTTGATCTATTAACGTTTCATTTGCAAGAGTAATACCGCCTTGTCCTGCTTGTTTGGCAAAAAACCCATCTGTAACCATCAGTGCATCTAAAAATTGCCATTTTAGTTCAACAGATAATCCAAATATCCATTCAGGAATTTTTTTAGTTAAAGCGCTGTGTCCTTGAATATTATTATGACGTGTCCATCGAAGCGGCGAATTGACTCCTGTGCGTAACGACCATGTGAGAGAAGTAATGCGAGAAACATTAAATCCCATACTATTTGCACAAGTTTTAAAATCTTCTACGACCAATGTATCTTGATTGGTAAACCTGATAGAAGTTGGTTCGGTAAGACTTCCTTCTGCAATAAGATATGCCAAAAGTCTCACTTCCGAAACTGTTGATTCTTGATTAGATTGTAAACAGGGCACACGCCTTGGTGAGGCAATGCGATCTTTTATCGTAATCTCTCTCGCCTCTTTCCATCCTTCAAATGTTAAAATTCTATGCTCCGGAGTAAGTCGTATGACATTACCTGTACGAGTTTGCAGTCGAAGTATATTTTTTACTCCGGAATCTACTTTAGCCACAATAGTATCTGTTTCAAACAACAATGTAGATTGATTTAATGAAATAATTTCTTGTCCAACCTCGATATCTTGTATGGATACCCTATTTCCATTTGACAAGAGAATTTTAGTATCCTTACTAAGACATTTTGAGTGATTTCGCGGAGCTGCCAACACAAGGGTGTTGAGATTCTTCCGCCCATCCCAATCGTCTTCATTCTTGTGTGTGGCCAAATCAATGATTTCTTCATGAAATGCCGGAGATTTCTGGAACCAATACTTTGGAAAATAGATACGGCCAAATTCGAATGGATCATCAATCGTGCGTTCAATACGCCAACGACGAAGCCCGTCCTCGAGCAAGACGGGAGCTGGTACTCGATCAAGCAGCACTGTGCTCATGGCGACACAACTTGTGCTTCGACATCAACGATGCCCAAGCGCGTCCGAAGTTTCGCCTGACGTTGCTGCTCGCTGTCAAGCGCGAGATCGGCGTAGAGACCGGCACGTTCGCAGTCAAGGTAAAGGTCCCGAATCACGAATGCGAGGCGTCGTGTGTAATCAGTTTCCGTCTCGCCGGTCTTGCGTTCCCATACTGCCGCAAGCTTTGCCTGTGGAGAGTTCGGCGGATATGAAGTCCCTCCAACCATCTGATTATTGTTTTCCACCTTGACATTGACTGCGCCCGGACCTTGCTCGACGGGAGTCAGGCCTGTGACCGAACTTAGCATGCGGTCGATCAAGCCTCCGAGTTTCGCCAGAGATTCAGGGCTGGCCTCGTCACGCAAATTTGCAATGGCCTTGGTGAACCACATGAGCCCGTCCACACCTGCTTGACGTCGCTTCATCATCTGCCAGTCACGCAAACGATCCTCTTCCAGCGCAATACGCTCCGAAATGCGCTGGGCCTGCTCAGCACGGTAGGACTCCCGGGCATCAATCCATCGCCCTCGGCGTCCATTCAGCCGAACAAGCGCGAAAGAGACGTTGCACTCGTTCGAGATGCGTTCGTACGTCCAGCCACCATATACGTAAAGGAGTTTCACCAAATGCCAATCGACATCTGGCTTTCCTTTTTCGTGGCCTTTTCTGATCGCCAAGGCAAGCTGCAACGCCGCTTCTTCATTGGTCAGAGGGCGCTCGCCGGGTGTGCCATCATCAAAATCATCATAAATAGAACCATCGGAATCAATAGGTTCGAAGATTTCTTTTTCTTCTTCCGACTCTGTCCATTCCGCAGGATTGTCTGACTCATTGAAAACCTTCTTCTTCGCATCCCTTATGATGCGCTGTGATTCCATTCCGGAAATGGCAGGGATTTCCGGCATGGATACAGGTCTTTCATTGCCAATGTTGTTTCTTCTTGGCTTTCCTGACGTTGTCAAATTTGTTTTTGCAAGAAAATCAGCTGTAGATTTCGCTTTGAATTCTTTTTGTACCAATTCTGCAATAGACCTCATCGGATTTGTGTCAGGCAATATTGATTTCTTGTTCATGAGAATGCCTTTCCTTTTAGTATATCGTTTTTATACACAAAGACGCCCCCTGTAACGGGGGCGTCCTGTCGCCTGCTTTTTCATCAGACAATTGAAAGTTCTTTTTTTTCAATTTCTGCTTTCACCAAACTGAGAAGATCGACCCCAGTGGATCCTGAAGCTTGCAGCAAATACGTGACTGCTTCGGCAAGATGATGATGAAACCCCATTTTGCGCAAACGCTGCGTATCCGTCAATCCGAACTCGCTTGCGGTTGCGATATCGGTCTTCTCCTTCTTCCACAGGTATTCCGAGGCAAGCGCGATTTCGCGAGTGGCAAGGAACAAGTCTCGCTGCAGGCAGGCTACACCCAATGCGCCATGACGGTCTGGATACAAGCGACGACGCTGAGCCTCCTCAAATGCCCGGCTGCTCAGTGTGCTCATTGTTCATCTCCGTTATGTTATTGGCATCTGTCCTCTTGATTTCCGTGACCCTGCCTTTTCCGAGCTTGAATTTTCCGAATTGCTCCTTGATTGACTGCACCTCTTTCAAGTGTTGCTCATGCGAGTACTGGGTAATCCAACGCACAGTCTTGTAAACCTGTTGCAAGCCCATGGTAATCACCTGCACGGCGCTGGAGACAAGATCCTCGGACTCAAAGTACGACGGCGGCACGATGATTGCTTTGCCCACGTCAACCGAACCGTCTTCAAGCTCGACCTCCATTTCGGTCCAGCACGTCCAATCGTATCCGCCTCCACGATCAGCAGCATGCTCGACTGCCGCCATGCAATAGCGAACCTTGGGCAATTGCATGGCGTCCTCGTCGGAAATGATTTTTGGCACCAAATAATTGGTGATGCGACGAAACAGCCACGTGTCACCAGCTGTGAGCCACAGTAAGCCGCGCTCGGGAAACACCGGGTGCGACGGCAATCCGGAGCTTACTGATTGAAGCGTGAACAGCGGAACATCGTTGTCGTTATTCACGGAACAAACACCGGATTCTCGTTCACGATTTTTCGCGTGAGGGCAAGCAAATCCTGATCTGCCGAGGAAAAAGGAACCTGATCGGCGCGAGTAATATCGTCAACAAGATCCAGCATCCGCCCTAGAAGTACCAGTGGATCATTCGTCCGAAGAGCAATCACCGCGCGGTGTGCTCGCTGATCCTGAATCCATCGCTGAAGCCTCGCCTGTTGAGATGCCTTGACATTCCGGGCATGAAGCGCCTTGTGCCGCCACGTTTGATACTCAACGTCAGACCAGCCCATTTTCTCTCGTCGCGCAGGATCAGAAAGCTGCGAACGGATTTTGCCCAGCTCTTCCCTCAAAACAAGCAATCGCTCCTGTGCTTCAGCAAAGGTTTTCGGAGCGTCAAAAGTGTCTGCGTGTGATGACTCGTAATGGAGCGTCTTTGTCGACATGGGTTTCTCCTAAGTATTTTTTTGTTTGTTTTGCCGGTTTTTCGTTTGTGGGCGCCCTACGCCAACCACGGGAGCGAGTTGTTGCCGAATGATTTCCTGTCTTTGCATCCTGACAACCACTTCGCCCATGGCGATTGCGTCGCAAACGTTCGAATTGATTATACCAGACTTCTTCTTGTATTCTGGCAATTGAATTCCAGAGGCAATAAGAATTGTTTGTACAGCTTCTTTGGACGCGGTTGATGATCCGCACATGATGAGTTTTACGTGATTAGTGGAAAACTCCGTATACGGAACATTTTTCTGTCCGCAAACGTACATGGTCACCCACCTGATCCCAGCCAAGGCCTCCAATGTCGCAATGCTGGTTGATTGATTTCCTCGCGCAAACGGATGGCTTTCGCCAATCACGAGGTCGACAGCATGCGTCTCCAAAAGAGCGTCAATCCATTGACCGTAGAGCAAGCAACGACGTTGCTGGGACCAGTTGGGAGAACAGGAGAGTGCCAGCCCAAGATTTCTGCCGTCTTCGCCGATTTCCGGAATATATACTCCGTCTACAAACAGTGCCGCACCGCTATCATTCAGACTTTGGTCTACACAAAGAATTGTGCGAATGTCTGACCAATCTTTTTCTTTCGTGTGAATGGCGGGAAGCGTGATATCAGGAGTTGATGAACGCCTTTTTGTTGGATAAAAATGGTATTGCTGTCTATACATAAACACCTTGATGGCATTTATTGTATCAACGAGATGCTGAAGTGCGCAATCCCCAGAACTCCATCATCTTTCCATCCACCATCCGAACAATACGCGTAACACCTTTTCCTTCAAACGACTTCATGATTGACTCCAGTTCACTCAAGGTGATGTCTTCCAGTTCGTCAACCAAATCGTTCAAGGTCATGGGACGCTTCAGCGCAGCCTTTATTTGATCCCAAAGCTTTGTGCCATCGGCGGATCGCTGCCGAGACCTCGGTATTTCGTCCGTATTGTTGATTTGTATCGACATCATTCCGGATGAATCGTTTTCGTCAGGAAACTGGATCCGAAAAGAGACGGGCACGGACAACGGTCCTCCGTTGACTTTTTTGTGCGTCAGCACAAGGTCGACAAAATTCGAACCCTCCTCCTGCACCTTCTTGAGGTTCCACGCTGTACGAGCCTGATTCTCCCACTGAACGCCGCCGTAGGCCATGCTTGCTCCTTCTTCGCCCTGACGATCAGTCTTGGTGATGTGCGCAAGTATCAGTGCGCCAACGCGCAATTCAGAAATGGCCTGAAAAAACGAAACAATTTCATCGTTGTCGCTCGCGCGTCCACACGCAGGGGAAGCGCTGTCGATGATCACGTACGTGATGCCCTCGTCCGAAATAAGCCTCTTCAGCTCGTCCAGCTGCTTGCGAAGAGGACGCCCACTGCAATTCTGGTAGATCATGTTTACCCCCAGCCGCTCCTGCTGTTCGGGAGAAATGATCGTGTCCAGACGTTTCGCGTGTTGCCCACCATCCCACTCCCAATCCAGATACGCGACATGGTGCCGAACAAGCGCAGGACCTATCCCAAGATCAAGCCCAGTCTCAAGCATCACGCCCATCAAGAGAGCAAGATAGGATTTCATCCCACCGCCAGCTGAGAACCAGAGCGTAGGTTCCCGGGCAAGCAGTATCGGCTTGTAGGCGTAACCGAAGGAAACTGACCGGCTTACATCACGCAGAAGTTGCCAGTCTGAATTTCGCCCGAATTGCCCGATGGCAAGGCGGGACATGTCGGTCACGATTTGCGACCACGGCAATCCATTCATGCGTTTCTCAAGAGCAGTGATCAGTGCCGTCTGTGATTGTCCGCTCTTGAACGCATAGTCCATCGGACCATACAAATATTTCGGAAAAGCCGGAATGGAAGTGTGAACCTCGATCTCTCCAACCAATCCGTACCGTTCATTCTCCACAAGTTTTGAAATCTCGATATCAACACCAAGGGAGTCCCATTCAAATTTCCAGCCAACGCCTGTGGAGGTCATTGTCGGAGGATCAGCAACGCCTCGGTTTTTTGCCATTTGCTGATAGCTGCAAACAGACCGAACAACCGACTTCATCTCCTTGAGGTCGAGAGGTGGCTGACACCGTTCCGCCCATGGAGTGATGATGCGCTCGATGATGTCGCGAGACACGTTCCGGTTCCAAAAATAGCCCACCAGTTTCGCTGCATCTGAATTTCGACGCCCTGCGGGGCTTCCGCCAGTCAACAACTCGGACACCCACATTGGCTGCGTATCGTCGCCAGCGGGGCTGCTAGGGGCCTCCTCGTCGAATCCAGTGCGCTCTCCACGCGCCACCCAACCGGGACAGGTCGCAAGAGGCTCATCCATCACGATTCGGTATTCACCGTCCACAGTCCGCGAAGGAGATATCACGATATACCCGCCGTCGCCCTTCACGTCCACCTTTGGCAGGATCGGAAACGACTTGACCGGATTGCCGGGATGCTTGAAAAGCAGATGGAAACCTCGCGGAGACTTCTGGACGAGCGTCCTTATCTTGTCCAATTCAGGATGATATTTTTTTACTGACGCAGCTCCTTCGGAACCGTCCACGTCCACAACACAGATGCCTGAGATCTTTCCGCAGACCACCGCCCAGTTGCAATTTGGAAACTGCATGTACCATTTTGAAACCTGGGCCTTCGTCACACGAACGGTTTCAAGATCCTTCCAGCGATATCGGACCTCAAACGGCAAGCCTTGCTCGTCTGTCCCTGTCGAGACCACCACGGGACGCTTGCCGTTGGGCTCAATGGGAAAAATATTCCAACCCCGGTCGAGATAGGAGTGCAGCGTCTGGACGGTCGTGGGCAGTTCAAATTCCTGAGTTTGTGCAACCATTGTTTTTCTCCAATAAATAGGGGGTGGCCACGTTTCCGCAACCACCCCGGAATTTTCCCAAATTAGACCCTAGTCCTCGACGCTGGCAATCGAACGCTCAAAGGAAAAGCCATCGTCTGCATCAAGGCTCGCCAGCAGTGATTCGAGCGCACTGTCAAGGAACTCCGTGTCGTCGTCCTCGCTCGACCCGCCACGCTCAACCTCTACCGCCATTGCTGGGGTAACCTGCCAGATCGCTGCAACCAAATCGGACGGGCTCTCGTCTGAGTACGCTGTACGAATGGCTTCACTGCCCACCAGAGACTCGGCCTCAGCACGAACCAAGAACACTGCTTCGGCAAGTGCCGACGGCAGCTGTGACTGGCTCAGGCGCAGCTTTTCCTTGCCGCCCTTGACGCCCTTCAGCGCCTCCATGCTTACCTTGTGACGAGCAATCAGAGACTCAATCTCTTCCGCCTGAGCGCGTATGGCGTCGAAGCTTGAAACACCTGCGCCCATCACCCGCAGCATCTCAACGACTTTCAGGACCGCGTTCAGCTGCGTGGGACTCGGAGTGCGGTCGCTGTCGTTCAACGTCTCAAGGAAATTGAAGAACACATGCTCGGTACGCTCAAGGATCGTGCCGACGTAGCTGACCATCAATTCGTGCGACTGTGATCGCTGAGTGTTGGAAACCGCAAAACGCATGGCGTTCGACGCACTGGATTCCGAAGCGGCCTTCCGCGTCTGCTCGAAGTCTTCCTGAACCCGGCTCGGCAACGGAACCCAATAGAACTTGGCGTCAACGGCGAAGTTCCGCAGGATTTCGTCCTTGCTGGGCCACGCACGAAGGACGGAGCGCTTCCACCGACGGGTGAACTCAAGGGCATTGGTGTCCTCGACCACTTCGGGCACGGTCTGAAGCAACCGGCTGTAGATGTCGAGCGCGATACGCTCGTAGTGGCGAACCGAGGCTGCACGAAGCCGGTCGTAATTGTCCACGATCAACTGAGCGGTACGAAGATGCCCAGCCTTGGCGCGTTCGAAATCTGCCTGCCAACGTTCGAAGGCGGCCTCAGGAACGAAAGTCATTCCCTGAAGCGGAATCGCCCAAAGGGTCGAAGCCGTTACCGACGGGTCGCCCTTGTCCTTGACCGCGCTGTCGTCGTAACGAGTCGGGAAAAGCAGCCGAACCTGCCTCTCGGAGTTCTCGGGGCGCGGAATCGGTTGACGTACGCCAGTCTCGTCAATGAACCAGAGCTGATCCTTGGGCAGCAGCGACGCGCGTTGCGACCCACGCAGGACGGCGTCGATGGCAGCCTGCGTCTGCTTTGCAGCCTTCTCGCGTGTAGGCACAACGCCTAGTTGGTGCAGCCGGATCGTAAACCCGAAGCGCTCCGCCGAAACCCGAACCGTTGCCAGAACGCCGCTCTCAAACACCTCGCCAAACCCGACAGCCTTGGGTGTAGAGGAAAGGCCAAGGCGCTCAGCAAGTTGCTGAGCGCCGGACTCGATGGAAGTGAGTGTGGTAGCCATGCCCGTGTTCCTTTCGTAAGTGTTACCAGCTCTGACGCTCGACTGGAGCGCCATCGTCGTCGTCCTCAAGCGACTTGACCATTGCCTTGACCTCTGCCTGCCGCTTGACCTCAAAGCCGGGAGGAAGCAAATCGAGATCGCTTGCCTGAGACGCTGCAAGATAGCTTAGCGTCTCGGTCCGCGCGGTGTCAACTCGGTAGTTGGCAATGGCGAGGCGCAGGTAGTGCGCCACGTTGTCAGAGAACTCCTCGTCTCGTCGTGAAGCCACCGAAGCAGCCTTCTGCGCAAGGACACTCAAGTTGGCCTGTGTGTACCAGCGAGTGGCGCTATCGGCAACCACTTCGGCCGGAATTTCGATATCCCCCGTGATGCCTTGCTCACGTCGCAGGACGTTCAGCAGGACGTTGTGACGCTCCTCGGGCATCATGGGAGGAAGAACCGGAATCACCGTCTGGAGACGTCGGCGCATCGCAGCGTCGATGTTGTCAGCGCGGTTGGTGGCACCCACCAGCAGCAGCTTTCCCTTGATCTCGTCCTTCTCAAGCCACGGCATGAGGATCGACAACATCTTGCCACCGACGCCAGAGGTATCAATCGACCCGCCGTCCCGCGAGGTCAGGGCAACGTCTATCTCGTCAATAAACATCATGCAGGGCAGGTTTGATTCGACCCAATCAAGCACCTGCATCAGCTGCTTCTCACTATCGCCGACCCACTTGCTCTGTGTGAGCGCAGGGCTCCAATGGACGCACTTGTAACCGAGCTCGGCAGCCAATGCGTACGCCAAGAGGCTCTTGCCAGTGCCGGGAGGTCCGACCTCAAGGATGTTCGCGTTGCGAAGCTTTCCGGCACGGAATTGACGCAAGAACCACTGCAGGTACTCGACAAGATACTCCGGGAAGCCGTAGTCACGCAGGCCCAGCCGCGGGTTGATGACCTGCAGGTAGTCGGAGCCACCCTGCGAGGAGAACTGCTCGCTAATCGTTTCATTGATCAACTTTGAAATCATGTCCCGATTCAGCTCGCCATGCGTCTGGCCCAGCAACCGCACGTTTTCCAATGCGCGGATCGACAGACCGCCGGTAGCGGACGCCAGCCACGTCGCATCGTCGCCATCAATCTCGAAATTGACGGCAACCTTCTCGCGGAAGGCTGGCGTCAGGACCTTCTCGCGAACGAAATACTCACGCTCGGCAAAGGTGGGAGCACCAGAGTTGATCGACACCCAACCGCTGCTGCCAGCACCGGACGCAATCTCCGTGGAGATGGACGACTTGTCGTCACACACACCAATCAGAAGATGGCCCCCACGCTTGCCCTTGAATGCTCGACCGTAACCGCCTACGGTCTCGTAATCGAGACCCCACGAGCGCAACGCGATGATCGTGGTGCTGAACATGTCTCCGATGGTCGACCACTCGCCACGCGGAGCCAACGACTGAAATTCGTCGAGGATCACGCAAACGCGCACCTCGGCCTGCGCCAAGGCCTCGCCGATCAAGGGAATTGCCATTGCCGGATTCTTTGAACGGTCGAGGATGTCACCCTTGGGGGCTCCGCCTACCGAAGGGCCACCACGGATCGAACTGATGGCACTTCCTCCGCCAATTTGCGAAGCTGGAGCGTCGCCCTTCTCGATGAGCGCCTTGAACGCCTCGCGAGCTGCGACGCGTCTCTCGCTGGAGCCCATGAAACGAAACCCGTTGTGGCGGTCATACCGGACAACGATGTCGAAGTCGAGCATCGAGGGCTTCTGAATCGTCTTATTGCCGAACACCTGATACACGTTGGAGTGCAGGGTGTTGGAGGTGGCGTCAGCATCGTGAATGCCGCGTCCGGTCAAAAGGAACGCGTGTCCCTCGTGAGACTGGTACTTGGTCACGAGGTTAAGGAGCCACTGGGGTCGAGGGGTGCTGGTTACGGTGCTGGTGTCAATTGCCATGAGGGTGTCCTTTCGTAAGTGTGAGCAACGACTGATCAGGCGTACAGGGCAGAGCTTACCGCACGAGCACGGTCTGGGTCAATCTCGATGTTGACTGGCTCAACAGCGAGGCCTTGGCGACGCAGGAATTCAAGCACTCGCCCGAATTCGCCGCCCGTCAACCACACGCTGTCGTCGTGCAAAGCGTCGAGGAAATCAATTTCGAACTCTAGGGTTCGATAGAGCGTCACGCCAATCGTGGCATTCCTGCTGTTGTCTCGTGCTTCGATGACCCAGATGCCCTCGTTGTTCGTGAGGTAATTGGCAGTCATCTCGTAGCCGTCCGCCTGAAGTCCGGCAAAAATCTGACTGGCGACGTATGCCTGTGAGTACCGCTCAACAAGGCTGGCCTGCACTTCAGCACTCTCGCCACTCAATCCGGAGAGGGAAAGCTTGCCGTCGTATCCGGCGTAAGGACGCATTCCGACCGGTGTCTTCAAGCCAAGAACCTGCGTCTCGGTTGTCCAGAACTGCTCGGCTCGGTCAATCCATTCCTGAGAAGCCTCGGTAATGGACGTTTGGACTAGGATGTCGTGACAAACCATGTGATCCTCCGTAAGTGTGATGGCGCAGTCCGCGCAAACAAACCGTAGCAAGCCGCGAAAGAATTGTCAAATGCCGTGAATGGTGTGCTGCAGTTCTCGGTTCCCAATGTGCTTGATCGCGTTGATCGACTCCTGCAGGTCCCGCATGATCCCCTTGAGCTTCTCACCGGTTGCCGACACCGCACTCAAGCGACGCTTTGGCTCCTGTCCCGGCAGTACTCCCAATCGGCTTGCCACAGCTGGAAAAATATCCATCAACGCTTCGACGTTCGAGGTGGCAAGCTCGGCAGCGGATTTGACTGACTCTTGAGTGAGCTTGGTGTCAGTGTTCGGATTTTTCCCGCCCAACAACAATACCGTCTTAGAGTAGATTTCATCTACTTGCGTCTGGTACTCGGATTTTAGTTCTATACAGTCAGCGTATAACAAACCAAGCTTATGGTTAAGGGTAACCATTTTAGTAAGCATTTCCCTAGCTACTTCTATATCCCGGAGATCAGAACGTGAGAATTCATATAAAAACGTAGAAGATTCCTCTATTGATGGGGTTACTTCTGAATCTAACCAATATTTTACCGGATCAGGTGTAGGGGATTCCATGTCTTTTCCTCCTGTTGCCAGAGAATAATAGTTTTCAGGGTGTCGCCCGAGAATGCGACAACTGAGTGTAGCACACCTTTTTCCACAGCATACTGTGTCGCCAGCAAAATATTTTTCTTTAACAAATTTCTTGCAACCTGATCTTTATCTGTTAGTTTAATTAAATCGTATGTTTCCTCCAATGTTGCCATTGAAATTGTTTCTTCCGGTTTGCAAGAGTTTTCCAGCATGGGGACGGAAACAACTCCGAGTTTTTCCCAGTCTTTTCTGCCCGGTGTTGCATTTCCATGTAACGCTTTATGGTGATTCTTTTGAAAAAAATCTCCACAAAGATATAAGTGATTAGTAAACTCATCAATAAGTGATTTGGATTGAGAACGCGGTACAACATGATGTAAATCCAGTGGATGTTCCACGGTTCCATGAGCAAAGCATGATGGTACGGCACATTTCCTGAACCGTTCCATTTTGCTTTCCTCTAGTGTTTTGGGCATTTGCAGACGCAGCAAGGCCCGGAGTTCATGAGGATCACGAGAAACCCCAAAATTCCGGGCCAATTGCGATTGTTTGGAATAGTTATTGTCCGCCAACCACAGCTTCCTCTGGATGATCGCCATCATGTGGTGTTTCAACTTCAACGGCAGGCGCCAACTGACTCTTCAAGGCGCCGATTTCGTTAATCCATGACTCCACGCTGCTTTCGTTGGCGTTGAGACCAGCCATGAGACGAATGACTGCTTCTGCATTCCCGATGAAATTCAACTCACGCACTGCATTGATCAAAGATTTTTCAGCATCGCTCAGCATTTCATATTCTCCCTTGCCTTCTTCCTGCGGTACATATTCGTCATAACTATTGCAAAATTCCAACGGACTGGTATACGTGGCAAGCATCTGATCTTTTGTCAAGCCACCCCCCCAATAACCCCAGGTTTGCGGCTTCTCTTTCTTCACTTCAAAATGCAGATGCGCAAACTGTTGTCCGCCAGACTTGCCGCATTCGCCAATGACATCTCCGCGATTTGCAATCGTGCCAATTTCCTGATGCACAAAATTATTTGCGTGACAATAATGAACCCATGATCCAACGTGAGGGCCCTCAAGAACTTCCCACCATTGATGTTTTCCATATCCGCGAGCAGTTTCTTCGCTGGCGCGAAGTACGGACTTGCACACCGTTACCAACGGCAAGCCAAGATCTCCGTCACCGCCGGATCCGGCATTGAAATCAAGGCCCGGATGAAATTGATTTGAATATGTGCTCCATTCGCCGAAATCATACCCACCCATTGTGGGATTTTCCTGCCGTGCATCTTTCAGTGGAAACATATCACCTCCTCCTACAACATGTCTTTGTTAAAATCACCACGCAACAACCGATATCGAAGAAATTCCAACCTTTTTGCTGTTTTTTCATCTGTTTTTACAATTATAAGATGTTCGTTTGCAACCTTGTCTTTTGTCCATTTTTCGCGCAACAACAGAAGCCTTTCACGTTGCTCTGAAGTAAATTCCGTACTCCATCGTTGTTCGCAAGATTGAAGATGAAACTTTCTCTTGCGAAGAATGGTTTCAGCAGCTATTACATCATCAGACTTGTCTTCACCCCTGCCAACTCCGTTTCCTTGCATTTCTCGACATTGATGAAACTTGTCATTGAAATAACCGGACTTTTTCGTTGTCATTGATTAGTACTCCTGTAGTTATTTTCTTAGAGGCTCTTCCTTTATTTCCTTTTTTACCGCAAATACCGCGGCTTCAAGAAGAGTCTTAATCATATCCTCAGACAAGATTTTAACACCGTGAAATTTGGCGGCATCAGCAAGAAATTTGGAAGCATACGCCATTTTTTCCGTTCCTTTTCCTTCTGCTATGCTTTGCTCTGCCGCTTTTACCGCAATTTCCGCGTATGAAGCAAGCATGGAAAGCTGTTCGTTGTTTTTGGCCGAATTGATTTTTTGATGCAACGTTCTTAGCAAAACAGGAACAATAATGGAAATGACAATGACAAAAAATCCTATTATGTCGATAATGACTTGTTGAACCATATCAGCAAAAACCTGTTGTTCTTCGGGAGCTAACAACGAGATTTGAAAAACTCCTTGAAACAAAAGAGCAATTATTTTTAACATGTTTTCCTTTCACCCCCCCTTAAAAGAAAAATAATATAGTTATTAGTAACCTCGAATAACAGGATGTGTAGAAGAAGAAAACCATGATCCCTTTTTCTTCATTGATCGAGTAAGGTCGGGAGGAGCCATTCTTTGTGATTCTTGAACAAAAGCTTGTGAAGCGGCAGCTTGCCTCGCTGTGTTACTTGCAGAAGGTTTAAATTCGCTACGATTAGTAGGCTTATCAGTTGACGTGCGAGAATAACGAGTATTTTGTCCGTACGGATACGGATTTGCATCGGGCAAAAGTCCGTTTGTCTTTTCGCTAGTTCCGGGAGGGTAAACGCTTGTTCCCGGCCGCGGTGACGCTACTTCAGGTGGAGGAGATGCGGTTTCCTCGTAAGGACTATTGACAATGAATTGATTGCCCTGACGACGTTCTCCGTTTAACATTGGATCGGACAAGGGCGAAACGGAAGCGGGAATTCGAGGAGGAACGGCTGCTTGATATCCATCCAAGCCCGGTTGCAGCTGTTCTCCTCCTACCCCAATTCTTCCAGTGTTCGAAGGTGGAGCTGTGACAGCCGGTGCATTGGGATCGCGCCGGTTTTGAGCAAATCCCGGCCCTGTGTTTCCGCCGCCAGCCGCAAAGGGATCTTTGGTGGCTGATCCTTGATTTGCACCAACTCTTCCAATTGTTCGCGGTGCCGCTGCTGCCGAATCCGCAACTGCTGCCGGTGCTGCCGAATCCGCCGGTGCTGCCGGGGCTGGTGCTGCCGGGGCTGGTGCTGCCGAAATCGATGCCCTGTTCTGATAAATGCCGCTTAACGTGTCTCCTGAACGAACTGTATAAGAAGATCCATCAGGCATTTTCAATTGCTGTCCAACACTTAGCTGATTGGGATTTGAAATATTGTTTGCGGCAGCTAATTGGTTGACGCCGCCCCAAAAACCTTCTTTGATACCGCCAAGTTGATACGCTTGGCTGCCACCACCACCCTTAGGAGCTGCCGCTGCAGCTCCAGCAGGATTTGCAGTTGTGCTTGGCAACGGTCCGCCGTCAGCAGCTCCAGCAGACAATCCGTTGCCACTTCCGGTCATCGCATTTGAGCGAACAGGAGTTGTGGATGGCAACGGTCCGCCGTTAGCAGCTCCAGCAGACAGTCCGTTGCCACTTCCGGTCATCGCATTTGAGCGAACAGGAGTTGTGCTTCGCAACGGTCCGCCGTTAGCAGCTCCAGCAGACAGTCCGTTGCCTACCCGCCGTTGGGGCACTCGTTCCGGGTCAGCTTTTTCAAACGGATTGTCCACCACATCGATCCGGCCCAACTTCTCAAGAAGCTGGGCCATTGGCAAGCCAGTCAGATTAGAAAGACTTTGCAAAAAAGTGCGATCCATTCTAGTACCTCGGATCTTTGTCAAAAAAGGGATTTTCCAAAAAATTGGCATTTCCAAGCTTCTTGACAATTTCATCTTGACGAACACCAGTAATTTCGGCAAGTTTCTTCAACATTGCTTCGGGATCATTGTTGTTGAAAACGGCTGAATAGGATTTTTGATTTACCCGAAGATCATTTTGCCTCATTATTGCCGCAGCTCCGTCTGATATTTCCCTGCCGAAATTTCCCGCTTGACGTGCAAGTTCCGATGCGCCAATTCCGAACGTCGACGCAGGCGGGTAGGCAAATTGCCCCGAACTCGGTTCTCCTGAGTTTGTTCTGCTCGGCGGATAATTGTATGGACCGACGTCGGAGGGCACTCCTCTTCCCTCTGTTTCTTCTTGTCTCATAAATTGATCTCGAATAGTATTCGGAGCGATAACCTCGCCCATGTCTGTAAGCGTATCGTTGGGATTTGGGCTAAGATTTTCTGGAACACTTCCTCGAACTTGTGGTTGAGGACGTTGCGGTTGAGGACGCGGCACCTTGTCCCGAATCTGTTGCTTAAAGTCTTCAACACCTTGTGCGCCATAACCAGCGTCGTAATTCGAATCGACATTTCTTAGTTCTGCAGGTCCTCCAACGCCTCGGGCCGCATAAGCACCTGATCCGTCACCTTCTTGACGTTCGTACTGGTTGTCGGCTACACGTTCCGGAAGATTTATTTGGGGAGTCTGACCTCTCCATGAACCGTCTCGCTGACCCTGATCTCCGACACTTCCTCTTGCGGCATTGGCACCCATTCCGCCAAGCTCCCGGTCACCTTCTGTAATCATGGGGTTGGGCGTTCTACTGGGCATGCGTGTGGGGGCAGGAGCTGCAGGTGCTTTTGGCTCCAACGAAAGGCGCTGATCTCCACCCTTGGGCGCAGGAGGAGCTGCAGGAGCTGCAGGCTCGGGATTGGCACTCCTGCGGTCATCTTCTGATTTCCAGAACGGATTTCCCGACATTTCCACGTACCCGAGTTTGTGAACAATTTCCGAAACAGGAACATTCAGCATCTTTGAAAGATTTTGGACAAATTCTTCATTCACTTGATTGGACATAAGGTTACTCCTTCTGTTCTATTTTACTTTATTTGAAACAAAGTGCGGATGGCTTTTTTGGGCTTCGTGAAGATCTGACACAAAGGCAGGCCCACGCATGTATCTCACAGCATCCTCAGCGTTGGGAAAACATAAATGCTTCCGTTCGTTTGCTGGCATGGGAAAATACACAATGGTTGGAGTGCCTATGGATGGCAAACCAAAATACCGTTGGCTGTACATGTCTTTTGTTTTATATGTGCCGGTTTTCACAAGATATGATGTTCCGCCAAAATCATATCCAAGTTGCTCAGCCAACTCATAATGCGTGAATTGCTCGAAATCGGGACTATGCGTATGGCCAGTCACGACCACATGAGCGGGAAAACGTTGCTCGTAGAGCTTCTTGTTGCCATGGAGCTTGTGATACGAGCTATTGAATTTTGACTGATGAACGATCATGTGCGTATAAAACGTTTCACCGATGAAAAGTTCGACAAATCCTTCTCCGTCGAGTGCAACAGTCTTGCCCTTTCGGACTCCCTCTCGCCAAATATAATTTGCCGCTTCATATCCAATGGTTTTCTCGTCAAACTCATTGGAATGATTGTCCCAAGTAATGACCCACAACTTGTTTGCCTCGATCAGGCGCGTGGCGATGTCCTCAAGAACAAGGTTTTGCAAATCGCCCGAAAATGCCTGACCGTGAACTGCGGAAACATTCTTGAATGAATGAAAATTATCTTTCAAGTCCCCGACGGTTGCCATTCCCAAATTCGGGGTTTTCACGAGAAATTCAAGGTCTCGTTGCATTGCATCGTAATCACACCCTAGCGACCCAAGATGCCAGTCTGAGCTGTATACGATGGCTACGGGGCCATCGGCATGACGCAAATCCAGTGCTGCGCGTTCGACTCGGTACGAAGATTTTGCCTTGATTGCCTGCAATTCCTTCGCGACCCGGAACACATCCTCGTAGCGAACTTTTCCACTTGGAAGATTTGGAATGCCGGGATGATCTCCTGAAATAAGCACAGGAACACCGTTCAGGCGCGAACGCGGTGTCGATTTCATTTTCAAACCTTTCATCTCATACAGAAATCCCCGCCGAAAAGCGGGGATTATGCGGTCGTTGTGTGATTGTTCGGGTCACTGCCTCGGAGTATTGTTCTCTGCCTGCTTGGCAGCGACAGCCTCCTGCGAAACGAAAAACTTGCCCCACATCTTGGCGCTCTCGAACTCCGCCTCCAAGGCGTTTTGCTCACTCACCGCACGATTTAGCCTCTCAGTCGCTGCCGTCAAGCGCTGCTCGTTGTTCCGAGTGCTGGCAAACCTGACATCAACTTGGGCGCGAATCTTCTCTCGCTCAAGTTCAGCCCAGAGCTCTCCCGAGTACTTCCCTGACGCAAGGATGTCTACAAAATCCTCGTAGGGCGTATCGGGACCGGAGTTTTCGACAGCTTCGTTTTCTTCAGCTTCCCTAGCAATTCCATCAATAATCATGGCATCTCCCTTTTGTGTCATAAAATTTTCAACGTCATCGTTAGATAGTTGACCGTTAAGAATTTGCTGTCCTGCAGGCACTTTTTGATCTCCTTCTGTCGCATCATGCGACATTTGTATTATAGCAGACTGTCGCATCATGCGACAGTTGTATTATAGCAGATTTCCGTAAAATTATCTCTGCTATTCGGGCAAATCAATATAAAAAATATTAATATTTTCCAAAAGTCCATCTGTGCTATCATTGTGATGAAACGGATAGAATGGGGTGTTTTTATTTGTAAAAGTATTGGCAATTTCTCCATTTTGATAATTGTATCCACTTTTTATAATCTCAGCCTCAACGACAGCGCCGTTTTTGACTCGACGAACAATTGCCACCCCTCGCTTGCCCGTTGCAGACAAAAGCGCCAAGTTGTCGTCAATAAAATAGCCGCTTCCTCCTTCGGTAACATTTACATCAATAACGGATCCTTCATATGTTGTAAGTTGCACAACACAACCTTCTCCATACATATCGTCATTTATATATTTAGACAACAAGGGAAAAGAAACCTTTTCATTCCCAACTGATACTATATCAAAAGGAGAATTTTCTATTTCCCAACCGTTTATTTTTCTTGCGTAATTAATGTAATGTATTACCCAGTTTGCAGGTATTTCCATAATCGTACTAATAAAACTAGAATTTTCAAAGTCAATCATAAAAAAATCAGGAATAGTTTTTATTTCTTTATTTTCCTCTTCTTTTTTCATTGATTGCAACGATTTCCACCAAATAGGACTAGATTCTTTATAAAAAATAATTAAACAAAGAGGCTTGTAAAATTTAAAACTTAAATGTCTTCGAAAATATAATCCCTTTTTATCCTCAAAGTATGTAAAAGAGTTTGAAAAATAATCATAAATACTGTTTTTTTGTTGAATAGTCCTGCCACTAGGAATTAGCGATAGAAGATCATTTTTTTTACAAGAAGAAATGCGAACATGTTGATGATCATCATTTTCAGGAATAAATTGTTGGACAATTGGAAAGTAATTTTCGCTCATCATAATAAAACTCCTTATTAAAAAATATTCCAGAGTTGTTGTTTTTGTCAAACCATATAATGGACCCAGCAGAAAACGGTGATATTATTGTAGTTACAGCAGCATTTGCAACAGGGGTTCCTCCTGCTGGAGTTGTGGCTGTAATAATCTTAGCAGAAGACGAGGGCCCATTTGACCCAGTTGGCACAGCTGTTGCATAATTAGTTTGAGCTGTTGGAGAGGGACAGACCGTCTCAGTCCCGCTACCGTGGTTAAGCTTGAGAGTGGCGGGTTGGTCTGAGCTCTCTTTACAGTCGGGACCGCCACCACCACACCAAGTCCAAGAGTACGTTTGTTCTGTACAGGCACCTTGATTATAGGTGATGTAAGAATATGTAGTATGTCCTGCTTCCCCATCTCCTCCATTCATGGTCACTGTTGTAGAGCTTCCGCTAATTTCTTCACTAAATATAAAAATAAATCCCGCCCCACTTCCATTTATTCCCGCAGAATAACCATATGAGTCCGTTACGGTAGATTGATATCCATCTGATTTAACTACACCGTTGTTGACAAATTTTCTAGCAACTATTCTAAGTGCCGACCCTCCTAAGTGACTTGTGTAATTGGTACTAGATGCCCCATTGCAAGATATGGGCAAAAGATCATTAAGTGACGTTAGCTCGTATGCACTTCCAGTACCCGGAGCATCAGCAGGCCCTCCAGTAATTGTTCCATTATTTGTTAAAGTTCCAGAAAATGTAATGTTAACCGATCTTGGAATAACAAACGTTGCTCCAGAAGGAACTGTTGCATTTACGTAATTTCCCCCAATAGCAACTGTTGTGCCAGAAATCGACGGATAATTACCATTTGGTCCAGATCCAAAACTTAGTATTTTTGATTTCCAAAAAATAGGAGGCATGAAAAATTTTCCTTTTATCCAAAAACCAGAGATAAACCCAAAAAATTGCCCGTACTAGAAGCAGTAATCCTGAAATAGTATCCGGTATTTGCCACAAGCGTACCTAAAGTTGAATAGTTACCGTTTGAACTGGTGCTCGTGGCAATCGTTCCGGAAACTCCTCCTGAAATAGTTGAAGTAACAGTGCCTCCTGCATAATTTGCGGGTACAACCAAGTATACATACGCAACGTTTCCGCTAACCATAGAATAATAATATTGACCAGTTGTTGCGTCAGCTGAAAGGCTTACCGTAGACGTAAAAGCCGCAGCAGGAATAAAACAGCGAGGTGCGGCACCACCACTAAGTGATGACGCAGACAATGTTCCCGGAAAAGAAGTGTTTCCAGAACCATCAAGAAGCTTAGCAGTTCTTGCTATGGTAGTAAACACTCCTGTATATTGACGGACATATATTGGTTCAGTGCCATCATCAGCCGTTGCAATTTCTGCCCACCCAGCATTTGTTGCATCTCCGCCAATTCTTATTCTAAATTGATCATTTTCAGCCATGATCCCATAAACAAGATTTGCTTCGCCTGTCGCACTTCCTGTGTTGTAGGTAAGCAATCCAGTGACATTTCCAGTGACATTTCCGGAAATTCCTCCGCTGGCAGTGATGAGACCACTTGTCGATATGGTGGTGCTGGAAATTCCTCCACTGGCAGTGATGAGACCACTTGCCGATATGGTGGTGCTGGAAATTCCTCCGCTGGCAGTGATGAGACCACTTGCCGATATGGTGGTGCTCGAAATTCCTCCATTGGCAGTGATGAGACTACTTGCCGATATGGTGGTGAAAGCTCCAGTGTTTGCACTTGTAGAGCCTATCGTTCCGGAAAAATCGGTTGCTTTCACAATTCCAGAAACATCTAATTTTACAGTTTCATCAGGCGCGTTTGTTCCTATTCCAACCGATCCTCCGTTCGGATTAAGCATTATTGCATTATTTGTAGCAAAACTTTGAGTATCTGTCGATTGAATCCATAATCCTTTAGCATTCAATCCCACAATTGAGACAAGGCCCGAAGGGTTTGAGCCGCTGACTCCTGCCATGAATCGCATCAACTCGCCCGTTGATGCTGTAGTTCCTGTTGCAGGGGCATTTGCTGCAACGCCGGACGTAAATACTTGTATTTTTCCTCCTACCGTCAAGTTATTTGCACCGGGATCAGAAAAATATGACGTTCCTATGTATACTCCGCCGGTATTATATCCTCGGAAGAATTCCGCCAATCCCGTTCCGGAATTTGCAAAAAGGCTCAAATATCCCCGGGAATTTGCTGATGTAGTATTCAACTTTCGCGCGGAAATTGCTCCGAACACCCCATAGGTTGCCGCCGCCGTGTAACCACCAAGTGCTATGCGACCACCGTTGTCACCAAGTGTTATATTTGTATCTCTTACAACCAGCGCGGACGTACTTGTCGAATAATTATTTGCGCCAAAAATATCAACTTGTGTTGCCCCAGTAGTTACGTCGCTCCCAAAACCAATTGCATTTGACAAATATGTCGGCATGGCATGCTGATGATTTCCGCGAGATATTGCGGTATCATTTCCGGCACTCGAGGAACCGGAAGATATGGTTGCAGCAGATGTGGAATATGTCAAGTTTAATCCATGCCGGTGATCTCTTCTTGAAACATAGGAAGAAATTCCGTGAGAGGAACCGCTTCCCAGCGTAACTTCTGACGGAAGACTTTCATCAAGTACGCCTGCATTGTTTGCAGTGATTTTCAAATCCAGTTGGTCAAGAGCTTCTGTGGAATTGTTGCTAAGGTCAAGAAAAATTCCCGTGCCTGCTATGAATTGAACGGCTCGTTTCCTGACGGTTGTTCCTGTAATTCCAGTCGCCCTGTCCGTTCCGGTTCCTGATGCGGAAATTTTGATTCCAACTCGCGCGTTTGCATTAAGCAAATCCCCATCGGCAAAAGCGTCTGATCCCGAAGAAAGATGTGACGCCTTATGTGTTGCTGGAGTAAGTCCGGTGGCAGGAGCTGCGTGAACATGATCAACTCGTGCTGCTTCCGAAGAAGTGCCGGAAGAAGCGCTGTTTGTCGCGGAGATTGCGACAGGAGAAGAAGACCCGAGATATCCATAGGAATACGTGGTGTTACTGCCGCCTCCCACCTTGATTGTCTTGCTTGCGGTATCCCATTGCGTATCACCCGCGTTTGTAGGAGCAGTTGACATCGAATAAAGAATTAAGGTGGTGTTGGAAATGGATCCTCCCGTAATGGTTGCTGAAGCGGAACTGATTCTGGGAAAAACGCTTGTTGCATTCACGCCTCCAGTGATAGTTGTATTTGCTCCCAGAGTTATATTTCCATTAAATGTACTTGCTCCGGAAAAAACACTTAGTCCGTCCACTGTGAGATTTTTTGCAGTAAGCATTCTGGTGGTTGATGTGCCTCCGTTAGAGAACCTTGCGACTTCGTTTGTTGCTACTGTTACGTTAAGCGAAGGATTTGGTGTCGATATGTAATAAAATCCGGTATCTCCCAGCTTGCTGCTTACGGTGGATTTTAAGAATGTAATACTGGGAACTGTCTCACTTCCCGGATCAGAAACCGAAATTCTGGTTGGAACAACATATCCGGGTCTGATTCCGTCTTTTGGCGTCAAATACAAATCAGTGTAGTTGCTTGAAGAAGAGGAGTCTGACAAGGTAAGTTGAATCTTGTTCGGAGCTTGACCAGCTGAAACAGCAAGGGTGGGCGTACCAGCAGCATGTTGATATGCAGCATCTCCAGTATCCGTTAAACTTGTGTTTTGAGCCACCGAAATTCCGCTAGCCGTACTCAATCCTACCAAGACAAATTTTGATGTAATTGAAAACGTAGTCAAATTTGTTCCGACAATTGTCGCAAGAGGCAGTCCATATACTCTTCCGTCAACAGTATTCAAAAGAAGCGCATCATCAGCAGTTCCTCTTCCTGCTATGTACAATCCAGTATCATTTTTGGACGCAAAATCAATCAGAGAATTTTTTAATGAAGACAAATAATCGGTATTTGAAGAAGACGCATAATTATCTGCTCGTATAAAATAAAAAATATTATTACTTGCATCGTTGACAAATGCGGACGATCTTCCCCCTCGGGCTTTTATTTCGTCTGATAGAGATGAGGGAGAACTGGAAAAGCCTGCTGTTTGTGTCGTAATAGAGTCATGGCGAATTCTCCACCGTAACTGAACTCTGCGTGTTGTTTCAGCGCCAAAAACAGGGTCAATGAGCGATGGGGCCGTGATGTATTCATTTTCAGGTGATATGTCAACACCGCCGTATTGATACATACGGGTGTCTTTCAGTTCTGCTGAAGAAGGAGCAATGGTTTCATTCGAGCCCGTTGTCGCAATTTCCTGATACCAGACTTCAAGCCACAAAAATGTTGTTCTGTCATATGAAACGTTACTAGGTCTAGGAGAAGTAATTGCCCCAGTGCTTGATGCGACATGAATTGCCGCCCCATATACTTGCGCATCAAAAGGATTGATGGTAACCGAACCAGTTGATGTATTAAATGATAAATTGTAATTAGACTGAACAATCCCCGAAGTGGAAAAAATTTGTCTTGCAACTGTTTCGATGTTTGTCTTTAACACGCTTTGCATGACGTTCAAGTCATAATCAAGCATGCTTTTCCCTTGCTGAAACAGCACGGAATCAAGTGAGCGTGTTCCTATGTCGAGGGAAGAAATGCGGCTTGTTCGAGTCGGATACACGCCAAGATAACTGTTGACTGGCTTCATCGAATTCTCCTGATTAATAGTATAACTAATTTATGGTGAAAGGAATTCCTGCTGGTTTGTATTTGTTGGCAAGTCGAGACACAAAGGAAAAAAGAGATTGCGGAATGTCGGATTCTGTTGGAAGGCGAGGTATGTGCACAGAAAATGCACCTCCGCCGGTAGAAGGACCCAAAAATTCTTCTATTGCAGACGGAACAGTCAGCGCCGGAATGGAGTCGTGCGATCTTCCAGCCGTCTTGAACAAGGAATTGGAAATGGACATGATTGCCGTAACATTGGTTGCAACGGTTATTGATTGCGCAGACGATTGTTCCACTGCATATGTGCCTCCTTCTCCTGTTCCAGACAAAAATCCGACAATTCTGACCACATTTCCGTTATTGATTGCTCCGCCGCTTACAACTTGCCCTAGGGACCATTTCCCAGACGTGTGCGTTACTACAGTCATGATCGTTGCAGCCAGATTTGCAGACAATCCATCATTGGTTGCAAAAGTCAAAGGCGTGGCCGAAAGAGTGATGGAACCGGAGGCAGCCTTGTTTTCGTACTCTTCCACGGTCAAGCTGGTCGCGCTTTGAATGCTTGATACTTGCAATTTGAGTATCTTGCCTTCCAAGTTCTTTCCTTCCACAATAATATACGCCGGAGAAACTAATGAATTAGAAGAATTGTTGCTTGTAAAATCATTAAGTAAATCAGAAGAAACTCCCGTGACAGTCAATCCGGATATGGTAATTTTCCCTGTTGCCGTCGGATTGTTCACGCAAATTGGAAGAGTATTTAATAAAGAATTTGATGGAGAATATAATACAAACGGCTGTCCTCCGTCAGAAACGGTAATGTTCCGAGAAGTTGCCTGTGAAAGCAAGTACGCCATGGCGACATTGTTGGATTTGGGAAGCATTGTTTCACGCCTCATTCGCTCCCTGTACGCAGTATCTGGTTCAGATGTTTGTTCGTCAAATTGCTCGTAAGATTCTCTGGGAATTCCCAACAAGCTTCCCCAGTATTCAAGCCAATCCCTTGTTGCCAGCCGTTGGTCTGTTTGTGCAAGTGATCCTGATACCAATTTTTTATAAATTTTTACGATAAGGGCAAAAGCGGTAAGCAAAGAATAGTTTTGATTTGTAAATCGACACCAAGTTACAGATCCATTTTGTAGTGAGGAAGATCCTTCGCACAAAACTGTTGCAGATAAGTTAAGTATGTTTTCAGAAGCATTGTCTGCAAGTTTCAACAAGATTTTTGAATCTTTATTTTCGTACTTGGTTGCAAAAAAGTCAATTAAAGATCGTATGGTGTAATTTTCAAGATCAATATGTTCGGAAAAAATATATTCATCGTCAGAGCTTATTGTTAATTCCGAATCGGCGATGTGCAATGATATTTTGGATGTATCCAATGGAAACTCGTACTGTAGTCCGGAAATACTTATGGAGGTCAACGTTCCATACATTGACTCTTCGTTTTGCTTGCTGATTCCAAAAGATTGAAGATCCGCAAATGTAATGAATATCGATGGCCCGAAAACGTATGACAGCTCCCCAATGATGCTTGTGTTATACGCATTCAAATATCCGGAAATTGTTCCGCCAATTAAAAAATTTTCATATACCAAGAAATACTGAAAGGGAACGGAAACAGTTGCGTTAATTGTATATGATGAGAATCCCTTTACGGTGGAAGTATTAATTGATACTATTTTAAAGGTCTTTTCTGTATTGATTTGGTGTATCAGTATTCTGTTTCTTGCAACGTCACCCGACAAGGCAGATCTCCAGCATGAAGAGAAGATCAAATTTCCATAAGGATCGGACACTGATGTGGTGATATTTATGATATCTATATTATTAACAATTTCTCCACCGGGAATAGATATTGGTTCTGTGTCATGTAAAGTTAGTTCCCCAGTGAGTTTGTTTATTTTATATATTGTCAGATATCCAGTAGTATTTATGCAAGAACAAATCAAATAGTCTCCGTATTTGTCAAGTGTGATATGTCTATTATAGGAAGTGGTTTGAATATATGTTTGTTCTGTCAATATTCCATCTGCTTGATTTATAGAATACGTCACCAACCTATAATAGTCGCCATTCGCATTCTCTGATTTTACATACAAGAATTTTCCATCTGGACTACGAGTCATGCCCGAGGGTGCAATAGAAAGATTGATGTATTGCATATCTGTCAATTCGCCGGTATTTGCATTAATTGTAAATTTTATTATATATCCCAAGGAATGAGGAATAGATCCGCATACATATAAAAATTTGCTATCTATAGTTGTAATTAAATCATATACAGTATGATTTGATTGTGGTAACGTTACGGTTTGACATAACGTTAACTGTCCTGTAGACTGATTAATTGAAAAACATTTTATAATTATAAGACCGTTTGAAGATCGCATCACGTAAACAAATTTTCCCAATGGATCAATAATCAATTTTTTTGGTAAATTCGTTCCCAAATTGGTTCTAAATCCAAACGTCAATGTTCCATTTTCTTGATTTATAGAATAAGTGCTTACATAATCAACGACTCCTCCAGTGCTTATTCCTGTAAAAAAAAGAAATTTCCCTGTGACATCTACGCTCATGCCCGTAATAATAACATAATAATCAGTATCAAGAACTATTGTTTGAGCAAGATCCAGTGTGTTAGTTATACGATTTATTACATACGTTTTTATTAATGAACTATAGGATCCGTCGGTAGTGGAGTCAATTACGGTTCTAACATACAGAAATCTTCCTAGTGGATCAATCGCCATAATGTCAGGCCAAGCCGAAGAAATGACCGGATTATCATCATTACTTACCGATCCAACTCTGGTTAAAGGATCATACGTAAGTTGCTTGACGTACTGGCCAACCGATAAATTTACGGAATTTTCATTGCTTACGGTAAACGTATTTCCACTTATACTCCCAAAAACCGTTGCAACTGAAGGCATTTCCACTTCTGCTTGATATGCCTTGTCCGTATTTGGTAAATATTTTGTAATTTTTTTGATTGTTCCATTTTTTAAGCGTTTTTCGTATTTGGCGGAAAAAACAACTGCGTCTTCTTCCACTGGGTTGGAAGAAAACCCAGCTGGCATTTGGGAAAATAATCTGTCCAACACGGTCGTGTTGTAAGGAAGTCGTGTAATTCCGGACATGTTATGAAATGCTCACCGTTCCGGGCAACATGATGTACCCTTCTCCAGCAATAACATACTCTACATTTTGTTCTGCATTTGAAGCATCAAGAATTTTTATTTGCACTGCAGCAACTCCCGGAACTCGAAGTATTGATCGCGACAATACTGATTTTTGAAAATATTTTCGCAACGGATTGGTAAATACGTATTGGTCAAGAGTGTTTGCATCAACAGCCAAGGGATCGGTCCATGTAGATCCGGACAAGAATAGCCCCGAGTCGTAAACAGTGTCGGCAAGTCCCCAATCGCTGTAGTAGGACCTCCATTTCAATATTTCTACTTTTGTTACCGACGGGCCAATATTGTTTACTGGAACAGTATACAAGAAAGAACTATATCCTTCAAAAATAGAAGAAGGAAATGACTTGTTTCCATTATAATCAGTAAGAACAACACGGTATTTGTCAGAAGAATTTACAGAAGCATTTTCCGAAGCAGTGAGAATAGACAAGGTAAATCCGTCGCTAATATCAAGAGAGTAAAAATAATCTTCTATTGCTTGCCGAACCGAATCGGATACGGAGGTGAGGGAATATCCGCCAAGTAACGTTAATGAAACGCTTAAATTTTGATAGGAAAACAAAACGGGCTTGATAATTACTGTAATTCCTGAAGGCTTGTAGCCTGCATAATAATTTCCATTTTCAATGTAACCATTAATAATTTTTCGTGTTTTTTCAGAAAGATCCTGACTGCATGTTTGTCCATTTCCGTTATCTATGAACAAATTCACGGTTGTTGTGCCGTCTTCGACCGCATAGGACTTGATGACTGATTCTATTACGGAGCCATTTGTGTTTACTAGGGAAGTTGTTTTTGCGCCCTCTTCCAATGCTTCTTTTGTTCCTCTGGCCAATGATCGCATGTAGGCAGAAAAACGTATTTTCCATTCAGATTCGGTTTCTGCATCTCTTCCGTTTGTAATTGCGCTCTTGTTCGACCCGGAAGATATTCCATAAATAGTATTTACAATTTCTGTAATGGTATTGGCTGAAGTATTTCCGGATAATCCTGAAAATAATGCTCGAATGGGAACATCAATTGAATTTGACGAAGATGATAATGTTTCAAAATTTTTGCTTGACAAGTTTACTTCATAAGTTTTTGATGTTCCCGGAATTCGAACTTGCAATCCGTTTGAAATAGTGATGTCTCCAGTAATAGCTTGTGCGTTATTCACAAAACTCCATAGTGAATAATAATTACTTGTTGTTTCTCCATTGACAGAAATGGGTTTTGAGGTTCCATTGTCGTCATACTGAACCAGTTGTCTTGCTGGATCAGTATAAGGAATAACTGTTAATGATGAGTTTGAAATGTTGGCGACTGTATGAATATACGGCCACGTCTTGCCAGAATAGGACATGGAAGAAGCCAGAGTTTGCCAAGAAACATCAGATCCTTGAAGAGGGTACGTTACGGGATTTGCCATCGCTGTGTACGAGTAGTTCATTGGATAATATGTACTCGGCCAAACAGCGGAAGATCTCACTGCAACTTCAGTTATTCTTGTTCTTTTCAAGAACAATAAACCTTCAGCATACGAAATCGCAGCAGCATTGCTGGTTGTATACGATGTGGTTGATCCAGAAGGGTTTTTTGTGATATTGTAATAAGAAGGGTTTGTAAAATTTGGATTATCAGCTTTATACAATCTGTATTGCGTTACGTTTGAAGTAGGAGAGCTTGTCCATGTAAAAGTTACAGAATTCGTAGTGTCAATCGGCCCCGAGCTGAATAGGACAATTTCGCTTTCTGTTTCATAATTTGACCCAATAATAACAGCAGACAATCCGTAATAATTACCAATTAGATTAGCAGTTTTGGCAGTGATCACTGGAGCGTCAGGATGAATAACGGAAGGAATGGAAGTTTTTTCCACGGCAAGCATGTTGCTTGCAACCATGGATGTTGAAGAAGAGACTGAAGAAGATTGACTCAATGTATATGTTCCCGTCGATCCGGATCCGCTGCCAAACGCCGTGATGATCGAGTTTGCGGTTATTCCCGTTCCGACTACTGTCTGGCCAATAGACAAACTTCCACTTGAGACAGAACTAACAGTCATGGTAGTTCCGGAAATTGTTCCTGTAAAGATCACATTGCTTGATGATCGGTAAATATCAAATGACGTTGCATATGAAACACCGTTATATGGAGTCGGAAAAGAAAATTTTGCCACTCCTGCGGAACTTGAAGGGATCAGAAAAGGTTCTGTGGGAGCTGATGTTTCTCCAGTAGAAAGACCGGATTGCAAACTGTAAATTGTCGTGACGCCCGAAGAGCTCGTTGAAGAGCTGCTTGTAACAACTGGAGTTCCAATTATTGACCTGTAAATCCTGTACGAGGAGATGTTTCTTGTTCCAGCAACTCCGGTCCAGTAGAGCACTGGCGCTTCTGCTGCGTATGCACATGAAACCGGATATTGCCCCAAAGATTCTAATCCTTCTGTATCAACCGCCGTGATACTGAAAAAATACTTTCCGACTAACAAGCTGTTTGTTTGTTTTCCATGCCATATCCTTGAAGTCCAAAGTGCCGAATACGGAATAGACAAAATTGTGGTAGACGCAGACAGGCCGACATCAATTACCACATTGGATTCTACGCGCACTGCCGATGCCGCAGTCATGTTCTGATTGGTGCTCCTGTACACATACCATGCTGCGGATGCGTCGCTTGAATCGTTTGTGATTGTCAAGGTAATCCTGTTTGTGCTTGTGCTTTCGGTTTGAATTGACTGCGGAACACTTGCGACGCTTTCTCCCGTTGTCTGGTTATGTGAAGCAACGCTGTACCAATAAGTAACTCCCGAATTTATCGATCCTCCGGTTGTGGATGTTGTCAACACAACGGAAGGAGCTTTTTTCGCCTGTTGTGCCACAAGTGCGTTTGAAGTATTGTTTCCAGACACAGGAGATCCATTTGTGTTGACAAGAGAGCTGACCGTACTTGGATCAACAGATGCCCTGTATACCTTGTATGAACTGTACCCGTTTTCGGTAAACCATCGAAGACGAACCGTGTTGTACCCATTTAATATTGAGATGTACGAAGTTGACGAAACGTTTTCCTTTCCGGAAGAAGTAACGCCCGTGATTCCAAAGTATGTCGGCAAACTCCACGAGGAGTTCGAGTACGGCAGGATTCCGCCCGACACCAAGGAAATGCCTTTAAGTGTGTTTGCAGTGCTTGTGCTCAGCACGATTGGGGAAGCAAGCATTTTACGGTAAAATGTATATACCCCTGTGGCATTTGATGCTTGCAAAGAAGGAAAATTGAACGCCTGTTTTACTGAAGAATTGATTGCGCCAACAATCCCCTGCGCAAAAGCAACGTTGCTGGAGTACAGTTCTTCGGCGACAGCCTCGCATAACGAACGAATGATGGATCCTTCGGAAAAATCGGTAACATATTCCGTGTTACCCATGATATATCCGACCATTTTTGCAACGATATCTTTTTGCCGAAGAAGACCAAATGACTCAACCACGAATTCTTCCTTTATATCGGGATTTTAATCGGATTCAAATCTAGCAATGATCCATTATACGAAATTTGAACTGCTATGTTATTGGCAATAAGCGCGGTTGTTGCAGGGTCGTAGGACACATCAATGGTAGCGATGGATAGTACTCTTGGGTCTTTCATAAGGCAATTTATTATTTCCAAGGAAACTTTTTGAATTATGTTTAAAGAATACTTTGATCCCACGTACGACAAGACGCTGTTTCCGTAATCCGGCTGCAATGACAGCTGCCCTGCCTCTGTAAGCAACCTGTTGCTAAGAGCTTGCTTCAGATTGTCCAAGCCCTCTACCGTGGAGAGATCCGAATTATATCCCAGAAAGGAAACCTGACCCTTTTCGTCAAGATATAGGTCTTTGCCCAAGCTGCTGATGAATTTTTCAGAAATAGAGTTTTGTGCAGTTGTGCCTATTAGCGAAGAGGAAGATGTGTCATTCGAAGGTATTTTTAATATATCTCCAGATTTTAACACATATTTTGTAATTGTTCCGGGTTTTTCGTACACCCGGGCCATGGTTTGAGCCGAATAATAATTCTTGATGCCAGTTTTGGAAACAACCGAAGTGTCAGAAAAAGACAATTTATTCGCAGTAGAAAAATTCAACACGTTTGATTTTTCTGAAAAAACATATCCGGGGTTTGTTATGGTTGCCTGAAGATAAAGATCCGTGACGCTCAAGCCGACATACAAACGAATGGCTGTCACGTCGGAGGGAAAGACGCTCGGGGCAGTATATGTAAAATATTGCAAATCCTGCAGGTTGTATGTCTGAACTGAATACGTGAGCGTCAAGGGGTCGTACACATCGTTGTATGGAGATGCCATGGTTTCAACCCCATCTGTGCCTACATAACAATATTTCATGTAATATTTTCTAATTCCATAAATGGGATTAGCCGAAGTATCAGTTACTGTAGACAATCTTCCTGTTTCGATCAGGCTTTGCTGAGGGAATGGGACATTTGGAAAATCAAGCTCGATTTTATACAAGGAAGGGTTTGTTGTATCTATGGATACGGATTTTATTTTTACTTCATCAAAAATAAAATCTCCGTCATTTTCATGTTTGTGTAACAGGATGGGAGCGCCCGTGTCGAGTGTGGCTAAAGAAAGCGCTCCGCTTTTTACAAGTGACTCTTCAAAATATAAGGCTGATTCTCCAATATTAATATTGTAATACAAAGGAAATTCTGCTTTTATTTCACCATATTGATCAACAATATCGTCTGATATGTATGGATATCGCAAATTATTGATGTAGACAAGATTTTGCCATTCAGAAATACTTCCAAGTTCTTTTTGGGCAATACTTGTAAGGGTGTCTCCTTGGTGTATTGTGTAATTTTTAAACAGTAGCATCATACTGCTCCTACGGAAATGCCAGACATTAATTCAAATAAAATCTGCGGAACCGGAAAATCGGCAGCAAGCGATTGGTTTTTCACCTGACGGGCGACAATATCGAAACGCTCCAAGTTGTCAGCCAAAGCAGCGAAAGCGCGTGAGCTTACTATCAACTCTGCGGCTCCTCGCATTCCCTCGGAATATGGCGCATTTGCGCGAGAAAGATTTAAGTACCATCTGAGTTTTTTGCAAGAATCGTGTATTTTTGCAATAAAAATTTCTTCCTCCACACTGTGTTTTACTTGCGCTGTTTGGTTATAGGAAAAATAATTATAATTAAAAACATCTATTTCAATATAATCCAAGGCCTTTTCTATTCCTCTGAGAATTCTTGCTGCAAATACCCTGAAAGAAGGCGTGTGATATTCCGTCGTTTGCCAACATGTTTTTACAAAATCGACCACCATTTCAAGTTGGGGGTATTGATCAATGAGAGCCTGTTCTTTTTCAGACAGCCTTCTGAAAAGAAATGGATCAGATTTTGTAATTTTATTTTCATCAAAAACAAGAGAAACAATTAATGGCATTTTTTTTCCTTAAAAAATTGGGAAATATAATAATGCTCCTATTTGTAACCGGTCTTTGTTCGTAATCATTGATGACTTCATTATGTATTGAATAATATCCTGAGAAATGTTTTTCTTTCCATACACATCAATCAGCAAATCGTCAAAAGTAGGAAAATACTTTGTTATTCTTCTCGTCAGCAATTTTCGTGGATAAACGGAAAGAGATTTCAGTTCTCGTATTGCAGCTTCCTCAACATCTTGTTCAGATGGAGGAATGGAATATGTTTTTCCGTCCAATCCTGTCAGTGCCCGTGATTTTTCATCAGTCCTGTTGCTTGGCGCGTATTGCATGGTAATGCGAGATTCTTTTACATCAGAATCTTTCCATGTTTTTATTCTTCCCACCCTAAGATCCTTGTATTGATCCTCTCCAACAATAATTGCTGAAAGATTATAAGAATGCATAAGAGGATTTGCACTATTTCTTTGCAGCTGAAGTTCCTTTATTGTTATATCCCATTTTCCAAAATTAGGACTATCTGGAAAATCTATGGTTAAAGTCAATCTTGTAAGATGCGTTTTCCCGCTCTTGCAATAATCATAATATTGTTCAATTATCTGTCGCAAAAGAGAAAACTGAATCCATCCCACCGGACCCAGAAGAGGATTAATTCCAGTCATTCCCGAAATCGCGACTGTTGCCAGCCCTTGCCCCATGTGATCTATATGCGCTTTGCCGCCCAATGATTGATACATTCCCAAACGAGCTGGTTGGGAAATTTGCACAGATTGCGGAGTGACAAAAAAATTATATTCCATTACTTTTGTCTTGTCGTACTCAAGATCCAAGGTGAATTGACCAGTATTGAATGAGTCGGAATACCCCAAAAGATATGGGGTTTTCCCAATGGAACCAAGATTGGATGCTATTCTGGTCATTTAATTTTCAATTCGCGCGAAGACTCAACTGAATGAGTGCCTCGACAATTTGGACGGGCAATGAATAATTCTTTTCAGCAGACTGTTCCTTAGTAACCATTTCTTCGCTCCTTTCAACCGCGTTGTTCAAGTGTAGCAATTCGCGCGGAAAGTTCCTTGACGGCATTCACTAACGCCCATTGCAACTCATTCGTGTTGAGGTTGAGGAGTTCGGTGATCGTCTCGACACCGTTTTCGTCCTTGTCCGTATGCTCGTAGGTACCGATCATTTCGGGCCACGTTGCCTGCGTCTCCTGTGCGATCACGGAGACATGCACCCGGCCATCATCGGCGGAGCCGTATGCCCCGTTGAGCCGGTACCTTTTTGGTTCAAGGGCCATGATGTCCGCGACACCGCGCGTGTACGGGCCAATCACGGTTTTCATCCTCGCATCCGAACTGATCGTCCATGTGTTCGAGGTTGGCTTTGCGGCGGAATCCGAAGCAAGTTGAAGTGAGTAAGCAGGCGACGCAATGGTGCCAACTATCAAGCGATCAAGGAAGGTTCCACTATTGGCGGCAAAATTATTGATGCGATAGGCTTGTACGGTGTTGCTACCATTATTGGCAACAAAAGCAAATCGACCAGTTGGGTCAACCGCAACAAACAAAGGATATGAACCCGTTGCTGCCGTTCCGACCGAAGTCAATGCTCCGGTGGATTGATTGATGGTATAGACTTGTACGGTGTTGCTACCATTATTGGCAACAAAAGCAAATCGACCAGTCGGGTCAACCGCAACAAACAAAGGAGATGAACCCGTTGCTGCCGTTCCGACCGAAGTCAATGCTCCGGTGGATTGATTGATGGTATAGGCCTGTACCGTGGCGCCACCTGAATTCGTCACAAAAGCAAACCTGCCAGTCGGGTCAACGGCAACCATCCGAGGAGTTGCCCCAGTTGCTGCCGTTCCGACCGAAGTCAATGCTCCGGTGGATTGATTGATGGTATAGGCCTGTACCGTATTGTCAAATAGATTCGCCACAAAAGCAAACCTGCCAGTCGGGTCTACCGCAAGACCGAAAGGATATGACCCCGTTGCCGCCGTCCCGACCGAGGTCAAGGCCCCGGTGGATTGATTGATCGTGTAGGCCTGAACGGTGTTTCCTCCGGCTCCATCGTAACTGTTTGTCACATACACAAACCTGCCAGTCGGGTCAACCGCAACACAGAGAGGATATGTCCCAGTTGCTGCCGTCCCGACCGAGGTCAAGGCCCCGGTGGATTGATTGATGGTATAGGCTTGTACCGTGTTGCTACTTTGATTCGTCACAAAAACAAACCTGCCAGTCGGGTCAACCGCAACACCGTAGGGACTCGTTCCCGTTGCTGCCGTTCCGACCGAGGTCAATGCTCCGGTGGATTGATCGATGGCATAGGCCTGCACCGTGGCGCTACTTCCATTCGCCACAAAAGCAAATCGACCAGTCGGGTCAACCGCAACACCTTGAGGACTCGTTCCCGTTGTTGCCGTTCCGACCGAGGTCAATGCTCCAGTTCCACCGTGAAAAGTCGGTGGAGGCAAAAGGTTATTAGCAGTTGTTGGCGCATATGTAATGCTTGAATTGGAAACAAGGTTCCCCTGCACAAACCTGCTTGCCCTCACCATGCCGTAACTGTCTGATAGTACACCATAGGTTGTCGCGGGAAATTGGCTGCTAGTGCCTCCGGCAAACGTCTGTGTGGCTGTCCAAGTGTTTGCGGTAGAAAGTGAAGCGCCTCCACTTGCCGTAATCCAACTTAGCGTTGCGGTGCCATTGGTGGACAGCACCTGCCCATTTGTGCCGTCTGCGGAAGGCAACACATAGGTTGTGGATCCTGCATTTGCGGGAACAGAAAAACCTACGTACCCACTCGTCGAGCCGGAAAGACGCAACGTTCCTTTTACATCAAGGTTGGCACCCGGACTTATCGTCCCAATGCCGACATTTCCTTGATCAAAAATTGCCGCGTAATTGGTAGTGGCTCCAGTGGCCGTGACATATAACGCACGAGCTACAGCACCTGTTGCGGTCCACGCTCCAGACGAAGTGATGCTAACTGCAGTTTTTGTATACGCCCCAGTTGTAATATCGGCGTCCACAAATCTATAAAGAGCATATGATTTTGTTCTACTGTTAGCAACGCCCCCGAAATCTGCTCCGTCATATCCGGTGTGCTGAATGTAAGATGAATTGCTATAATAGGAAGTTTCGTCTAAAGCCCAAGTATCATTTGCAAATTTTTTCAAAAATCCAGCTACAGCAGGAGTCCCCATTGTCGCAATGGCAGTAAGATTTGCGTTGCTCGCCTGCTTTGCGTTGAACGTCGTCCAGTCGGCGGAGCTCAGCACACCTCGGTTCGTGGCAGATGCCGTGGGGATGTTCAGTGTGATTACCGGGGTGGTAGTGCCGGTAGCAACCGACGATGTTACATCAGTCCCTGCAGTGCCGATGGTAAGTGCAGCTACGCTTGTAACAGTCCCTGTCGTCAGAGAGACCCAGCTCATTGTCCCGCTTGCATCAGACGAAAGAACTTGTCCGGCAGTAGGAGCCGTTGCGGGAAGCGTGTACGTCACATTCAACACAGGGGTTGCCGCTGATTTTATTTCGGTATAGTTGGTTCCTGCGGTTGTGCCGTTGAGGCGCAGGGTTCCTGCCACATCAAGCTTGGCACCCGCGGCTGTGACGCCAATGCCGACATTCCCAACCGGAACAATTGTCGTGTCGGCAATCAACCGGAGCGTATTAAGGGATTCGGTTTCCAAATCATAATCCGAAGCAACAACTCGCGGACCAGATCCCATGTACCCAAAAATAACTCCGTTGACATTATTGGAATATCCTAGATCGGAATTATTTGCTGCAACTCTAAAAATCTGAGCAGATGTTCCAACAGTAAATCCCAAGCCAACCTTCTTGGTTCCGTAACTGGACCCATAGGCTGCGTTCCAGCTTGATTCAGGATATGCACCACTTGTTGCCTGAACCAATGTGGCCAATCTTGTAGCACCAACAGCGTCAGCTGAGGTTACTATTCCGTTGTAGCTAAGGTCAAAAGGCTTGGTTCCCCACGTGGACGTTGCTATTGCAACATTTTGCCCTAACATCTTAGATGAAAGAACTGGGCCCACAGTCAAGCCATTGGGAAAATCAGGCGTAGAAATCACAAGGCTTCTTGTTGGTGCGTATCTTGTCATCCTATCACCTCAAAACTGCATGTGACATGAATGGTATTTGCTGTTCCGGCGGAAAGATATAAATAATCTCCTTCCTCCAAATAGATGCTTGAATCTTTTGACAACAGGACAAGTGAAGAATTTCCCGGAACGGTAACATTTACCGCAAGTGCACTCTCAACGGCTGGATTTGTCCATGAAAACGTGGTCAATGCACCAGCAACCGCGCTCGTCGTTCCCGTGATGGCAACGTTGTAGTTTGTTCCGGAGATGGTAATCGCACCTACGGTAACACCTGTTCCTGTGTTTCCCGTTCCTGATCCGCTAATTGACGTGGCAGTAGAAAGGAATGGGCCTGCAGACATGGGAACGGTCAGTGTGTATGCGCCGCTCGTCACTGTTCCTACTGCTCCACTGGTCGCTGCATATGTGTCCGCAGAGCTGTACATGTAGAGCGTGACGGTGGCCGCTGTTGCCGTAACATTCGAGGCGAGAATGGAATTCATCTTGTACAGTTGACCGCTCGAAGCAGGATTGGCTACAATGGCGCACGAGGTTGTGGGCGCAAGAATGCTTGTTGTCTTTCCTCGTATTGTGCTTACTCCAATAATGTTTGGGTTAGCCATGTTTTACTTCCTTACGCAATTTGCTTGGTACAGTATATCAAACTAGATAAGTACTGCCGAGGTTAGCCTTGCCGAACTTATTTCACACTCTTGTCCAAATTCGATCATTTTTTGAAACACATCCTCTGTTGTAGAAAACAGGGAAAGATCAATAGTTTGCAAAATAAATGCCTTATGATCTTCATTCTGTTCTTGTAAAAACTGCATGCAATATTGCACAAATCGACGCGCTCTTGTTTTCTTTTGAATAATATTTACTTTTTCTTCGTCGTCACCATATAACAGCAATTCTTTTTGCCAATTTATTTGATTTATTGCGTCATCCCAATCAATAATTCCTGAAACAGCAAATTGCAAATCTCCATCTTTTTCCACGAAAGTTGGAAAAGAAGATATGATCATGGTCATGTTTTTCCTGCGCCATTCTTCCTGATGTTCGTTCCAGTCAAATATGGTCACATCAGAAGGCTTGTCCGCAATATTTTGCTGGAGCCATCTGCGATTTTGCGCGTCAAGATTGTTTACCAACAAATAACGCTCACTCATTATGTTGTTCCTACTTGGCTTATTTGAATTGATCCTGCGCCGCCAGATCCTCCTCCAATTCCGCTGCCGGTGCTTCCCCCCTGTCCTCCTCCGCCCCCGTTTGTGCCATTGGCAGAGACAAAGCTTCCGGACCCAAGGGTCAAGTTTCCCTTGACAATGATTGCCAGAAAACCGCCCGTTCCAGTAGATCCTGCTGCACCGTATGTGCCGCCGGACCCCCCGTTGGCTGCCCCGGATCCTCCGGGATTTCCTGCTCCGCCGCCGCCGCCGCCGTTGTGATTATTGTTTCCCCCGTTGTTGTTGTCGTTGTTTCCTCCTGATCCGCCACTTCCCCCATTTGCTCGAATGGTTCCGAGGTTTGACAATGTTCCCCCATAATATATGACGATGCTTCCCCCTCCTGACCCGCCGCCCCCGCCGCCGCAACTCGATTGGCCGTCCCCTGAAGAACCAGTCGACCCGTTGCCTCCTGCTCCCCCGTTTGTTGTGGCAGAACCGCCAGTAGCAAATGTTGCACCTCCTCCTCCGCCTGTACCGCCAGAGTATGATGTTCCAGCGGTTCCAGATCCTCCGCCCGAATATGCGGCTCCGCCTCCGCCCCCTCCCCCTCCAGACTGTCCATTGATGCCAGCGGAACCCGCAGAGGGAAACTGCGCAGCTGCTGCCCCTGACGCTCCTGAAGCAGGAATATCAAAACGAACAACAGCTCCGATCTTTTCCATGGAACTTATGTCTGGATCTTGCACAAGGCTTGTCAACGTTTTTCGCATGAAATATTTATTCACACCAGAAGCTGTTGCTCCCCGGGCATCCATGCTTATTGTTCCATTTATAACACAATTTCCTGTGCAATAAATAATCAATCCCCTGCATCTATTTGAAACTGTAAGAGTTATTCCTGAATTTATTGTAAGATTTGTGTAATTCATGATGACGGGACTTCCGTTCAATGTGGATGTGAGATTCGTGTTAGTGGAATACGTGACTGCACCGTCTGCTCCCGTTCCAAAATAACTTTGCACTGGATTTAATTTGCTGGGAATATAACTCATTTTTTTTCCTTAAATAATAAACCAATTTGTTCCGTTCGATATTACGGTATAACAATCATATTGACTTAACGTAAGTCCTGTTGCTGCTGCCACGCCATCGATTGTTCCTCCAGCGCTTGTCAGGGTAATTGCACTGGCGCTTGTGTTTTTTACCCAATATATTCGTCCCGAACATGTTGTTGCGTCAGGCAATACATAATTTGCCGAAGCCAAAATAACGGAATTGGTTGTTCCTGAAGTTGCTGTGGTAATTGCAACAGTTCCGCTAGTATGAAGTGTAGCTGCCGGACTCGTCGTTCCAATGCCGACGTTGTTAGAAGTGGTTATATTAAAAACTGGATTTGTAAATGACGAATCGGCCGCTTGTCCATTTCCAATAGCAAATGTACTTGTATTGTATACAAATCCAATAGACCATACTGCATTTGCCGATCTTATTAAATTAATATGTTGGCCGGATGCAGCACTCTTAGTGCTAATAAATGATCCGTTGTATGAATTATCTTTATTTATTCCAGAAGGCGATACTGATAGAAGTCCAGTAACAAATGTGTGTCCATTAACATCAAGTGAGACTGCCGGACTCGTCGTCCCGATGCCGACGAGGCCAGTAGCAGTGATTTTTAATCTGTTTGAGCCAGATCCAAATGTTCCGGTCCAAATATTGAAAGAATGATCGGATGATTCTTTTGTAAGGTGAACTCCATTAGTGCCATTTGCGCCCAAATATAAAGACGCGTATCCGTTAGAGTCTATATGAAGTTGTGTTGCAGGAGTGGTTGTCCCAATGCCGACGTTGCCGCCAAAATATGCCGAATAATTATTCGCGGCAATTGTAGAGGCGGGAATATATATTCCATATGAATTTGTTATTGATCCACCAGCGGATATATCCGATGTTGGATTTGAGTAATACCCAATAGCGTTCGTGATAACAACGCCTGCGGTAGTTGTGTACCAATTATAGGATCCCACAGATACCGCATTAACAACACTGACTGTCGGAGAAAAATTTGTTCCTGAAAACAATCCGACTTGAGACACAATGCTCTTGAGCGAAGAACTGGTTGCCTGTGGGCCAGACAATGTGAAACCTGTATACGGAGTATTGTTTGCATTTGCGTTATAGGCGAAATATCCTCCATTTACAGTAACGTATCCATTGAAATAATGATCACCAGTCCATGTTTTATTGCTTGACATATTAAGCGAAAGGGTTCTTGCTGCAGAGCCATTAAACGTTGTTCCGGAATCCAAGGACAATCCTGTACCAATAGTCAATGCATTGGCGGTTGTTCCGCCACTTGTCCCGCTGGATGCTGCGGTAATGCGTCCCTTCGAATCAACGGTGATGTTTGCGTTGGTGTACGATGCCGGTATTACTGAAGTGTTTGCCAGTGTCAACGTAATCGCCGTTGTTCCGGTTCCCGTTGCGTCCCCACTGACCGTGATGGACTGGTTCGCCGTGAGATACGCTGCGGTATCCAGCGTCCACGTATCGGCAGCCGTCTTCTTGAGCAAGCCGGATGTTCCGGCCAGACCGGCAATTGCCGTCAGGTCCGCGTCGAGAGGCTGGGCATCCGTGATTCCGTATCCCAAAAGTGTCGTGGGGTTGGTTCCTGCGGTAACCCTCCCCTTGGTGTCTACCGTGACGCTCCGGTATGTATTGGCAGTGACTCCCGTCGTCGCCAGTGTCAACGCAATCGCCGTCGTGCCGGTCCCCGTTGCGTCCCCACTGACCGTGATGGACTGGTTCGCCGTGAGGTACGCTGCGGTATCCAATGACCACCCGCTGACGCTCTGACCGCCGACGACTGGCAAATCCGTGCCAAATATCGTGGCAAAAGCCAATGCAGATGAATTATTGCTGCCAATAGGAAAGTCTGTTCCAAATATCGCCGTAAGCGCCGATGTATCAACAGGAGCCTTTTTCAACAATCCAGTGGTTCCTGTAATGGCAGCAATTGCTGTAAGGTCCGCGTCCAAAGGCTGAGCATCCGTGATTCCATATCCGGCAAGGGTAGTAGCAGTTATTCCTCCTCCGCCGCCGCCGCCGCCGGAACCATTCGATGCTGCGGTAATGCGTCCCTTCGAATCAACGGTGATGTTTGCGTTGGTGTACGATGCCGGTATTACTGAAGTGTTTGCCAGTGTCAACGTAATCGCCGTCGTGCCGGTTCCCGTTGCGTCCCCACTGACCGTGATGGACTGGTTCGCCGTGAGATACGCTGCGGTATCCAGCGTCCACGTATCGGCAGCCGTCTTCTTGAGCAAGCCGGATGTTCCGGCCAGACCGGCAATTGCCGTCAGGTCCGCGTCGAGAGGCTGGGCATCCGTGATTCCGTATCCCGAAAGTGTCGTGGGGTTGGTTCCTGCGGTAACCCTCCCCTTGGTGTCCACCGTGACGCTCCGGTACGTATTGGCAGTGACTCCCGTCGTCGCCAGTGTCAACGTAATCGCCGTTGTTCCGGTTCCCGTTGCGTCCCCACTGACCGTGATGGACTGGTTCGCCGTGAGATACGCTGCGGTATCCAGCGTCCACGTATCGGCAGCCGTCTTCTTGAGCAAGCCGGATGTTCCGGCCAGACCGGCAATTGCCGTCAGGTCCGCGTCGAGAGGCTGGGCATCCGTGATTCCGTATCCC
>Ga0214923_10000880_pt1 | contig 44335 bp, 38 predicted proteins | sample LL1510_MetaG_FD_177993 | JGI IMG/M metagenome (GOLD analysis project Ga0214923, IMG submission 177993) | Freshwater microbial communities from Lake Lanier, Atlanta, Georgia, United States - LL-1510 | ecosystem: Environmental > Aquatic > Freshwater > Lake | place: USA: Georgia | collected... | reverse complement strand
CAAAAAGATCAAGTTCACAGTTACCGATTCAATTTTTTTTGTAATACATTCTTTAAATTGTCTACAATTGTCAATGTATATGTTTAGCTGCTAAAGCCTTTTATTTTACCATCAACTACTATGAACATAATACAACTTGTATTTAGTTTTTCACATTCTACAACAGATGTAAATGTCGACTCTAATGTTTTTCGATTTTCAGAATATACAGGAATGAATACAAGTACTGTTTTACAAGATGCTACTGCAAAAGACACAATAAACAACATTGACAAAAGCGTATGAATTGAAAAATAATTCATTTTTTATTCACTAAATTTCTTGATAGCTAAACCGCCATTTCTGCTTTGATAGTTGGGTGAGAAAAGTAGCCAATTACGTCAAAATCGGAAATATCGATTTCAGACCAATCTTTGTGTTCTATATCTGGGTTAACAACGAGCTTTGGGAGTGGGCCAGGTCGTCGAAGCAATTGTTCGCGAACTTGTTGTAGATGATTCGTGTACACATGGATGTCACCTCCCGTGTATACAAGTTTATTGGGTTTCATTCCGGTTTTAATGGCTAATATGTATGTCAAGACGGTATAGCTAAACACGTTAAAGGGAAACCCAAGGAACATATCATTAGATCGCATTGTAAAGTGGCAACTAAGGTGTTTCTGGCCATGGCTATCGACGTCAACATAAAACTGACACGAAAAGTGGCAGTTATGTACACAGACATTATTTACTGTGTAACTGTTGTCACCCTCAACTTCAAAATTGTACACATTACATGGAGTATGTATGTACCGCACTGACTTGATTTTTCGCTGAATGTATTTTTCCGTTCCACTAGTCTCCTGAATTGTAAGTGTAAAACCAGTAGTGTGTGTACGAATTACAGTTTTAAATTGCAACTTGTAAAATAGCCGTTGTAGTTGAAGGGCGGCCTCTTGTGATTTTAGTGTGTAAGAGAATGCGCTGTACTTGTGTGTAATGTAGGTTCCTTTAATAAACTGTAGGATGTATTCCACAGGTGCGTCTTGAAGCCATTCAGGGATACTTTCGTTCGCAAATTGTTCAACTTCCTCAAGATGTTCATTGTGGAATGCGGTCACAGTTTCACCATTTCCCCAATATACGCCCAAGAGGTACATCTGATGTAGAGATTGTCTTGGAGTAATAGAATTACAGTTGACGTAAGTAAGCAAAACGTGTCGTTCGGATACGAGATCTTGGGCATTACACCAAAAAGGTTGTGACATTGGATACCACTTGTCTTGAACATAAAATGGATGCTCTGGTGTGCATTTGATGTTTATATCCGTATCAGAAAGAGAAATGCTGACCAAGGGCATATCATAATGTCGTTTTTGGATGACTTTGATGGGTCTCCAATTACCATTATGAGTATACAGCATATCAGTACTTTTCACATGTTCAATACATTTGTAGCCATCCACAGTAAGTACCTGTGTACCCTCTGGAAAGCATGGAACAAGTGCTGTCTTGTGAAAATCCATCGGGTTCCAGTAGCTCATCAAAATTCTTCGGCTATAGGGATCCTTTTTAAGCAAATTCAAGACGTAGTCTAATTGATCAAACCCACCCACCTTGGTCATGTCTAGATTAGATGTATCTCCAAAGGCTTGTGAGTACTCAGCTCCAAAAAAGCGCATTTGCCAGCCATAACCTGGACCCAATATACCTTCTCTATAATGTGTGAGTCCACGAGAATCCAAAAAAGCACGAGATGTATTTCCATTCCATATTTTAACGCCTTTTTGTTGAAGTACCTTGTTATCGGTGTCACCTCTTAAAAACCACAAAAGCTCATGAATAACATGTTTCCATGGGATGCGTTTAGTGGTAAACAAAGGAACAGATTCTGAGATGTCCATTTGAAGTTGATCGCCAAAAATGCTTATTGTCCCAACACCCGTACGGTCTGTACGTTGAGTTCCATGTCCAAGAACGCGCTTAAGTAAATTCGTATACATTATTTCACCAGAATTAGAGAAATCAGTGCGTTTGTATTCAAGTAATCTGAATTTAATGTCTTCGTAAGTGCGCAAGTCAGAGAAGTTGTCTAATTTGTACAGAACATCTAAATGACACATTTTTGTATCTGCTGTGTATTTTGGGGAACTAACAATATGTGTAAGGAATATCCGTTTTGGACGTAACTCCATGGGTCCGTTTAGGAACAAATGGTAAACGCTACTACCACCTATACAAAAAATTGTACCTGTAGTGTGCTTGACATAACGTAACAATTGCGAAAAGGTGATGTAATACATTGTGCGCTTGAGTGCTGTCAAAGGATACAACTTTGGAAATGGGCTCAGTCGTAAAAGGCTCTTGTCATTTGTCAACACCAAATTTAACCGGTCTTTAAGGCATTTGTTTTGTAGACTGAGCCACGTCTTTTTCCCCATAACAACCGCATTAGGAACATGTCCCCTGTCAAACCCTATTGTTACATCTCGAAAGTATTTCAAGTCTTCTGGAACACGAAAGATCAAACCTCCATTTACACCAATCGACAAATCCCCTGTGACACACGCAATCAAATAAATGCCCATTAAACTCTGCAAGTTAATATTATAATTTAGTTTTTTTTAAGTTACTTTTTCAAGTTACTTACTACGACAAATACATTTCCAAGGCTTTTGGAATAACCGCAGTACCACTTGATTTCTTTAAAAATGTTGATAAACCTTTGCGAATGGCGCCCCAATAAGTTTGAAGAAGCACGGCATTTCCAAGAAAGAGTTCAATAACTATTTCAAGCAATTTAAATGACCCACGTTCTGCTAATCTACGCAGAATATCCCTATCAATTATTACACGTACATCTCGAACAACAGCATCCGCTCGCATTTCATCATAAAAAGCTTGAATAACTTCTATATATTCCAATTTTAACAATTCATTAACAATAATTTGATATGATAGTGATACACGATACATGTTTTTCTTCTGGAGAAAATACAATACAAGATCTGTTTCTCTATGTCGAATGATATCTAATAGCACTGCATGTAAAAACATGCCATCTGCTTCCGAAAATTCACGTAAACAATGTTTTATGAACATATGATCGATCAAATGTTTTGCTTTACATTGTGCTGTTTTGGGCTTTGCATAAAACAATTGTTTAATACAGTATGATATGACGCTACAAGGCACAACAAAGTGGTCTAAAATACAAGTAAACTGTTCAATTGTACTATACGATAAAATGTATTTCAGATCAGGAAAGTTAATACAGTCTCTTGTTGATTTAATAACCCTTGTTTTGAGTCTACATTTCCGAACGAGTTCGCCAAAAAAAGATTCTTGTTGTTGCACTTTATTTGATTCTGTAAGAAACACAAGAATATCTATGTAATCAGGGGATTTGTGGTGCCTAAAATGCTTGTACAATTCTCCTAAAAAACGTAAATTGCTAGATTTTACAGGTAAACGTAAGTGATCTCTAATTTGCTGCAATATAATTTCCTTAATATGACCATTGTACATTCGTAAAGTGCTTTTTGACGTCAATAATAAACTGCAAATTGAGAAATAATCAAGGTAACGGGTGATTTCACAAAAGGCATCAAAAGGTATTTTATCCAGAGTCAAAGGCATACTTGTTAATTTACATTTTACAATTTACTTTTTTCAATTTATTCTGTAAATGGGAACAGTTGGATTTGATTTTGGCAATAGCAACACCGTGATAGCCACCAGTGCTACACAAATTCAATCTGAAGAAACGCCCGAAAACCTGAAAGGAGAATTAAACAGGCATCAGGTGTTTACATATTTCAAATCATTACCAATTAGGAAAGGTGACAATGTTGTTTTGACGGTCCCAGTGCATTTCGATACACATCAAAGGACACTTGTTATGAACATTGCTCAAGAAGTAGGTTGGAATGTATTACGTGTTTTAAATGAACCCACTGCTGCAGCAATTGCATACTTAGGATCACATGACGTAGAAACTGTTCTTGTCATTGACATAGGAGGAGGAACAACTGATATGTCTATTGTTGAAATGGACCACACAGACCAATTTTATGAAGTTAAACGCACAATAGGGTTACAAGGGATTGCTGGAAAGTACCTTACAAACTTGCTTGTTGACAATTGTACAACTAGATTACGTCTAACGCCAACGTCTAAACAACGTCTTAAACTACAAAATGCCATGGAAACGGCAAAAAGGACATTAAGTTCTGCTCAAAATACACGAGTGTACATTGAGGCATTCCACTTGGACAATGACATCTCAATTGACTTGTCTAGGACGCAACTAGACGAGATCTTTCAGCCGTTTTACAAAAAGATTGCAGAAACAATTATTGAAATAACTAAGAATAGCAGTATTGACAAGGTCATTCTTGTAGGAGGAACGAGCCTTATTCCTGGTGTCAAGAGAGTATGTAAATCAGCTTCTGGGTTTGTACCACACGACCAATTAGACCCGTTCTACGCAGTTGCAATCGGGGCTTATAGATTGTGCGAACAGTTGTCAAATAGTAGTAAAAAGGAATCCACGCTTTGTCTTGTGGACACGCTTAATGAGAGCATAGGCATTGAACTTGAAGGTGGAGTAATGAGTTTCTTAGCACGTATGTCTACACCATTGCCCATTTCACGTACAAGTGCATTTACCAACAGTAAAGACAATGTTGACAAGATTATTGTCAGGGTATTCAGTGGAGAAAGAAAATTTGTTTGTCACAACAAACTTCTAGGTGAACTCGTGTTAAGTGAACTTGACACATCCAAATTACGCGGTGAAATGAAAATCAATGTGACGTTCAATGTCGATCAAAATGGCATTTTGTCTGTTTCATGTACAGATAGCCTTCTCCAGAAGGAGGTAAAGGCGCGATTTGTGACTTTACACGGTGATACAAAAGAGATTGAAAGTGACTTTGAGGACAAACTCGAAGATATACAACAACTCGACTTGGCAATGGCGAAAGACGAGTTACATGACAAGATGGTGGAATTACTAAGCGCATGGCATCTAAGCGATGCGCACACGACTGCATCTGCATTTACTAAAAACACTATGAACACCATTTTCAACGGGGTATTTGATGCACTATGTCTAGACACGCGAGACTCGAGACTTTACAAACGGCTTGAGCGGTATCTCCAAGAAATGTACAACTTGCTCGTGTGTTACACAAGCTCACCTACGGTTGGATCTACACCTTTAGATCAACTTCAAACAGCTGTTTGATCCTGTCAACAAAGTACTCAATTTGAAATTGTGTTTTGGGAATCTTCTTGAGATAATAGTAAGCTTTAGGAACAAGTGGAAGCAAAGTGTCAATGGAATTAAGGGAATCCGTGTAAAGCGGATAATCTTTACCTAAGAGTTCCACTACACTTGGCAATCGGTTGATAATAATAGGAGTATTTCTGACAATACACTCTACAAGCGTATTGACTGCACTTGCATCCACTAAATTTATGTACACAATGTTTTGACTTAATAGATTGTCATAAGCTTGTTCAGACAAATGATCGATCACTTCAACAGAGTTCAAAACATCAACTGTGTTTTCATAAAAATGTCGATGCCAGTTGTTGCTAATACCGGTAGAGCTGCCGGGAGACCCGCCAGTGCTTATGCACTTGACAAATTCAGGTTGTGGTTCAGTGGTCTTTAGACACCATTCCAGAGACTTTTTGAGGTCAATTCCTGGGAAGTAATTGTTATTCTCTCGACCTTTCAAGGCTACTTTTCTAAAAGATACTTTTTTAGCACGTGACAATGCTCCAAATTTGATGTTTACCGTGCTTGGAACTTTTAATGTATAGAAAAGATGCACATTACGTAACCACCCACCAATGTGTACAATTTGCTTGTCGGGGTTTGCTTTAAATGCTTTGAGATCAAATCCAATAACATCAGTTTCAGTAGGATGTACAAAGTTGTAAACTGGGATTTTAAAACCTAGTGCACATAGTCGTGATGATAACTGTAATTTGAGGTTACTTGAAAGCACAATAATAGCCTTGCAATAACGCAAGCTTTGTAAAAAGGACTTGCATTTAAGTAACTTTTCACAATTGTACTCGCTAAATGTGGTATCAAATGTGTGGTGGAGAACGCCTACCCAATATCGTGTATAGGGAATGACACCAACAAAGCGTAGAGCCTCTTCTGCCCAATGAAATGTCCTGTCCATGTATAAATCGAATAGAACAACTGAATCACTTTTGTGGTATTTACACATTGCTTCATAAACATATTGCCAACCAGAACGATGAACACCGGAGTGGTCACTTTGATCAAGGTAATGCAGATTAAACAGGCCTGTTACAGAATTGTATTGCGGTGTAACTTGAACATTTTGTAAGATCCAATTAAATTCTGAGTTGTAGTCATAGTCATCAGAAAACATTTTGTTGTTAAGTCCCCAATTAAAGACAGATTCGGTGCTACCTGTCAGGTAATACGACACAATTCTTACTGCTGTATATCTAACCGCATCTGAAGTGACGTCAGATAGTTTTGCAAACCCATTTCGATTGACATATTGTAAAACGTTTACGTATGCATTTTCCACTTTGTTATGTTGCGTGTCTTTATGAACAACTTGATTTCTTGTAATGGAATGTATTACTAATTGTGACGTTTTTTCAACAGAAGATTGAAAGTGTTTATGGATCTTATCAAAGTCAAATGTGGAATGGACAAGCTTGTGGAATTGACATAGCATATCGCTTACATCAAACGCGATAGGAACACCTGAGGGTAGTGTATCAAGTTTTACATGAAATGGGAGATTTATATCCATCACTAAATTGCTTACTTTACGTGTTGTATACACAGGTAGTACAGGAACTTTTGCATACAAACTGAATAAGATGGCATGAAAACGTGATGCAATGCACACCTTAGATTGCGCTATTACTTGAAAAGCATCCCCATAATCAGACACATTTGCCAAGGTGGAAGAGATTCCTCTTTGTTCAAGTTTACGAGAAACATCCTTGTGAATAAGGGTGTCATTTTCAATGGGATTGCCTATATTAAAAGGCACGAATACAATGTGTAAATTGTAGTGTATGCTTATGTATCTAAGTACTTGCACAAACTGTTCTAGTAAACTATCATACGATTCATTGTATGTCCTGTCATAAAAGTGGCGGGACAAGACAACTGATACTGTCGCTCGTGGTTGAACAAGTGGATAATCTAGTAGGCAACTAAGATCAGGAATATAACTTACCTTTGATTCCCCAAACGCATTTTTAAACAACTTTATGTCTTGCATGGAACGAATAAAGAAATACGACACAAAAGAAAGTTTTGCAACAAGCTCGTCAATGTAGCTTGTAAATGGCAATCCAGCAGACAATACGATGACCGTATTTTGTGAATTCTGAAATTTATTGTATAATGTAGAAACAAAGTACTTATTCAATAAGTCTCCTCCCCCTATTACAATGATATCATCCGAGTCAAAATGGATATTCTCAATGGTGTCGCAATCGATAAAATCCATTGTAGCTCGTACATTAATAGGTAGATACATTGTAAAAAATGTACGGATACTATCTTGATACTGGTCATCACCAAAATTAAAATGGTAATAGTAACCAATTACCTTTATTTGCATTTTACCATGTGATACTAAAATAGTTTTTCTGACCTTTTTATCTAAACGCGAGAGTGCGTTCAAAACGAATTTTGATGGGTGTGAGTTTTGAACGCACTTAAAAATCGTCACAATCAAATGAGATTTGACGGTCACTTACAGAAGCGCCCACATTTGCGCGGGAGTACTGGCTATTTACTACTTCAAAGAAACTTGCCTTTTCGTTAAGAGAAATCAATTCCATAAACGGAAATGGATTTGGAGTATTATACAATTTGTTATATCCCAAGAGTACAAGCCATCTATCAGCAACCATTTCAATATATTCCTGCATAAGTTTACAATTCATTCCTATGAGGCTCACTGGAAGAGATTCCGTAATAAATTCCTTTTCGATATCCACTGCTTCTCTAAATAATTTGTGAACGATGTCTTCCGGCAATCTATCACAAAGTGTCTTGTACAACTCGATGGCAAATTCGGCATGTAAGTTTTCGTCTCTACTAATAAATTGATTCGCTGTACTTAAGCCTGGCATGAGTCCACGGCTCTTGAGCCAATAGATAGCACAAAATGCCCCAGAGAAAAATATTCCCTCTACACACACAAAAGCTAAAAGACGCTGACTAAATGCGGGTCGCTCACGTGTAAAGTAATGCAAAGGACTCGTTTTTGGTAACCCCTCTACCACTGTACGTAATTCCTTAAGAATAGGTTCTGGAACAGACATTTGAAACGAACCAGATTCCTCAATCCACTTGATAGCCCAATCAGCTTTCCGTTTTATTGCTGGAATAGTTTCAATTGCAGAAAACAATCGACCTTTTTCCGAGGTGTCTTCCACGTACGTATCGATGAGCACAGCATACGTTTCAGAATGGATAGCCTCGATCATCATCTGTACGGCATAGAATTGACGCACTTCAGGAATTTGTACTTCATTGTAAAAGTTAATTACCAAGTTTTCATTGACGATACCATCACTTGCCGCAAAAAAAGCAAGAATATTTTTAAGAAAGTACCTTTCCGAATCCGTTAACCTTTTCCAATCCATTAGGTCATCCGCAAGCTTGATTTCCTCAACTGTCCAAAAAGCTGAAACTGCTCGTTTGTAAAAGTCCCAAAGTGCATTGTATTTTATAGGAAACACTGTGTATCTTTCGCTGCCTTGTTGCTTTAGGAGTTCCATTATGTAGTTTGCCTGTAGTATACCTGTAGTATAATTTTTTTTAAATTGGTAAAAATGACTTGGTGTAATTTACAAAGTGTATAACCCAACCTGGCCTGGAGACAATCTAGTTGTACACAAGTTGTAGGCGTAGTAATTCAACTTGCCAGACGTACATACGATGCCATATTGATTGTACTGGTCGACAGTGTATCCAAACGGATCAATATACGTTGCTAAATCAAAAAGATCCAGATCATATACAATTTTGTGTATATTGTCTAGAAGTTGTAGTTTATCACTACCATGTTCAAAAAAGTGTGTATAAAAGTATCCACAACGACAGGTAATCCCAGACGAATTGCGTAGGGGAACTACCGAAAACGAGACATAATCAGTGATTTCTCCATTAGAGGTGGCAACAAATGCGTACATACTCTTGTTACAAAATGTGTCTCGAATTTCCTGTACACTTCGTAGAAAATACATTAGATAATTGGCCTGCGAATATTCATTTACTTTTCTTGTCATATTCTTGTAATATTCATTTTCAAAGTGATTATTGCGAATAAATTTTATCACCTTTTGTGAATTGCTAGTAGTATTTGTAATGGGAGTGTAATTATTCAATATTGTGCACTTTTTAAACATTGGTATATTAATAGGTTTGATATACACAGATTTACTAGTGTAATACCTTACAGGCAACGTTTTTGACACTGTATACATAGCACAGTCAACTGGCCATCTTTGAACACATTCCTTTGTGAGTGCATTCATCATAAAGGCATTGACTCCTCTCTTGCGATACTTCTGAATAACGGCTAAGAAGTTGTTTTCACAAGCTGATATACGTTGGCCTTTGTACACTAGGTTACGTCGAGCACTCATTACTATTCCGACGGGTTCTGTGTGTACATAAAACAAAAGAGCAATATATTCAGTATCGATTATAAAATGCTGAATAATCTCTTTTGTATACGCAAATTTATTGTGGTCTTCTGCTGAATTGTAGTAGTTGTATAAAAAGACAATGACAGTGGACATATGTTCCGGGTTGCCCAAATCAAGCATTGTATACGTTACACCAATGACATTCTGCATCTCAGTTGTAGCCATTTGGTATAATTTTGCTCGTGGCAAAAGAAACATCTTTTCACATGGTTCAACCGTCACTGGTTTATTCCTCCAAAAAGGCATCTTACTATGACATATTATTCCAATTTTAATTTAGAACGCAAAGAAAAGTAAAAAATGAATTCAGACGGTCAATTTGCTCAAATTTAGAATGTACCACGTTTATTTTTACATACTGTTCATATTAAACATTTGTACAATTGTGGCTTCAACACAAATTTTGCCTCAACAAAGCGTTATTCAGTTAATCGCAGGTACGATTAGTATGGTCGTCTCAAGTATTTTTGTTGTTATATGTATGTATTATTATGTTCACGATGTTATTGTGTCCGTGGTGTCATTTACCGGAATAATGCTTTGGATGGTGGTGCTTGGATATGGAATAGAAAGTATGTCAAGCACATTCATAGATACACAAGTGATTTCATTGACTCTTGTGACTCTAAATGTATTGTGTTGTTACGCATTATTATACAAGAGTGTATCTAATATGTCACGTACAAACACAATTTCTCCAGTTTAGTTCTATGTGTTTTCTCTGTATTCGCAGTATTCATTGTCACACATATCATATTCTAGTTCATCAGTTCGTTCAAGTAATTCAAGAATTAGTTGAACACGATCTCGAACACTTCGGATGTCTTTTCTAATACGATCAAAATCTGAAAGTTCATTTTTCACTTGATCAGTATAGATAACCATATACATCAGCTTGTCAAACAACAAACTTGAAATATTTTCTATGGTTTTGCACATTGCAAAATTCTGTTTATAATGTGTTTTCACATTGTTAAATCTATGCAAACAGACAGACGTAGATACCATATCATTGTAACGGTCGCGCATGTCATTCATACTTGCAATGACAGTGTTTTCATTGAGTTCTTTTAGTTCATCCTCGAGCTCTTGCACCTTTTGACGTAAAGCTTGATTTTCTACTTCAAGTTGTTTCTTAGACATTTTGTTAACTGATCTAGCCGTTTTAAATAACTTTTTTTTAAATCAATAGTAGTATACAACAAAATGAAACCAAATGCTGAATACAGATTAGCAGTATATACATTATTGTTTTTTGTATATCTTGTCAAGACAAATTGGGGGATAAAAAAGTGGTTGCCTGAAAAGCTCGAAAAGTGGTTAGATGATTATCATGATGAAATCGTTTGTTTATCATACTTGTTCCTTGTATATTATTACTACGCTCTTGAATACGATTAATTTCGAAACTGACATTTTTTATGTAACATTTCTTTGTGCTATAGTAATAAAGAAATGGACACTCGTTTAAATTGTTTGCTTAAAGATTTCTTGTTGACATTTTTTTTCATAACAGTGTTGTGTATGATATTAGCTAATTACACGTGTATGGAAAACTTTGAGGGAAATTATACACGGCCCAAGTCCTTTAGTAAACATAAAACTGTCATTTTGTTATCCAAAGACACAGATCAGCTATTGGGAGGGCGAGCGGAATTGTACATACACGACGATTTTGCAAGACTAGATGTATTTGCTCATGTATACACTATTGGAGGAGACATCCATGGATCACCTTTTTCCACTAAACCCGAATACACAGTTGCTGTAACAAATAATAGTGGAAAAAGAATAGTCCTTGGCAAACTCAAGAGCTCCTCCGACAATGTATACAAATTGTCATTTACAACAGATGACCTATCCATTTTAAAGCAGTACACTACACTTGTAGTGGACTACAACTTTGAAAACATTTCAAAAACAATTTTATATGGAAATTTTGCTGCGTAATTAAACTTTTTTAACAAACTCCATCAATTGCTTTACATTGTCCAACATGATACGAATATCATGTTTGGTGTCTGGATGTTCATATTCATCATATGCCGTTCTTAGATGTTTATACAATTTTTGAATTGCACGAGTGTAATGTTGAATCTTGTCATCGTCCTTTCATATAACCATCCAGCCCAGCTTTTCAAATACATGAACATACCATTTTTGAAGACCCATAAGAGTGCTTGACTTGTGCATTGTTTATATTAATTTTATAGAAAATAATTTCCAGATTTAGCCAATATACCTAAGCCCAGCGTATTCGTACAATTTGATATTAAAAGTACTATTCAATTCCTTTACCTGCACAGTGTCCGAGTCAAATAGTTCTTCGTAATTATTTGTTGGGATCGGAATTTTCAAACGATTACGTGATTGGTCAACAATGTAGTACTCGTATTTATCTGTCCTTCCTGGGTACCTAGGGCGTCCATAAAGCGGATACCTCGCATTTTCATTAAATATGAACCCAATCTGCTGGTAATCCATGTTACTTGGCATGTCCAAGCGCCCTCCTGGATAAATACGCTCAGGACCAGTCTCTATGTTTTTATTATCGGTAGGCACATAAACGGGCACGTGAACAGGCACGTGAACAGGCACGGGAACTGAACGCACTTGTATATTATCCACTGCGGTTTGAAAGTACCCTTTTAGCTCACTTGTATCAGTGTAATTAACAGCGATATACAAAAGATATCCTAAAATTAGCACGTATAACAAGACATACAATTTAAAGTCTCCTTGACGAAAACACACCTCACTTGACATATTAATAATACACATAGATTTAATGTGTATGTAATTCCGTTACGTTACATTATTTAAAAAAAGTTGAAAAGTACAATTAAAAGTATCAAAGTCAATGTATGAATACGACTTTCACAAGCATCACCAGCTTGTGCTGTCCAAAGAAAAATACATGAAACGTGGTTTGTGTGGTCTTGTCAACATGGGAAATACGTGCTTTCTGAATTCTATTTTACAGTGTCTTAGTCATACACTCAAGCTCACTGACTATTTTCTGTCAGGCGAAGCAAGTGCATCAAATAGGCACAATCACCATAGAGGCAAAGAGTATTATCTTGTTATGAGTTACCATCATCTGTTAATTAATATATGGGAAAAGAATCAAGTGCTACGTCCTAAATCGTTTTTCGAAAACTTGTGCAAATTCAAACCCAAGTATTACAAGCATCAACAACAGGATTCCCACGAGTGCTTGATGTTTATCCTAGAAATTCTACACAAGGGATTGTGTTATGCAGTGGATGTAGATATCAAAGGAAAGATCAAAACACGTACGGATCAACTTATGAAACGCAGTCTTGAACAGTTCAAGGCCTTTTATGAAAAGGAGTTTAGTTTTATTATACAGACATTTAATGGCATGTTCAGGGTAGAAATACGATGCAATCATTGTGATTACACAGATGATGTTTTTGAGCCGTTCAATTGCATTTCACTAGACTTGCCTAATAAAAAGGGTGTAACGCTGGCAGATTGTCTTGACGCTAGTTTGTGTGAAAAAGAGCACATTGACACATTCACATGTGAAAAGTGCAAAAGGTCTGGGTGCAATAAAACAACAGAACTATGGACTGTTCCAGATTACTTGGTAGTTCACTTTAAGCGTTTCAAGAGAGAACCAAATGGATTTACAAAGATCGAAACACACATCGAATTCCCTTTGGATGACATTGATTTAACACGGTTTGTCAGCAAGGATCGCGATGATCCCAACAATTATATTTACAGTTGCTATGCAATTAACTACCACAATGGAGATCTAGATGGAGGACATTATTTTAGTACATGTAAAAATTTAGATGATCATTGGTATATGTTCAACGATGGAAATGTATCAAAAGTTCCTGATACTCAAATGCTTACAAAGAATGCGTACATTTTGTTTTTAAGTCGGAAAATGACAAAGTCTTGCTAAATTACCGTCTATTTTTTTTCAAGGTTTTATTAAGATGTCAACTGATGAACAAAAAGCAGCCCTTCAAGCAGGCCTTGATGTATATAAATCAGATGCTCAAGCACAAACTGATAGACAAAATTTAGTTGTAGGTGGAACAGTAGGTCTCACTGGGTCTGTTGTCATTTCTAGCATGGCCATAATTTGTATTATTGTTGTTTGTATACTAGGATTTATAATCATTGGAAAGGCTTGACGTGGAAACATGTTTCTACACATTTTTTGTAGCTAGGTGAAAGCATGTTTAAGAAGTCGTGTCTAAATGGTAAACTTGTATCAGTAGATCTATTACCACATGCCTCAAATGAAAAGAAAAAGAAAGGAACGGATCCTACAAGGGACTCGCGTAAACTCACAAATGAATCCAAGTTGTCTACAAAAGGTCTTACTTTCCAAAAACGTTTTGTATATATTGCATTAGCCAAGTCAAATCTGTTCAGAACAAGTGAGTTACTTGTATCGGTCATTCGTATACCAGATTCCCCGCTAATAACACACTCTAGGTTACTTGCAAGAAAGCACAATACTAAGTCTCTAAAGCGATCTATAAAATACACATGAGTGTCCATAAAATTGCATATAATATCTGATTTAGAGTATTCTACCGCAATATTCAATGCATCGATACCGGGACTCACATTCTGAGTTGCATCAATTATTTTTATTCTTGAGTCTGCTGGTAGAGTACGTTGAAGTGCACTTTCACAACCTACAGTGTCTACGATGACAAGTTCCAAATGGTCCGTTGGGTAATCTAAACTAGTGAAGCTGTAAATTGTACTAAAGACTTTATCTACGTCTGTAAGCACGCATACAAGACTTATCTTGGGTAACATAACATAACGTTCTTCAGGAGTTAATTTGTCATAAATGCACTTTGCCCTTTGGATAGTCTCAATAACATTTATACGTGGAACACATGGAACACATTGGATACGTTTTGGAACAACTCGCGTTCTAGAAAGCACGTATGTAACGCCGTTTCGGATAAACTCCTTTTTGGGAACAGGACCTGAAACAATGAAACAATGTGAATCACGCACGTGTGCACGTGTCCAGTGTACTGTATTCGTAGGATGTGTGTAATCATATTTCAGAACGCTGCAGTCAATACACAATATAGTTTGATTGTCTGTTGTTGGTTCCTGTACATTGGGTACGACAAAGTGCGTGAGGTCTATGTGATCTGTAAAAACAAGCAATTTATGATTTTTACCACCATGTTTCTTATGAAAATGGAAGTTGATCCATTTAACAAGGTCGATTTCCAAGTTTGTGTAGGGCTTTGCTGTAAACATATTCTTAAACTTTGATTTCATCTGTTTACGTATTTTCTTTGTGTCTTTTGTTGCATCGTACAAAAACAAAAATTCCAAGTTCATTTGGTATTCTTGTCTAAATTAATTTACACACAGCAACGCACAATTTTACGATGTTCTTGTGGGATTTTTTGTTGGATCCGGAAATACAGGTGCTTTGGCACGCAAATCCTCATAACGCAAACAGTCTCCAGATTCTTTACATGTGCGATCTGTCTTGTACAACCAATTTTTAAAGTCCCCTGCCTCATCCGGTATAATACCCGTCCATGGCATTGTGAAAAACTGTCGTTGCGAGTTCATTTTCCCAAAAACGTCATTTACATCTTTGTACAAGTTATTACTAAAGTACGTATCGCGATTTTTTTCAATGTATGTACAATCCGAGTTGTGTACTTTAGGAACAACCGATCGCGTCTTCTTGTCAATGTTCATATAGTCTCCCATAGTAAAATTCATAAAAGGGTTGTCTTTTGTAGGTGCTACACAATTTTCACTTGTCTCTCCAAATGTTTCTACCTTTTGTGGACTCAACAGTTTTTTAAAGTCAGTCCCTTTTGATCGGTTTGTATACAAGACATACGTGATAATCATTGCTAATACAATGAATTTAAAGTACCCAATGTCTCTAAAGTGAAGAGCAAGAACAACTGTGGCATAGATAGAAAAGCGAACCACTGCATTCAACGACTCTTCAATTGTCTGAGACTTTGTTATCCAAAACTCGGAGATATAGTCATTCTGAAAAAGAACATCAAAATTGTCTGCCCAAAATGGCGTAGATTTCATCTCTCCAATAAAGTTGTATACATTATCTCAACAAAATAATGTACACAGCGTACAGCATACAGCGTTCAGCGTACAGCATACAGCGTTCAGCGTACAGTGTACAGCGACAGCGACAGCGTACAGCGACAGCCATCACCCGCGGTTCCCACGTGGAACCTGTCCCTTGAGCACGGATGCAAACAAGTCCGAGCTTTGTACTGTGGACAAAATGTTATTGGCTTGTTCTTCTAGCTTTGTTTTGTCAATCTCACCCGAGTTTATTTTTTGTTCAATGTTGTTTGTCAAGTTTTTAATAAGATGGTCCACCTTTTGATTTGACTTGCCGGTCAAAAGCGAATTCAACATGGCCATTGGATCAACCTTTTCCTTTTCAATTTCACGTGTGAGGTCACCAGCAATAGAAAGAATCGAGTCGTTTTCAAAAAGCTTGGAAAACAGATCTTCGCCACTAGAACGTTTCACACGACGTTTCGGGCGGCTTGAGGATGTTTCAATTGACTGAGTAGTAGTGTCAATTGACTGAGTCATTGATGTAATAAAGTTACTAAGAGTATCACCCAAGTTTTCAAGGTCTAATGAGCCATCACAAGTAGTCTTATGTAATACACACAACGTAAGTATATTGTAAAGGTAATTTACAAGTGTGCGTTTAGTGGACTTGTTTTCTTGTGCAAACTTGTGGAATTCAAGTCTTCCACCGAACAAAACGATGTTTTCCATAAAATCTAGCTTAGCTCGTTGTTTTGTGGAGACTAGCGTGATGTCCTTATCAAAAGGTGCCAATTCTGAATGCAATGTTTCAAAAAGTGTGGTTTCATTTTCCTTTATGTAGTTGCGTATATCACTTGTATTATTGATGTACTCGAAGGCTAGTTCGAGCTCGTTCAAAAAGTCACCTAGCGTTTTCGACAACTCTGACTTGATTACTTCGACGTCCATTTGTACACACTGTGTAAAAAAAAGGTCGCAACCTACCGCGCTACATCACAACCTTTTCACCGGCACGATAGAGTCTTTGAAAGTACAGCCAAATGTATGCTTTTTGTTCATTTGTAATTTCACTTGACAACCAAATATTTTTTATTTTTCTTCCAAGGACATTATTCTCTGCTGACAAATCAAAATTGTCAAAATCTAGGAAAAAATGTTCATCACAATTAAATAACTTTTCTTTGTAATACTTGGCGGAGTTCATAAACTGTTCAACTACAAGCCGTGGATTACTCCTTCTCATAAACTGGACAGTTGTCCTCGAAAGAACAATGTCTCCTTTAAAATACTCGAAATTTTCTTCAAGAAAGTCGAATAGTTGATCCAGAATGTCGTTGAAAATCTTTATCTGAACGATTTTCGACATTTAGCTTACTTTATTAAATTTAAAGTGGAAGCTAAACGAATTCACTTTTACGATACTGTTGCGTTTAAATAGTCGTTTTTAATTACCGTGGTTACTTTAAAAAATATAGGAATGGATATAGGGGAGCAGAAAGTACCCATTCCTATAGTGGAAAAAACACTCGAGGAGAAAATAAGTGAGTATGAAAAATTTAGACACGCCATTAAGAAAAAACGGTTTGTTTTTGACGAGGGCAAAGAAAAGTTTGGTCTAGATGAGTTTACTCAATTGATGAAGGTGAAAAACACAAGTGAAGTAAAGGGATACCCATTCAAAGGATGGAAGAATTCCGATCCTTTTAAATTTGGAGTCAAAATTGTCCCTATTGAAACCAAGTACGATAAGACGAATCATCCATGTCATCTTGAAAGCATCTTCCTTAAGGAGCTCACTGATCTTGTTGTCAATAAAAAAGTCTCCCCACATATCACCCATTTCCTAGGGTCCTTTAAAGTAAGTAACAAATGCCGAGCTCTAAAAATGCTTAATTTAAAGAAACTTGAAGTCGAGGAACGTATTCGGACTCATTCCATTGTACTTGTGTCAGAGTTTGTAAGTGGAGGAAGTCTTGATAATTGGATATTTAATCAATATGAGAATGACAAAAGCATTACTGATGTGCAATGGAAGGCCATTGTATTTCAGTTAATCTATACCATTGCGGTTATTCAAACCAAATATAGGATGATGCACAATGACTTTCATTACGGAAACATCCTTGTAGATGACGCAATCAAGCCAGGAGGATACTTTGTATACACAATTGACAATAAGACCTATTATATACCTAATACGGGCGTTATTCCAAAGCTATGGGACTTTGAGTTTGCCATGGCTTACAGTAATACCATCGAGGGAGTGTATCCAAACAAGTTCATTGTTGGCAAATACGAGTATGATGCCAAAAATCACGTAACAATTGTGCCTGATCAAAATGAACCTATAAACACGGATGATACGGATGACGACTGTAATGTTCCATTAAATTACAATGAATTTTATGACCTTCATTATTTTCTTACAAGTCTGCTTGACCTGTATATATCCCAAGAGTTATTTGATTGGATCATGTCATTGTATCCTGAAGAGCTCATACCAGAAGAAGAATTAAGTGAAACTGGTACTAACACTGAAAGTGACACCGAAAGTAATGATACTGAAAGTAATGGTACTGAAAGTAATGGTACTGAAAGTAATGGTACTGAAAGTAATGGTACTGAAAGTAATGGTGACACTGATACCACAGTGGACACCACCGGGGACACCACAGTGGACACGGAAGGTGACACAGAGGAAGAAGAAATGTATCTAGTCAGTGGACGTATGATAAATGGTGTTGAAAAGAAATTTACGTTGCCAACACCTCTTACAGCATTGTCGCACGACTTTTTTAGTAGTTTCTTGGTCAAACCAGATGACTTTGATGAAAGCACAGCTATGTACTTTTCTTTGGGACTTTAGAAAAAAGTGAAAATCAAAAAGACTTCTATTAATATATAGTAATGCAAAGTACAGAATTCATAAGTAGTATACAAAAAACAATTGTCCTTGACAAGTCTAGAATCAAACTTGTCAACGGATGTGCAGGGGGACGTAAAACAGATACACTAATTAAATGTGGAATGCACTACATTAAAAATGGTAAAAATGTGATTTTCTTAACAAAAATCAGTAGTGTCACAGACGAAATTACAAAAAGGCTCGAAGCACAATACGCTTTAACCTTTACAAAAAGTGCAAGTCACCACAATGCAACGTGGGGATCAGCTGTATGCTCAGTAGCTAATTTCGACGGATTTATAGACAAGCAACTTCGCCACAATAAGATCCCTTTTGAGGGAGAAGCGTTTAATTGCAAAGTGGACAAGCTGACGAGTCATATTGAAGATATAAGTAACATTGTAACAAAAGACAATAACCGGATTGATGTGATCCTTATTGATGAAGTGCAAGATTTTGATGGTATTCGTGTCAATTTTATCACGGCTTTACTACAACGTCTTGTAGATGTTCATGCAGTGTTTGTAGGAGACACCTTACAAACAGTGTTTGTTCAAAGCATTTTTGGGTCAAGTTTTAGTATGAATTACATAAAAGGAAGCTCACTTTCTGTGAAATATTTTCAATTAAGTACGTGTTACCGTTGTCCCAAGGCACACATTGACTTTGTCAATACTGTAATGGACCCTTATAGAAAGAGGTATTCTCTTGAAGAAATGACACCATACAACAATAATGTAGTTGACAAACCAGTGATCTTTCAACATCACTCTGTACACCACGAGCACACGCGAAATGATCTTTGCAATAGAGTCATTCATATCATCAATTACACACTAGATCATGACCCGACTATTACGCCTGATGACATTGTTGTAGTAATGAACAAGACAAATAGCAACGCGGTTTTCGAAAAATTGCTTGTGACTTTGAATTCATATTACCGCAATCGATTTCAGGGAGACAACTTTCAACACGTCATTCACTACAAGACCAAAAACCAGGAGGGACGCAAGACAATTGATTGGTCAGCAGGAGAAAACAAAACCAAGTTTATTAGTATTCATGGTATCAAAGGCAAAGGGCAAAGGTGTGTAATACTACTAGGTATATCTGAGAAAAGTATACCTATGGTTGAATGGTTATTCAAAACGGAGGAACTTGTAAGCCAATCTGTCATGAATGTTGCCTTGACTCGAAGTGAAAAGTACCTGTTCATTGGTGTAAACAAAATACCCTCGAGATACATACACGACCAATGGCAATCAATACACGATAAAAACTTGGCATATTGTTCCTGGCTACAGAGTTCGTATACACATGCCCCTAACTTCTACAAGGGCCTTCTTGACTCGTTTGAAAACACATTTGAAAAATTCGAATTTATTACTGACAAGTACACGAAAGAACCCGTACTGAATCCAAGCAAATCAATACTGGCTGTAAAGGAGGACGTTGTTCAGGAGTTTCATATTAGTGAGTGTATTAAGAACGCATTCCAACTCACAAGTGATGACATAATGACAAAAACGACCTTTGGCAAGCGCAGCTTGTACACATTAGATATGTCTATTACGGAGCGCGGAATATTTGGGGTATTGGCAGAATTGCTTGTACACAGGTATACGCGAATAACAAAAGGCGACAATCGATACGACAATAGTTTTCTCGTAAATTACAGAAACGAATCTATTGTGTATACAAACAATCAAACCCTTCTCAACATGGTCTTTGACACAAAACTAAACAGCTATGTAAAAAGACCCAAAGACTACTACAAGCATTTTGAAACAATCGTCAAGGCCACTCGACACATCCGACATCTACAACAACTTCTTGAATCGATTAAATCACCCGTAGTTATCCTTGACAATGCCTTTCAATATGTATCCATTGAAAAAATGCTTTCCATATACTTTAGCTCAATGCCAAACGAACACGTTCCTTCAGGAGTATATTGGAACTTGGCTTTATTCTATAGTTGTCTTTCTGGAGCATTTAAAGCAAGTAGTCTGATGAATTACATTGATGCTTTTAATAAACCGATTCCAAAATTACACCAAAACGTCAAATTGTATTGTACACAATATCTCAAGGATTTCAATAGTGTCCATTTTCAAAAGGAAATAATTGTAATCAAAGGCGAGCCACAGGCAGAGCCGCCACAGGCAGAGCCAGAGCCGCAAGCGAAACGACGTTCACGAGAGAAGACGGATCCAAAGAAATACACATATGGATTCATGGGAGTGAGTGACATCATTGTTGAACAAAATGACAAGTTTGTTTTGCACGAGCTCAAGTGCATATCTAACAGTGATCCAGCCAAGCTCAAAACATGGATTTTTCAATCGATATTGTACGTATATTTGTTGAAAAAAATACCAAAGCCAATGGATGTATCCGAGATAAAAATAGTCAACTTGCTTAGTGGAATCACGTGGACAATAAACCTACGTGATCTCAAAATTCGATATACAGATACCATTCGGTATGTAATGGAAAAAAAGGGGTTTAGCGAGCAGTTGATAAACCACTTTTTAGGTTCAAGCAGTGTTTAAAATATATTTTAATTATACTGCCTTACAAATAAAACAAATGACAAGTATGTCTACCAAGATCAGTGACCTCCCAACGCCTTTCGTGGAAACTCAACCAAAGACTACTGCTATTCAAACTCAAGCTAAACCACAGTCAGTCATTACTGCAAGTGTCACACCAAAGGACCCACAAATTACCGCTGAACCTGTTGCAGATAAGCCTGTAACAACAGTTGCACCTGCAGGGACTTCTACACAGGCCGGTGTAGTTGACAAGATTCGAAACGAGATCAACGAGGAGAATCTACTTCTTTACATGTTCTTTTACATTGCTTTTGCACCTGAAACAGACAAGTATTTGCAAGTATTGCCTGCAAGCATTACTTCTAATACACTTATTAAAGCCGGTTTATTGTTGATCGTGTATATATTGGTCAAGGTTTTTCTGTTGCGATACATCAAAATATAATAAATTGATTTAAAAGTATAGTAAATACAATAGTACAAAAGGAGACGATGCAATTCAGGGATTTTACTATTGTGTTTTCAAAACCTGTTGTATTACACAAGTCTATTGCGGATGATAATATAAGACTGTCATATTGTGACTTTCGTAAGGTCGTTGTTTTAGATCTTAATGATATTCCCACTAGTACTGTGAATTCAAGACCATTCTTCTTTTTCACAACAGACATTAGATCGTATCCTCACACAGTGGTGTCCGAAAATATTGGAAGATTTTGTTACACAAATCCGGAATGCATCGTTTACCCTTACATGAATATGTTGTCTTTGGAGGAAATGGAGAGGGAGACTATTCCTCAATTGCGAAGGTACAGCAAATTTATATTCGAGTCATACAAGTTGTCAAGTTTGATAGTCAAGTTGAGAAAGGAACCGACTGGAGAGTACTTTTTGGACTACTACTTGAACAATAAGATTATTCAAAACATTAAAGACAACAAGAGGGAGTCCAAATCGTTCTTGATACGTGAAATATTCAGTTACTCGAAGAAATTAGAAATGTCACTTGCATGTGAAAAGCAATTAAAGTCGATCATACAATACAGACCTATTTTTACACATCTTTCCCAAGTCCATGGTATTCTTAAAGACGACGTTACTCTTTTTAATTATCAACTTGCGGACGTCAAGTGGATGGATAAAATAGAAAACGAAATTGATGATGATAACAATCAAATCAACTTTGTATATTCTCAAGTCATTCCTATATTCGAGGAGTCTATTCTTTATCAAAACACGATTATACTTCCAGCGCAATATTTTAGCAATGTTGTGTATAACAACAAGGTATCATTTAAATTCTTTGGTGGGAATATCATTTCAGAGGTAGGACTTGGAAAGACATTGACAGCATTGTACCACATTTTCCAAAGGGATACCGAATCTCGTAATAAGTATTCAGAATTTGTCGAGTTTGATGACAAATGTAGTTACTTTTATAAGCGTGGGAAAAACAAGGGCACTGCGTGTGAAAAAAAGCCAGTGGATGGAAAATTATATTGCAAGGATCACGTATCATCGGTTTTTATAGAAAAAAGACCGCTCAAATTCAAGGAACTATCAAGGTGGCATCCTGAGGATTTTATCACAAAAGACGGTTTTATACGTACAAATACTACTTTAGTTATAGCACCTAATCAATTGTGTGATCAATGGGTGGCGGAGTACTACGACAAGTGTGTAAACGACAAACGTGTGATCCTTATTACTACATATGATCAATTCACAAATATCACATTGGGGGACATATTATTTAGTGATTTAGTGGTTGTCAGCTACAATTTTTTGGTAAATAGTTCATACGAAAAGGTTAAGAATCGGCGTACGGTGGATTTTGTAAGGTCCAATTTCTTGGTCGAATCCCAAGATAAAGCTAAATTGTTTGCAAACACAGAATTGACTACATTCAATTTGTTTCATTGGAAGCGTGTAATTCTAGACGAAGCACATGAGATTATCAGTATGCCGAGGGTGTCTAGCTTGAAGGAATCTATTGGAGGTTTGGTTTCAGATTACAAATGGAACATTACGGGAACACCATTTCCTAATGGGGTTTCAAGTTTTTTGAATTTGATCTCTTACAATACAGAGTACACAGATCATCTGCAATGCCCGGTTATGTATGGGATTGACTCTTTGCCAGTGTCTTTGTGGATGTCAATGGGACTTGATTCAGGGTTGGTGGAAAAGTGTAGCCATCTTTTTCGTCGCAATACAAAGGAATCAATTCGTTCCGAGGTAGAAGAAAACATTATCAGACAATTTGTGATGAAATTGCAATTCACAAATCAGGAACGTACAATATACGATAGTTTTGTGGCAGGCAACAAGACGAAGAACTACGAGTTTTTAATCAAATTATGTTGTCATTCTGAGCTTTTCAACAAAACTGGAGATTTGATTCGCAATTGCAAGACATTAGACGAGATTCAGATGGTATTGTTAGATTTTACCAAAAAGCAAATGGATAATGCAAATGAACTGTGTATAGTAAAGCGAGAAAAAATAGATGCTCTTCAAAGTCAAATAGACGAATATTTAAATTCACAAGAGCTTTTACCTGAAAATGAGTACATTTTGAATAGCATAAGAAGTAGGTGTGCGCAGGAAAGGCGTACATTGGCACAGCTTATGAAAAATTATGAAAACTACAGGAGGACACACGCTTACTTGCAGAATGCGGTAAGTGAATCGGATGAGGAATCGAGTTGTCCAATTTGCATTGAAACAATACAGGCTAACCAATTGGCGGTTACAAAGTGTGGGCACAAGTTTTGCTGGGAATGTATTTCAATGACACATAGTTCATCAAGCCATGGGTTCAAATGTCCAGTGTGCAATACATTACTTACAAACAATTCTGTCTACTTGGTATCGGATACAAAAGCAGCACCTCTACACGAAACCGTCGAGGATTATGTTCGCTTGACTAAATCAACAAAAATAGGCAATATTATTCATTTCATAAAGCACAAGACGAATTCTACAGACAAAATTATTCTATTTTCACAATGGGACGAGCTATTACACAAGGTCGGTGACATTTTAGTAAACTATGGCATAAAACTAGTATATTGCCAGGGTTCTGTGTATGCAAGAAAGCGCGCAATTAGTCATTTTACAAATGACAGTTCGGTAAATATTATATTACTGTCATCAAGCAATGCTGCAAGTGGGATTAATTTAACTGTTGCAAATAAGATTATACTTCTTGAACCAGTTTATGGAACACAAGAATATCGCGAAAACATAGAGACCCAGGCAATTGGACGTGCCGATCGCATTGGTCAAAAAAAACCAATTGATGTATATAGATTTATCATAGAGGATACAATAGAATCGGAACTTGTAAATTAAAAATTGTCTTTAGAGAAAATGTTGTCTCTGAACTTGTTCATTTCATTATCTGAAATTATCTTGCTTGAGATGTCCTTGAAGCTAAATCCGAGTAGTCTTTTTATAATGAAATGGATGCTGTAAATCCCGCACTCGCTGTTTTTTCGTTGGTGTACTATTGTATTAATGCAAACAGTGTATCCTTTACACACTTTTTGTACTTTTTTTATAAACTTGTCGATGTATTTATTAGGGGGTTTTCCTGCAGAGTCAAAATATTCAATAGTTTTCAGGCCATTGTCAATGAGAAAAGCCACCCAATGGCTGCCCTTTTGATCATGGGTGTCTAGATTAAAAACAATGCCTATTTTGTGGTAAAGACTAATTTGATCAAAGTGGAATTTGGTGATCTTATAAAAGTCGCTTGGGAGGGCCCCTACAAACTTAAAATTAACAAATAGTTCTGCGTATTGTTGCATCACGGAGTTGATGTCTGTAGTACTAAGCCATGAGTATTTAGTTTCGGGAGCGGGAGGTTTAAATGTAAAGTATCTCAATTTTTCTACAAGACCAGGGCTTAGAGTATCTATGAATGGAAGTTGGGTCCAACATGCCTCTGAGGAGCACACTTTACCTAGCACGTTTTGAAGACTTACAATAAGGGACGCTTTGGAATCTGTAATGGGAACCTTTGAGGTTATTCTAGAGCAAACGGTGGAATGTGGATGGCACAAACGGGTCCTTTTCATGACATACTTGTTGTATGATTTTGCAATTTCAACGAGTTCTTGATGGGTGTAACATGATAAATCATACATGACATTGGGCGCACACACGTCAGCCATTAATTGTACCTTATAAAAAATGTAACTAATTTATTGTACGTAAATATACACACTACACAGTATGACAGATAAAGACCTGTTCATAGCAATTACACTAGTAATAATTGGGTACATGTTGTTTTCTAAGAAGAAAAAGGAGTCATTTAAGCTTGTAGAGCCTGATTTTTCGATGGCCGTAGGTATATTTTTCAAAGATCCTGAATTGATGAGAAGAACAAAAAGTTTAGAGCCCATGATTGAATCAGCCTTGTTGTATCTTGACGCACCTATTTCGGATCTCAACAAAACACAAGTAGATAATCGATTTAGTGCATTGTCCTTTGTGAAGACTCAGATCAAAGCGGCATTTGAAAAAGCTGTAAAGGACGGAACTATTCCTCCCACGACTGATCCAACATATGCACTTTTTGTAAATCATATAGGTATGTATATGGTATTCTTACATGCAATCGAATTGTACCAAGCCGAAGCAGCGGAATTTTATAGGAAAAACTTTGATTCTAAAATTCCGGATCCACCCAAGCCGATTGACAACATCACTGTAAATACGCTTATCAAGCTATTTTTGCAAAAGTGATTTAAAGGCAAATGAATTGGTTAGTCTAAAGAGATGTTGGCTTCTCGAAAGGTTGCATTAATCATTGGGTGTAATGGAATGGATGGAAGTCTTATGTGTGACTTGTTGTTGTCAAAGGGGTACGAAGTCCATGGGATAATACGACGTGCAAGCAATTTTAACACACAAAGACTGGAGCACATTTTTCACAAGATGCGTTTACACTATGGTGACGTGACGGACGCTATGAGTCTTTTAAGGACCATTCAACTTGTGGAACCGGATGAAATTTACAACTTTGCTGCACAATCACATGTAAAGGTCTCATGTGAGTTGGAAAACTATACATTCCAAGCAAATACGATAGGTGTATTGAATGTGTTACAGGCTGTAAAGACGCTAGGATTTGACAAGCGAACAAAGGTATATATTGCTAGCACATCCGAGACATTTGGTAATGTGACTGACGGTACAACACTTTTGACGGAGAAAACAGAGATGCTGCCTGTAAGTCCATATGGCATATCCAAGTTGGCGGCGTATCATTTGTCAAATTACTATAGAGATGCTTTCGGTATGTTTGTTGTATCAAGTGTGCTCTTGAATCACGAAGGGCCACGCAGGGGACATACCTTTGTTACACAAAAGATTGCGCAGCACGTGGGCAAGTATTACAAATTAAGTGGAAAGATAAGTCCGTTGCAATTAGGAAACTTGAATGCAAAGCGAGATTGGGGAAACGCAGAGGACTATGTGTATGGAGTGTATTTGATGCTTCAGCATCATACACCAGACAATTACATTCTTGCAACTGGCGAAGAACATAGTGTACGTGAGTTTGTAGAACTTGCCTTTAGTAACATTGGTGTCATTGTGCATTGGGAAGGTGAACGTGAACGTGAACGGGGTCTTGACAATACAGGTAAGGTACTTGTCGAGGTAAATCCTAAATACTATAGACCTATTGACATTCACCATTTGGTAGGGGACTACTCCAAAGCTAAGAATGTGCTTGGCTGGGAGCCCAAGACATCATTTCCTGAATTAGTAAAATTAATGGTGGACGCGGCGTGTTCACGAAATTAATTACGTACACATTGTAATGGACAACATAGGTACAAAGACGCAACGAGAAAATGTTGCAAGACGTGTCACTTACAAACGACTTGTATTGATGATTGTGCAATTCATATTAGAATTTTTGTTGAAATATTAATTTCGTTAAACTTGTGTTAAAATTGTGAACGACAGTTTTAACAAGAGGGGATGGACAAATGTTTTATTTGCAATAGCGAGTACATTCATGGAATGCGTGGGTACGGGTGTGCGAGATGTTACCTCACGGTCAATTACATTCCATTTTACACAGAATATTATACAGACACTTGGTGTTACAAGGACATATTACCTGTAGAATGCGTATACGGAGATTGTACACAACTTATAAAGCTGCCATTTCTTGAATCGTGTGCTGTACAAGACGTAAAAGTCAAGGTTTACTTTCAATTTGATCACATAAAGACGCCTGATTTGCAAACACTAGCAGAATGCATAGTCGTAATGTTGACTGACAATGGAGTTTACACATACTCAATCTATGCGTTGTACAAATTATTAGAGAAACATGGATGGCATATACACAAGAAATGTAGTAATTTGGTGGTTGCAAAACGGTGCCCAACTAACATCGTCTATGACTTTCTTTACTATGAATTAGATAATTATGCCGTGTTTTAGCCTTTTGTAATTTTTTTATAAGTTGTATATTAAGGAATGGGCAGTAATCAGAGCAGATCAGTTTCTGTAAACAACATCGCTAATGAAGTCATAACACAAACAACAATGTCTAATATAACAAATTGTAGTGGAAATGCATCTCAAGAGCAAAATGTAAAAGTGTCTGATATTGTAGCGGTTGGATGTAATGTGAAACTTGGTGGCAAACAGGAAGCGGATCTGAAATACAATTTTAGTTGTATACAAGACAATGCAAATACCATGAAATTACAACAAGATTTTCAAAACAACTTGAAAAGTACAGTAGAATCCGCAGCCAGAAGTATTGTAAATGTGGGATCCAACGAGAGCAAAAGTGAAAATTACAATGATATAACAAACAAGATTACTACTCAAACGGACTTTAAAAACTTTGCGTCGTGTGTTGCGAACTCATTTCAAACACAAAATCAAGAGGTAAAAGGCTTGAAATTTGTTTGCAAAGATCCAACTCAAGTGGTTGACTTAACATCTGTGTCTCAAAAACTGATCGGTGATGTGTCACAGGATTGTTTTCAAAAAAATAACAATTCAGCTGATGTCATTCAAAAGCTATCAAACGACTTGACAGCTGAGACAACTTCCAAAGCGGAAGGGCTTGCACTTCCTGATTTTGATAAAATGTGGGCCGACTTGATGAAAATGCTTATAGCCATTGGGCCAATTGCTGCTGTACTTGTAGTTTTGATTTCTGTAGTTTGCTTACTAAGCAGCGCAGCGCCAATATTGATGAAAATGATGCCGAAAGGAAGTGGAAACAGTAGTTCACCGTCGTCTCAGTACAGTGCATACAGTACACCTTCAGGATTCGGTACAAGCGCAGAAACTAGCTCCTGAAATTCCCTTTACAAAAAAACTTGACAGTTTGTGAAATACCTCTAGAAAAAGGCGTAAATTCAAAATTTGGGAGGTATTTGCGCAGCTCGGCATCACTCGTTGTTTTCTTGAATTGACCATCGGAATAACATGTGTCATAAATCACATTGTCATGATTGTACCCAAATTCATCACACACTGTAGCTACAACTGACCGAATGCTCATTTCGTCACTTTCGGGTGGACTGACTATGCAATCTATAACAGGTTGTTCTAACTTTGCACATATAAAATGACAAATTACCTTTGCAAGATCATCGCTGTGCAAAAATTGTCTCAGAGCATTACCGCTGCCAAATATGCGTAATTTGCCACCACCTAACCTCGCAAGGTAAGTCTTGTGAATAATGGAAGGAATCACATGAGCTTGATCGATATTGTAATTGTCATTTTCTCCATATAAGTTTGTAGGGATCAGATTTACAACTTCCACGGAGTCTCCCAACAATTGACCTGCGACATGTAATACTCTTTTTGAATATGCATATCCCATGTTGCTAGGATGGCACATGCCATTGTGTAATTGATCGCTTGTCAACGGGTACACAACAAACGACGAATCAGGAAAAATACAAGTGCTGAGCACACTGATAATTCGTTTTACATTGAATTTGCGACACGCCTCAATCACATTTATATTAATTTTGACATTATCATAAAAGAACAAGTAATTCTTGGACGTGTTTTCATATACACCCCCTACTCTACTAGCAAGATGCACTACTATATCCGGACGATGCATTCGAAACACATCGTCAACTTGGACGGATTCTCGTAGGTCACAATGCGTTCTGTCAAGCCACACTACGTCACCATCAAGAAACTTACGCAAACTATACCCCACGAGACCTCGACTGCCCGTTACTAAAATTTTCATTTACTTGTCATTGTACACTTTACTTTAAATGTACAACAACGTGGTTTCTAAGAATAAACTTTGACAAGAAAACGTCGAGGGATTTTTTGATTACTGCGGAGATGTGCAACATTAAGAAAATTCTTATAATAAACTATAAACTCCAAGGTAAGTTTTTGGTACTTGGCGACTATAGAAAATAAGTTGGTGTCTTGTTCAACAAGCGTTTGTATAATGTCAATAGGAACGTATTGTGTGTGTAGAATGACACGCTTATCGAGAAAGTCTATATTTTTGCGGATGAAATCATGTGACAAGGATGAGTACCATGACACGTTTGTCCATGAAATGTGGTCGAGTCGGTGAAGGTACCTGACCAGAATATGTTCATGAATACTATGTTTTGTAACTTCTGGCCACACCAAGTGTTCTTGGTAAGCTTGGATAATGTCTTCAGACAAATGTTTATTAGTACTCAAGTTGTACCAATTAACATGACTTATATACATTTGTACAAATGTGGATGTGAATACTTGTCTTTCCCAAATGACGTTCCAATCGCTTATACTTAATTCATGTGTGCTTATTATTGATTGAAGAATGTCAAGTGGCAACTTTTGATTGGACAACAACACTTTGTAATTACAAAACTCATAAAACTTTCTGATAAGTTTCTCTGACATATCATGATACACAAATGCAACAATGACGTCTTCAAGAGGCATTACACTATCAAATACAAACTCTGGAATAGTTTTGGAGTGATAAATGATACCTGCCCAATCGATTGCGTGCACGTAATTATCTCTTGTTTGTATATTCATGGGAATACAGCTAAAGTAGTTTACTGATCTAAATAAATCCATGATGTCCCATTTGCGTTCAGACACCAGAAGATGAAATCGTCGGTTGACACACGCCACAGAGCTAAGTGTTGGTAAATCTGTGAAACACAGTATTTTTTCCAAAAGTCCGTCGCATAATATAGTGTCCATTGTTGTAACTGAAACTTAGTGTGTTTTTAATTACACTGTTTATACGAGTTGAGTACGAGCAATACTAGAGGCCAAATCGTCCACGGATGTGTATTGTTCAACGGTCTTTTTCAATTGTGCTTTGTCGCGTTCAAAACGTTCATAGTACTTTGTAAACTCAGTAAAATACGGGCTGTCCCTTTGAACAGAGCTAGGGTTACGTAGTCCGTTTATTATATATTGCAGAGCGTCAGACTGGAATCGTTTAGACAAACCTTGTGTATACTTGAGCAACAGAGTTTCTACATCACGTTTGTATAGGGTATCTATGACCGTTTTTTTTGTCTTGTTTGATACAATGGTTATACCCAAGTTTATATCAGACACCATTTTTCGAAGCTGATCCGTTTGAAGGAGGTCGAAATGATCTAGATTTTCTGAAATGCCCAGCCAATACTCAATGGCGGCTTTGCATCTTGTCAAGATAAATCGGATAATACTGTCAATATCTTGTGTATTTATTTTCGATTGAACAAAGCGAACATTGTCATCTGTAATATCAGGGATGCCTGATATATTTTCCAAAAAGATACTAGATAAAATGGTGGACATGCCTCTTGTCAATTTGCCTAAGATCATTCCAAATTCGGACCTGCTGGACAACAATTTGTTAATGTAATCCTCAAAAGTTAGATCAACTATTTGTCTTGACATCACGTAGTTAAAGTATACAAGACATGCCACAATGTACAAAGTATCGTTATTTTGAAGTTTTTGTAGACCTCGTTCTATGAATAGGTATTTTTCAATAATCCAGTTCGTGTCTACGGGGACATCTGCGAGGAGACTACCGATAGGGTGTAGTCCTGAAGTGGTGGATTGCGCAACTCGAGAAAGATCAGAATATGACTCTACGTAGTCTTCGAAATCAGAATAATCCACTTCCATGCCATTGTTTTCTTCAGACTCGTCATCAGAATAATCCGATTCACTGTAACCTAATTCACTTTGGGTATCAGACTCAGATTGACTGAATCCAATATACAATACATCAGCTACGTTGATGCGTTCGATTAGAGTGGAATTGGTTGGTACACGGCGGCCTACAAAGGTGTCTCCATCGACGGAATCGACTTGAAAGTAAGTATTGTCTTTTAACACAAGGTCTTTATACTGCACGGTATCAAAATTGTCACTAACAGTGACATATGAGTTGCTATTGAGTTGTACAACGACCTTTTTAGGGTGTTCTTTGACAATTGTCCCAGTTCGTCCAATGAAATTTCCATTCACAATAGATGCTTGATCACCATTGCGTACGATATCGCTTGCAAGGATATACACGTTTCTTCCCTCTACGTTTATTTCAAATTTTAGGGGGATTGTTTCCACGACCGTACCTCTACCTTTATGAACACCACGAACAATAAAGACGTCATTTGAGTGTTGTATTGCCATTACTACAATACAATATTTTAATTAATTACGGTCATGCGGTAAAATATATATTCTCTTTTGCAAAATTAGGTAATGGCAACTGACTCTATCAGATATTTCAAGACGAAGCAAGCTGCGCAAAAGGCAAATGATACAAAGCTGTTGTGTAATCGAGGTATCACAAATTATTTTTTAGCAGACGACTACCCTCATTTTCTTGAGATCATTACCACTTCAGAACCAAAAAACTTTTACGAGTACATTCCACGTGATAAGCCTGTACGTTTGTTTTTTGACATAGAAATCTACAAGGATTGTTCAAATTACTTTGACAAGTACAGTGTTGTATTAGACAGCATTCATGATCGTGTGCAGAGGTTTGTGGGTGATATTCATATAAATAGAGCAATTTTGGAGTCTCATTCAGACATTAAGCGTAGTTTTCATGTAATATACAAGTTTACTGATGAGGAAGGCACGGAAATTGTGCTTAAGAATGTGCTTGATGCAAAGGAATTGTACAAGCAATTCAAGTTGAACTTGTTTAGATCGACGGATTCCAAATACATTGTGGATCCAAGTGTATATCGTGAGGGTTTGTTTCGAACAATCCATTCTTCCAAGGATGCAGAGTATAGGCCGCTTATAAGGTCTAGGATGTCTGACCCATTTAGTGACATGGATACATTTGTGGGGGCCATTCCGGACGTACACAAGACGTTTGATATACAGTATTTACCTGATCAAACGGTTCCGCCTCCAGAGCCATCAGATCTTACAGAAGCGGACAAATTGGTGGTCAAACGATTTGTGCAGAAGGAATTTTACTTTACACCAAACAAAATCAGGGATATTATTATTGATCCACAGTGCAATGCAATTGTAGTTGCATTAAACGAACGTAATTGTACATTTGTGCAGAGAGAGCACAGAAGCAATAACCAGTACATTGTCATAGACACAGTGTCAGCGAAGCAAAAGTGTCACGATACGGAATGCAATGGACTAAAGTACAATGAGATCAAACTTTACGAGTATCCACGTGAGCTTGGAGAGGTAATTAAACGGTGCCTTCACGTGGACGACAAGGAATTAGATTTAATCAATGCGACGATTGAACAATGTAAGACGTACATAAATGAAAATTTTGATTCGGAGATTGAAGACGTGTCCTTTGATAAGAACGAGATGGTGTTCAAGGGGGACGTTTCAAATAAAAATTTGGCAAAGATACTCCAAGGAAAGTGCCCTGAATGTAATGTGGAGCATCAAATTGGAGATGCTGGGTACTGCTTGAAGTGCAAGGTGTGTAAGCAGATATTTCCAAAGAACCAGATGATTCCGATCGATTCGGACAAGTATTCAGGGTTAACTGGATTTTGGACAAATTATCAGATGCTTGTTAATAATGGAACAATCAATAACATAATAAACATTTACAGTAACAGTCCATCAGATAACGAATACAGTTGTGATATAAAATTGGACACTTCTATTTTTAGAAACAAGGAGATCACAAATATATTAAATCAAATTTTAGATGGTCACAAAATTACGATGATTTCAAAGTTGCTATTTACAATCAAAAAGAACTTTGTGTACTCGAAAAATAACTGGTACTTTTTCAATGGCAGTATATGGACGGTAGATGACGACAATATAGAGATGAAAAAGGATATTATAGAGTTATCTAATGTATTTGACAAGATCAAGACATATTACGAGTCCAAGAGTCCAAACACGGAAGCTACGACTGCGTTGAACAAAAACATAAAGGGTCTTATAAACAAATTCCACAGACCGGGATTTCAGGACGACATCATCAAGGGTGCAAAAATTTACAATTACAACGACAAATTCTTTAAAAGTTTGAATAGCAAAAAGCATTTGGTTCCTTTTACAAATGGGGTATTTGATTTGCTTGAGGGGAAGTTTCGTAAGACGCGAAGAGACGATTACGTAAACTTGACAGTGCTGTACGAGTACAATCCAAACACAAGAAACACGGATGTGTATAAATTTCTTGAACAGATTCTTCCTAATGCGGGAGTAAGGGATTTTGTCCTAAAGAAAATGAGCGATTGTTTAAATGGGGATATTCCAAATACCAATTTTCTAATGTTTATTGGAGATTCTGGTGCAAATGGTAAAAGTCAATTGTTGAATTTGATGAAGGCGTGTTTAGGTGAATTGGCGGAAAAGGTTGAGGTAACGCTTTTGACGCGTAAGCGAAACAATGCCAATGAAGCAAATACAGAAAAGATGAAGTTGATGAATAAGAGATTTGCTTTTTTAAGCGAGCCCGAGGACGGAGAAAGAATAAATATAGGATTGTTAAAGGAGCTTACTGGGTCTGAGGAAATAGTTGCACGTGGATTGTATCAGGATTCTATGTCGTTTGTCATGGAGGCAAAATTGTTTCTTGCGTGTAACGAACTTCCGGATATTAAAGGTGAAGACACAGCGTTATGGAGAAGAATTCGGGTGGTGGACTTTCCATCGCGATTTGTGGAGAATCCTAGCGAGCCCGGTGAATTCAAGGCTGACAAGACAATTCCATCAAAGATTAGGGAAAACATTACATGGAAAGGTACGTTTATGAACATCTTGTTGGATTACTATTTCAAGGACATACCTGAACCAGACGAGGTAAAACTAAAAACTAACGAGTACAGACAAGACAACAACGAGTTTTATACATGGTTATGTGAAAATATTGTATACCGTGAAAACGAAATCCTTAAATTAAAAGACGTAGTGGATACATATACAGGCAAGTCAGTTACAAAGGTAAAAGAACTAGGTAAATTTCGCAAGGAAATAGAAAAATACATAAAGGAAACGTACAAGGCCCAAAATGTACAATATCTTCACAGTAAAATCAGGATCACGGACGAGATAAGCACGCGCGGTTGGAAAGACTTGTGTATAAGAAATTAGTATCTTGAGGACTTGAGCAATTCTGGAGTAAAAATCTCGAGATACATTTTTTCTTTTGGTGTCAAGGGCTCTGCTAAGCTACCGCGGTACTTGTCTCTGATTAGCTCGCAAATATTGTCAACGATTTCATAGTCTTTGAGTTTAAAATACTCGGGTGGTTCACCATATGTTCTCATGGCGTTATAGTATCTTCTACAAGTATCAATGACACGCCTTTTGTACGCACTATCCATAGTGATATATACATTTTTCCTAGAATTTTGATTTACACAAAATCAATTTGTTTACGTTCTCCAATTTTGTCCAGTAGTTGTCAGTAAAATTTTGTTGTATAATACTAGTATGCCAACATCAGCAGGCAAGCGTTCTGCCAAAAAGCGTTCAGCTAAAGGGAAATCTAAAAAACGCCTGAGATAAACTCATCTTTCATGTTTAAAACATGAAAAACAGTTTTGCAAAAACCATATAGGTTTAAGGGGTCAGGTTCCCAACGCTACTTTGGATGTACCAAAATAGCTCTTTTTGTAAAATATCTTAACATTATGTTCTTTGATGCATTGATATCTCTGCCTATCATTATATTACATTTTTTACATTCGTAAGTATCTTTGTTTTTTAAATCTTCTTTTATATTTCCACAATTTGAACATGTCTTAGATGTATATGCTTCGTTTATTTCATACACATAACTCTTTGTTTCACGAGATTTATATTTTAATCTATCCACAAATGAACAATGTCTTAAAGATGCCATTTTTTCTTTTGAACGTTTATTCAATTTTTTACAATTGTGAAAATTCAAACGTGATATAAAGATGTGTTCATAATTCTTACAAAGCCACGCTGACGTCTTTTTATGCATATCTTCAACTAAATTTGTAATTTTTTCATTCATCTTTAAAAACGCCTTTCTTTTATTATATTTATTTGAATGATTCTTTTCCAATTTTAACTTACGTTGTAATTTTCGTTTATAATGTAATAATCTAGCAATTCTACCAATGTCTTTTTCACCAATTGTTACTATTTTACCAGAAGGATCATAACCAGTTATAAATGTTTTTACTCCAGGATCTATAAACAACATTTTATTACGAGCTTGGTTTTCGCTCACTATTTCAAGTGGTTTTGGAATAGTTAAAAAATATTTATTAGTTGGAGTTTTCACTAATCTGGATGTATAATTTAATTCTTTTGGAATGATTTCTGATGATTTTAATACATGTGAATTAAAAATAGATGAGTAAAAAGTATTTTTTTTACCCCACTTTTTAGCTAATACACTTAAAGATTCGTTTTTTACTTTTTCCATTTTTTTTGTTTTGTATTTTATTTCAAATTTATCACCTTTTTCCATATTCGTTTTAATGTTATGTAATAAATCCCGCAGTGCTTCATCTCTTAAGTCATAATCGTATTCATTCATCCATGTGTTTTCTATGATAAAATTTTTATTATTAATAACTTTATCTCGCAATTACTTTTTGTGTAATATCTACCATTACGTAATGTGTAATGTTTATTAGGGTAAGGCTGCTGAAAAGCTGGCTGGATGGTAATTGCAATGTAAAATTGATTGTGTATTACGTGTACGAAGCGATTGTGTGTACTATCCTGTGAAGACACACCAGAAGATGCTGTAAGCAAGATTATAGAAATATATAAGATATAGTTACATTCTATTTGTTTTGAAAAAGACGACTTGTTCTGGTTGAATAGTATTACCAAAGTAATTTCCGACATAATAGGGGTCTCCATAATGTTTTTCGGAAGATGTATTAAAATTCGTTTGAACAGTGCGGTAATCCTTATCACGGTATCCCTTGAGAATACAATTTATATTCCATCCATTATTTAAAACAAGCTGGCTCATCATTATTTCTTTGTTACTGATAATGTCATTTTTTGTAAGATATTGGTTACAGGATTCAAAAAACCGCTTATGTTTCAGGAACTCGAAACATTGTTTATCCATGGCAAAAAACATACTTTGAATGTGTGTATAAGGTCCATTGTGCTTGAATAATTGCTGATTTGAATCACAATAATTAGTATGTATATTAATGGTTGTCCCAACAAGTTTGGTGTTAGGCGTAAACAGTTCTTTGAAACGTTTAAACCAATCAATATTTTTTGGATAAGGTCCTCGTACACTGGCATTCATAAATACATAGTAATTGTAAGGTTTTTTGATAAGATCTAGACACTCTGAGTATGCTCCAAAATCGAACCCTTTATTTTCTCTGTAAATAACATTTACGTGACTAGGAAACTTGACGTCAGTTTCACCATTGACAACAATGTAATAATCTATGTAACTTATTCCTGTTCCGTACTTTAAAAAGTATTCCAAGTTTTCTTTATAGCTTGGTCCTTTTGGTAGTATGCATAAATGCACAAAACTTTACAACGTGATTGTATAATTAGGCAAATTAAGCAACATACTAAAATTATTCCAATTCCAATAACAAGCTTCATATTACAACTGTAGAAAAAATAATGTATTTTTTATGTAGAGACACACAGAAGCAGAAGAAATCAATATCGTTTACATACATTTTTTTTAGGGAATGTAAAGTAAATGTACACATGTATTATCTTGTTACTGATTGTTGTCTTTTGCTTACTTTTTCTTACACAACGTAGCACGCGTCAACGTGAACCGAAAACAGTGATTGCTGTTATTGCAAGTAACGGTGAGCATTATGAACGCATGAAAGACATATGGATACGTAATGTACAGGGTGCTTGTAACACGAATATTCATGTATACTTTTTGTATGGCAATGGAAACGGTATAACACCCATTGATAAGTCGTGTAATATGTATGACTTTAGAGTGCCGTGCGAAGAATCGCCCAAAAATATACTATATAAAACACTGTACTTTTACAACTGGTTAACACGTTTCTCAAACATTAACCCCGATATCGTCATAAGATCCAACTTGTCTACTGTGTTCCATTTAGACCATTTGCAAAAGTCCCTTCTGCCATTGACCCAGTATCATAACCTCTTTGCAGGGACATTTGTACATGGATTCTTGGGAAGTGACACCTGGTTTTCAGGTACAAACTTTACATTGTCCATCCCAGCCATAAAACTCCTTCTAGAGCATTCACAACGATTACTTAAGTCTGACCTCAATGATGATGTAGTGATAAGCACATTCATATTCAAAAACTTTGCTGAGGACTTTTACTTTTGCAACTTTCCCCGAATAGATTTCCACGACACAACCCTTTTTCAATACTGCAATATCACCGATTACGACAAAGTCTTTTGTTTTAGGTTTAAATCGTCTGATAGGATGACAGATGCACGTAATATGCACCGCTTTATAGACTCAAGCCTTGATCCAACAAGCCTTTTTGATGAGTCCAATACATATGAGCTCACGGGAAATGAAGAATCTGCAATGAACGTCTTCACACTCGTTAGGTAACTATTATTACTTTTTTGGTAAAGACCAAAAATGAAAGTACTGGTTTTTGGAGGACACGGGTTCCTTGGCAAACAATTGGCACAAGTCTTGTCTCAGTGTGGCCATACGGTAATATGTGCCGACACTTGTATTCGTGTTGAAGACACTTGCACTGTCAAGGACCTCCTTAAACAACACTCGCCTACACATGTAGTGAGTCTCATTGGCCGCACTCATGGGCCGGGGTACCCTACTATTGACTACCTCGAGCAGCCAGGTAAGCTATACCAAAACATAAATGACAATTTGTATTGTCCCTTGGTGCTAGGAATGATCTGTAAGGAGTTCAGCATACATTATACCTACATTGGTACAGGGTGCATTTTTGACAATTACAATACGGACAATGCGCCGTCCAAATTCGATGAAGCAAGCAAACCAAACTTTTTTGGATCAAGTTACAGTGTCGTGAAAGGCTTTACAGACCAGCTCATGACATTCACCGACGCCATGAATGTAAGGATTCGCATGCCTATTGTAGATTTTGACCACCCTAGAAATTTCATTAGCAAAATTGTAGGGTACAAAAAAATATGTAGCATTGCCAATTCTATGACCGTTGTGCCTACATTGTTTCCTTTGCTCGAGAAACTAATGTGTCGTAACTACACAGGGACGATCAACTTGACAAATCCAGGCACCATTACTCATAACGAGGTACTTGAATTGTACAAGCAATACGTCGATCCACACTTTAAATACACAAATTTCTCCATTGGTGAGCAAAACCGTGTGTTGCTTAGCAAACGCAGCAACAATCATCTTGATACAGACTTGTTACGGAGTCTTTTTCCCGATGTACCTGACATCCATTCCGCTGTAAAAACGTGTTTGCAAAATTGGAAGTCCACTTTAGATGGACATCGTACTGTTGCTGTAACAGGTGGATGTGGCGCAATTGGTGCTGAGATGATCAATTACTTTGCACGAAAGTACACATTAACCAAGTTTATCAACATTGACAAGCTCACGTACTCAGGCAAGGCTGAGAACGTATCAACCGATCATTCAAATTACAAGCTGTACAAGGTTGACATATGTGACCAGAGCAATGTACAAAGGATTTTTCACGCGGAACAACCAACACTGTTGATCCACCTTGCTGCTGAAACTCATGTAGACAAGAGCTTTACGAACTCCCTTGAATTTACACACACAAATATTCTTGGAACGCATACGTTGTTAGAGTGTGTAAGAGAATATGGAAATTTTAAGAAGATCATTCATATGAGTACAGACGAGGTGTACGGAGCAAGTGATGATTTGTGTAAGGAATCAAGCATTTTTTCGCCAAGCAACCCCTATGCAGCCTCAAAAGCAGGTGCAGAGCTACTTTGTCATAGTTATGTCAAATCATTTGGGTTGCCAATTGTCATTGCCCGGTGCAACAATGCTGTAAGCAAGTACCAAGATCCTAGCAAGCTCATTCCCATGTGCTTCCAAAAAATAAAATCCTCCCAGAAGATCCCCATACACGGCGATGGGCTTTCCAAACGCACTTTTGTGCACGCAATCGACATATCTCGAGCCATTGAGCTTATTGCAAAAAAAGCAACCACTGGCGACACGTTCAATATAGGCACTAGGTTTGAATACACTGTTCTTGAGGTGGTACAAAAAATTCTAAGCATTATCAAGCCAGGAGAATCTATTAGTGACTGGATCACATTTGTACCTGATCGGCCTTTTCAAGATCACAGATACAAAGTGGATACCTTAGCAATCACTGAATTGGGTTGGGAACCTACCATTAATTTTGATGATGCACTGTATTTGGTGACGTAAAGCGCTTACTTTGCCCGTTTACGCGCTTCAATTTGTAAACGACTACGCTCTATTACCAATTTTTTCTTTAAGCCGTACTTGACTTTTAAAAAAAAGAAATGTGACACACTAAGGGGGACAAAGACATAGATAGATTACATTTAAGGTGCGGCCATAGGTGCGGCCACATAGGATACTTCTTACCTCGCTTTGTCACAATGTACACCTTGGTATCGTTGTGTAAATATCCAAACCTTGGCTTGTTAATTAAGTTGTTCATCAAGTAATACTAGTTGCAGTTATTAATTCTATTACAATGCTGTACTGTGTACTGTGTCGTATTGTGTATTGTAGTGTGTACTGTGTATTGTGTACTATTACGTATTGTATACCATTACGTTATAGGTATTGTGTACAATTATGTAATGTGTATTGTGTATCGTGTATTGTGTACCATTACGTTATAGGTATTGTGTACAATTATGTAATGTGTACCATTACGTAATTTGTATTGTGTACTGTGTATTGTGTACCATTACGTTATAGGTATTGTGTACAATTATGTAATGTGTATTGTGTATTGTGTATTGTGTATTGTGTTTTGTGTACCATTACGTTATAGGTATTGTGTACAATTATGTAATGTGTACCATTACGTAATTACTATTAGTAATTCTTTTATCGTAGTTGTACCTTTTTTATATTCACTTAAACATTTATTATATATCCAGCGCCTTACACCAAACCATTTACTTAAAGTTTGTTTTTGTGTTTTATCAGGATAAATTCTTATACGAATGGCTTTACCAGCTTCTTCCTTTTTTGTATTGATTCTAACTTCCTTTTCAAATTGTCTAAATAAAAAATTTAATTCATTGACAACATGTTTTTTATAATAATCATTGGGTGATAATTTCTTCTTGTATTTAGTTAAGTTGTTGATTTTTTTGATTTCTTTTAATTTCTTCTTGTCGTTTTCTGTCTTGCTTGTATTTTGATGCTCTAATTCCATTATTTTTGGCAACAAACACTGTAGTGATTGCAAGTAAATCTTCTGAGAGTTCTTTAGAGAGTTCTTCGTGTTCTGCTGATTTGCTGAGAACCACGAGTTTAACTCCAGATTTTTTAAAGATCCATTCGATAAGCTCAAATCCGAATCTACACATTCTATCTTTGTAGGTAACCACAACTTCTTGGACATTTCTTGAGTAAACTTGTTCCAAAAGGGATTTAAATCCTGGTCTATTCCAATTGAGTCCAGATCCAATATCTTTGAGGATTGTTGCATTTGGATATTGTTCTTTAAGCAAATTGACTTGTCTTTCGAGGTCTTCTTTTTGATGGGTTGAACTGACTCTTGCATAACAGATTGTAGGTTTTTGTAGTAATCTTTGATCATTGATACCAAAGATTTTTTTAATATCTTCGATGTTATAGATTCTTTTTCCTCCTCGACCATTATTAACGTTGGGTCGCAAGTATCTAATTTTACCATCTTCTGCCCATCTTCTGAGTGTTCCGGAAGTAATATTAAATTGTTTTGCAATTTTGAATGCTGAGATGTATTGTTCATTATCCATAAGTTAAATAAGATATTATAAACTAGTTTATAAAAACTTAGATTTACTTTATATAATAATAATTTATTTAAAACGAGAATAAAAATCATTTTTATATAAGTGATAAAAAGGACATAAAAAATGAATAAATGAAAAAAGCGGTATTCTCCTATGCGGTGTTAAATCAAAGTCAGGAAAACGGTTTTCTAATTTTTTAGTTAATTCCAACATTGTTATTTGTTCGTTTTCTCTTAATCTTCTTATAGCATAATTTATTTGTTCTTGCGTAATTTTGTATGAAACTGGTGGTCTATTATGTCTCTTAATTTCATTTTCTTCTTCATATCTTTCAATCCATCTTTTAAGACTTCTTTCTGAGCAATCAAAAATCCTACAAGTTTCAGCATAACTTACATTATTATTCAAGTAGTATCTAACAGCAGTTATTTTCAAGTCCTCGTGTTTATGTGTCATTATTTATAATTTTAACTTAAAAATAATTTATTGTTAAATAACAAATACGATAATGCGTAAAAAAACTGAACTATACAAAAAAGAACAAGATGATATTATAGAAAAATTAATTCAATTGTTAGAATTAGATGACCAGATGAGCACAACTTTATATGAACTTGATAATAACAAGATTAAAACTGATGCTATTATGAAAATGATACCTACAATTCGTAAATTTTTCTCGTCATCTAAAATAACTGGTATAAGCGAACCAGATAAATTAGGAAGACCTTGGTAAAGTCTAATAAGACAATTAGTAAAAGGAAGATATAATATGTTTAGTTGTGATTATAGATTTCAAAAAGATAACCAAATAATAAGAACAAAAAAATATTTATTTCAAAAAATTGGTATAGTTTAAATTAAACTTGTACATTTTCAACAAATAAATATATAGTGACATTTATTATATATTACATTTTAGTACATATTATAGTCAATATCACTTAAACATTCGTCAGATTCATATATACAATCTTCACAACACATTTCTATTTTATTACTGTAACATCTACCTCTACTACAATAATAACAATTAGTTAATATACATCTTTTTATCCATATATCTTTTAACAAATTACAATCATTACATTCTGAACATATTGACTTATTACATCTATAACAGTTATCTACATCAATTTCTCCAGATTCATAACAAAACCAACATATATAATTTTTACATATATTACAGAAATAAAATTGTTCATTATCAAAGTAATCTTCATATTTTGTCCTTTTCTTATTTCTAAATTGTTTCTCATAAGAACAACATACTTTATAATTTAATAGTGAATGTATTTTATATTTTGACGTATCGTCAGAAAACTGACTTATTAACATTATAATTTCAACTGGTAATGTAACTATTTTATTCATTTTAATAAGTTTATCAAAAAAGTTTTTTTTTCAATTTTTTTGGTTTAAAGACAACATTTGTTACTAAGAAGGGTTGTAAATCTAGCGATTCTCACTGAAGAAACTTCAGTTTCGAAAGTGTAAGCAAATTAGTTTATCTGCGTTTCTGGAACGGTTACTGTACGAGGATTGGATTTCATGGTCGTTTGATGCTTAAAGGGTACGTGACGACAAGGTGGTCTTAAATATTATTGTTAAAACATTTGCAGTGTAAATCTTGTACAAATTTCGTGAAAATTACACAATTTCACCAAAAAGCATAGGGTAGTATACGAGGATTAGATTTCATGGTCTTTTGACACTTTACAATATCAAAAGTACGTGACGACAAAGTGGTCTCAAATATTCTTGTTAAAAATGTGTAGTCCTAAACTTGTACAAATTTTGAATGTGAAAAATTTACACAACTTATCCAAAATGCATATGTTAGTGTACGAAGACTGGATCTCATGGTCTCCAGACGCTTTGTAATATAAAGGGTACGTGACGACAAGGCGGTCTTAAATATTCTTGTTAAAACATTTGTAGTGTAAATCTTGTACAAATTTCGTGAAAATTACACATTTTCACCAAAAAGCATAGGGTAGTATACGAGGATTGGATTTCATGGTCTTTATACACTTTGTAATATAAAGAGTACGTGACGACAAGGTGGTCTCAAATATTCTTGTTAAAAATGTGTAGTCCTAAACTTAAAATTACAACATTGCTTTAAGAAATTGAAAATGTAACTACTAAAAGTAACACATGGAACAAGTAGAATGTGCTATAAAAAGAGCCATTGATAGTGGAATAAATCGGTGGAAATATTAGATGATTTTGTAAGCAATAATACCTGAGTAAATGAAGACATTTCCAATAAACATTGTAATAAATTGCGTGTCACAGTTTAATGTAATACAGTTTGATTACATTAAATGTCCGAGGTTACGAGACTTTTTACCGTCATTTTGACCTGTCTGACGATACTTTTCTAGGAAAAAAGTTGCGTGTCACAACTGTGACCATAAATCCTATGCACTTGCTAGTTTTGTGTATTTGTATGCAAGACCTCCCATCCTTCACCAGACCATGGGATCTGGTTTATGATACCTAGGGGTACACGTTGTCGACGTGTCGACGTGTCGACGTTGTCGACGTGTTCCGGAATGTTCCGGATGCGTTCCGGATGCGTTCCGGATGCGGTGGTCTCGTTCCGGATGTTCCGGATGCAAATGCCATTTTCGGCCTGA
>Ga0214923_10000879_pt1 | contig 44336 bp, 43 predicted proteins | sample LL1510_MetaG_FD_177993 | JGI IMG/M metagenome (GOLD analysis project Ga0214923, IMG submission 177993) | Freshwater microbial communities from Lake Lanier, Atlanta, Georgia, United States - LL-1510 | ecosystem: Environmental > Aquatic > Freshwater > Lake | place: USA: Georgia | collected... | reverse complement strand
ATATAATATTACTGCACATACCATCAAACAACCACTTTTTGAGAGATCCATATATTTTATTTTTTATAGGTTATGTTGAGAGCCTTGCTCCCTGAAAACACCCGTTTTCGAGAGATTTTTATAAAAATTATATAATACCTATACGCAACCAGGCACCGGGCCCGCCCGAAGGGCGGAATTCACTACCTATTTTTGCAATGATCTATAAAAAATCCTTTTATATTATAATTATTGAGAGCTTTGCTCCCTGAAAACACCCGTTTTTGAGAGATTTTTATAAAAATTATAATACCTATACGCAACCGGGCACCGGGCCCGCCCGAAGGGCGGAATTCACTACCTATTCTTACTATGATCTATAAAAATCCTTTTATATTATAATTATTGAGAGCTTTGCCCCCAAGAAACACCTATTTTCGAGAGATTTTTATAAAAATTATATAATACCTATACGCAACCGGGCACCGGCCCCGCCCGAAGGGCGGAATTCACTACCTTTTTTTGCAATGATCTATAAAAACCCTTTTATATTATAATTGTCGAGAGCTTTGCTCCCAGAAAACACCCGTTTTTGAGAGATTTTTTATTTATATTAATCTATAGGATATCGATTTACTACTTTATCTAATACTATCATATCAATACCATATATATATTATACTATTTTTATAGGTTATGTTGAGAGCTTTGCTCCCAAGAAACACCCGTTTTTGAGAGATTTTGCACTTATTCAGAAATGAGTAGGATATCGATTTACCAGTTTATATAATACTATCACACCAAAACCATATATATTATACTATTTTTGTAGCTTATGTTGAGAGCCTTGCTCCCAAGAAACACCCTTTTTGAGAGATTTTACACTTATCCAGAAATGAGTAGGATATTCATTTTCCGGTTTATACAATAATATCATATCAAAACCATATATATTATATTATTTTTATAGGCTATGTTGAGAGCATTGCTCCCAAGAAACACCTGTTTTTGAGAGATTTTTATTTATATTAATCTATAGGATATTCATTTACTTGTTTATCTAATACTATCATATCAAAACCATATATATTATATTATTTTTATAGGCTATGTCGAGAGCCTTGCTCCCAAGAAACACCTGTTTTTGAGAGATTTTTACCGGAAGAACACACATCTTACCCGGAGGCAACTGGTCCCGGTCCCGGTGCTAACCCTAACCCGGAGGCAACTGATCCTGGTCCCGGTGCTAACCCTAACCCGGAGGCAACTGGTCCCGGTCCCGGTGCTAACCCTAACCCGGAGGCAACTGATCCCGGACCCGGTCCCGGCATCGGCACCAGCGCTTTATTCTCTTCGATAATAGTTTAAATATTTCTCTTTATATTTATTATTATGGATTTCTATCGCATCATTTCTCGTTTCCAAGCCGATAACACCATCGATACTCTCGGCGCCTCTACATTAATTATTGTCGAATCCCCTTCCAAAGCTCATACTTTGTCTTCTTTTCTTGGACAAAACTTCTTCGTTTTTCCTTCTTTCGGACTTTTCTTCCACATCTCTCATCTTAAACATATTGATTCACACTTCAACATCTTTTTCCAATTCTCTCACCTTTTACACTTCTTTCGCATTCTTTTTTCTTTTTTCACACCCTCACACATCTTTTTCGCCACCGACCACGATCGCGAAGGCGAACTTATCTCTTATCAGCTTTCTTGTATTTCCCCTACATCGCATCGTATACGATTCAACGAAATTACAAAAGATGCTATTATACACGCTATTGAAAATCCCAGCACCGTGAATAAACCTCTGGTTCTCTCACAAAATGCACGACTTATTCTTGATATTTTTATTGGACATAAAATCTCTCCATTCCTATGGAAATTTATATATAACGACAAAACCAAAGGTCTTTCTGCCGGAAGATGTCAAACACCTGCTTTACGATTAATATATGATAACGAAAAATTAAACACCGGAGATATTGAAACAAAATATAAAATTACGGGCAACTTCTTTAGCAAAAATATAACTTTTCATTTAAATTACGAATATGATTGCGAAGAAAAAGTATTTAAATTTTTAGAAAAATCCAAAGAATTCGATCATAAAATATCTTTAGGCTCTCCAAAAGAAAGTATACGAGGAGCTCCTTCTCCTTTCAATACTTCTTCATTACTTCAATACGTAAGTAATACTCTACATTATTCTCCAAAAGAAACTATGAAATTGTGTCAAGATTTATATCAAAAAGGATTGATTACATATATTCGAACAGAGGGTAAAAAATATTCCTCCGAATTTCTAGAAAATGCAAAAAAATTTATTATGAATAAATGGAATGATGAAAGATATTTAGCAGATTTTTCAAAATTAGTCAATATAAATGATAAAAATCCTCATGAAGCAATCCGAGTAGTTTATATTGAAAAACCATATGCTCCCGGAATCGACGGAAAAATGCAATCATTATATCATTTAATTTGGAATAATACGATACATAGTTGCATGGCCGATGCCAAATATAATTGTATTGTTACATCTATTTCGGCTCCAGAAGAACATAAATATACATATACTATTGAGATTCCTCTATTTTTAGGGTGGAAAAAAAATGCAGAAAAAGATGAAATAACAGATGATCAAAACAACGGTTCTGCTTTATTATTATATATTCAATCTATTTGTAAAAGCAATTCTCCCATTTTATATAACAATATTGATAGTTCAGTATCTATTAAAAACAAACATTCGCATTACACAGAAGCCAGTCTAATACATAAATTAGAAGAACTCGGTATAGGAAAACCATCCACCTTTTCAATGATTGTAAATACAATACAAGAGAGAGGATATGTAAAAAAATGCGATATTGAAGGAGAACTTATATCATATGTAGAATATAAATTAAATGGGAAAAACATTGAAAAAATTTCAAAAGAAAAACTATTTGGTAACGAAAAAGACAAATTAGTTATACAACCTATTGGTATTATTACTATAGAGTTTTTGATAGAACATTTCGATTCTCTCTTTTCATATGAATACACTCGCAATATGGAAGAGGAATTAGACAAAATTGCGAACACGCCTCTAGAACTATTAGAATCTACACAACCCTGGTATTCAATATGTCAGAAATGCGACGATGATATTAAACGCTTAACGAAACCTCTATCTAAATTAAAAAAGAAGGCTTTTCAAATAGACGATGAATATGAATTAATATTTCATCAATTTGGTGCATCATTACGTAAAACGGTTGGAGATGAAGTTATATATAAAAATGTCAAAAAAGGAATAAAAATAGATATATCTAAATTGAAAAACAAAGAATATACATTTGATGATTTAGTTGAAATAAAAAATGATTATTTAGGCAAATATGAAGGAGAGGATATGCATATAAAAACTGGTAAATATGGCGCATATGTTCAATGGGGAGACAAACGTCAAAGTTTAAAAAATATTCAAAAAGATCTGAACCAACTCTCACTCTCTGATATTATAAATTATATAGATGAAATTAAAAATCCTCTGCCAGATTCTCAAGATAAGCCGCGTGCTCCTCCACAAATTGCCAGTAAAAATATATTAAGGGCATTAAATAGTGATATAAGTATTCGAAAAGGTAAATTTGGACCCTATATTTTTTATCAAACCTCCGGAATGCAAACTCCGGCTTTTTTTGGAATAGGGAAATACAAAAAAAATTATGCAACATGCGATGGAGAAAAATTTATAGAATGGATAGTTTCTACATATATCAATAAATAATATAATTATAATATAAATATGGCAGATTGTTCATTCGCTTTTTATATTTTGTTTTTAGCTACATATATTATTGGATTTTATTGTATATATAAAAAGAATCTCGAATTTATCGGATTGGGATTATTATATGTTATAAATATTTTTGCTAGTATATTTTACGCACATAACATATTAAATCGTATGCAACCTATTTTCATAATTGTATTTATTACGCTTATTTTCAATATAGTCGCATTTACATTACTTATGGTTACTATATCTCGCGTGTATAAATTTACAACTCGAAAAGGAAGTGACGAACTGATTTTATCGCCGCGTAATAAAAAAATGATCAAACGATTCAAAGATTTTTTTATATCATCTATCGTTTTTATATGGGCATTTTTAATTATATTTGCTTTTGATAAAAATAACTCATTTATTGATCCAAATAATTTTGATTTTTATAACCACCACCCTATTAAACCTATGTTTGAAATATTCAAAACAATATTACTAGTATATCCATTTGCAGTGTCAATATATTTAATTGTTTCAGCGAATAATTTGGCAATGTTAACGCGTTCTCTACTATAATGAAATATTTGTATAAACTCGTATAAACATAAATACTATATTCTATATAATATTTATAAAAATGAAATTTTATGAAACTCACTATGAAGAATATATTCAATCTATAGAATTATCCAATATTCATAATGAATTAAAAAATATATATTCTGGTTTTCCAAAAAATATTCAATCATTTGATAATTTAATAGTATATGGTCCATCTGGAACAGGAAAATATTCACAAACTCTCTATTTTCTCAAAAAATATAGTCCAAGTGAACTAAAATATGAGAAAAAAATCACATGTCAAACAGACAAACAATCTTATATTTATCATATTAGTGATATTCATTACGAAATCGATATTTCTCTACTTGGATGCAATTCCAAATTACTTATGCATGAAATTTTTTTTCAAATAGTTGATATTGTATCTGTAAAACATGACAAAATTGGTATTATAATATGTAAAAATTTTCATCTCATTCACAACGAATTATTAGAGATATTTTACAGCTATATGCAACAATATAACCATCCAACATGCCATATACAAATAAAATTTATATTAATTACTGAACACATAAGTTTTATACCCAATAATATTGTAAATGCATGTAACGTAATATCTATACCTAGACCCAATAAAAACCTATATTCAAATATTGGATTGTTTAACAAAAATGACAAAAATGCTTCTTTTTTAAAACGTATCCAATCGCATAAAATAAATAATGGAAATACCCCTAATAAAATTAATTTAATAAATGATATCGATAATTCATTTATAATAAATATAAAAGAAATGAGATCATTCAATATGATAAATAACATACAAGAAATACCAAAGGATAATTTTAATGTTATATGTAATAATATTATTAACAATATCGAAAAGACGAATCAAATTTCCTTTATCAAATTTAGAGATGATGTATATGATATTTTAATATATAATTTAGATGCAGTTGAATGTATTTGGAATGTATTACATTATTTTATTTGCAATGAAAAAATATCAAAAAATGATATCAAATTGATAATGGATAAAATGTATTACTTTTTAAAATATTACAATAATAATTATAGACCCATATATCATTTAGAGAATATTTTTTATTATATAATAACTAAAATACAAAATAATAATGAATTATTATAACGCATGCTCTATACTTGACATAGAAAATAATGAAATTACTCTTGAAATTTTGAAAAAACAGTATAAAAGAAAAGCTTTACAATATCATCCTGATAAAAATAAATCGGAAGATGCGGCATCAAAATTTGTTGAAATTAAAGGAGCATATGAATATTTATTAAAATATTTAGATGAAAATGTAAATGATGAAATAAATTATACAAACAATGGATATGTAAACACCTTATTTTCTTTTTTACAAAATATTTTAGGAAACGATAGTCAATATAATGATATCAAAAATAAATTGTTTTATATGATTGTAAACAAAATTGCAAATAGTTGTGAAAACAAAGCGTATGATTTATTAGAAAAAATGGATAAACGAATTGTAATAAAAATTGTAGAACTATTCTTTAAATATAAAGAGGTATTTCATTTTTCAGAGGGATTTTTAGGAAGATTAGAGATATTAATTGCAAATAAAATAAAAGGTGATGAGTGTATTATATTGAATCCATTTTTAGAAGATTTATTTGAAAATAATTTGTATAAATTAACTGAAAATAATTCGACTTATTATATTCCTTTATGGCATCATGAATTAATATATGATAATGTCGGAAACGATCTCTATATTAAATGTATTCCTATATTACCAGAAAATGTTACAATTGATACATATAACAATATACATGTATATGTAACATATAATCTACTTGATATTTGGGGAAAAAATATGATTGAATTTGAAATGGGTAAGAGAAAATTTTCCTTTTTTACCGAAGATTTAAAATTAAAAGAAAACCAACAACTTATTTTACCAAAGGAGGGTATTTCTATTATTAATGTTGATAATATTTATGATATAACAAAAAAATCTGACGTATATTTACACTTCACTATTTTTTTAGAAAATTGAAATGTTTATTTGTAAAATATATTAATATTATCAGAACAACCAACACATTCAAAAATGTCACAAAGCCACGAATATTATCAACCAAATAGTATGGTTATTCGAAATATTAGTTTTGAATACTCCAAAGGAGACGTTTGGTATTGGGTCGAAAGATCCAATCTAGGAAAGATATATGATATAGTATTATATGATTCCTGCGCAGTAGTCCATTTTGCATATAACAATATGTCAAACATAAATGATACTATAAGAGAAAATCATGATAATTTAGAAAAAGGAAATAGTATAAAAATTTTCACTGACAAAGAAAAAACAAAATATTGGTTTGCAAAAAAATATATAGATGAAAGGAGTTTCTTTGACGAGGAATGCATAAAGATCGACGAAGATTTTAGAGAAGAATTATTTCCAAATGTTACGGATAACCGTTTCGAAAGATTAACTAACAATCTATTTAAATTTAATTTATCATATCCAAATCAACCAGTTATTACATCTAATGATGATTATATTGATTTAGAAAGTCAATTAGATATGGTATAAAATAAAAAATAAAAATAAAAATAAAAACAAATAAAGGGAAGGAGCATTGTGCTCTTTTTCTTTTTATAGTGAGTATATTGACAAATATTCACTATTACACGTATCTTCAGATAATACGGAAGATGGACATTCTATTTGTTTAAATGACGTTTGAGTCCAACATGTATATGCTTCGGTAAATATACTTGAACTATCACATTTTAATGCTACATATGTTTTTCCTCCCAATTCATTTCGTAAATCATCAGATAATAATTTTCCAGTAGTATTAATATATTTATCTATTATGGACGGGGTAATGAATTTTTTTGATAAATTAATTGTCTCACTGAAATAATCATATTGTGATAATCCCGAACAAGTTCCATGTTTATCCCATTCATGCTCCCAAAAAGAATCATAATCAGGACTGGTCTCTGCATAATTCATATCAGGAAAATATGTAGTCATAGTATCCCATCCGATTTCGTATGGGACGTTGGTATCAAAAGATTCGGTAGAACAATATGAAGGATATCCGGTCGTATCATATTGTGGCCAAAGTCCATGTATCGTTAAATTGTATTTCCAGTATTCTTTTGGTTCTAAACAACCAGGATAATCCGGATTTGTTGTATAACAATATCCTGGTTTCCATGAATAAGCAAATACATATATTATGTCACTTGTCACTTTCGATAATAGTGTCGACAATAAAATTTTTCGAATATTCATACTTATATAATGTGTTTAGAAAATTATACTATACAAAATTGAAATATTTTTATCTGTCTATAAAATAAAAATATTTACAACAAATGACAAAATTAATACCCGATGTAATTAACAATATTTTCAGTTTCATGATCAATGATTATGATATATGGATTCCTACGATTGATTACTATTATGAAATAAAAATGAAAATAAATCGCAACTCTATACTTATACAAAATTTAGAGCATATGATACTATTTAAAGTAAATAATCAAATTCAATCCAAAATAATACAAATATATAACGAAGATTCTGGGACAAAAACGATTGATGTATATACATTTGATATTATAACTGATAATTATTTGATTGAATATTCTTATTATTATCAAAATAATAGAAATGATTGTATGAAATACCAACCAATGAATTGTATAATGATATATAAAAATAATGACCCAACGGATACTGCACGATATTTATATGATTACGATGGATATGGATCCGTAATTGACGGCTATCATCATTATTATAAAAACAATAGACAAATAATAAATAAATTGAATAATAGCTATCTTGGATTCATGTCATCATATCGATTATTTCCAACCATTGAAAATGCTACATTATACGAATTCGATGAATAATATATTTTCGTCCACAATATAATAGAAACATATATATTTATCTATATAAATGTGTGGTATTGTTGGGTATCTAGGATCTCATTTTTTTTGCGAATATATAATACAAGGTCTCAAATTATTACAAAATAGAGGATATGATTCGGTAGGTATTTCATCTATTGTAAATGGCAAAATAAATACAATTAAATATGCATCCTCTTACTATACAAACGATTCGATTGACCGTTTAGAAAGAAAAATGAAAGAAACGAATTATAATACTACTATTGGAATTGGACATACTCGATGGGCAACGCATGGTGGAAAAACGGATGAAAATGCCCATCCACATAATGATGAAAAAAATCGTATCAGTCTTGTTCATAATGGTATTATAGAAAATTGTCAAGAGTTAAAAAAAATGTTAATAGAAGAAGGATATACATTTCGCTCTCAAACTGACACCGAAGTTATCGCTATTTTAATTGGTAAATATTTAGATTTAAACTATCGCATGGAAGATGCAATCAACGAGACATTACGTCAACTTTTAGGAACATGGGCTCTTGTAATCATACATTCTGATTTTCCAAATAAAATGTGGATTACCCGTAATGGCTCTCCACTTTTACTCGGTATAGAGGAAGATCATGTAATGGTTGCATCCGAGCAAATTGCATTTGGTAATTATATTAAGAAATATATCGTATTAAATAATCACGATTTAATTGAAATAACAAAAGATGGAAATACAATTAGAATCGATAAAGATATTGATCGATATGTAATCAAAAACAAGGCAAATACAAATATTGAAACTTCTCCCAATAATTATAAACATTGGATGTTAAAAGAAATATTTGAACAACCGGATTGTGTTATAAGAGCAATCAACAACGGAGGTCGTATAGCAAATGATATATCCGTAAAATTAGGAGGTTTAGATAGTTGTTGCTCTCAATTAATGGAATTAAATCACATTATTATATTGGGATGTGGCACATCTTATAATGCTGGACTATGGGCATTAGATATATTTAAATCTCTTGACATATTCGACACAATTACTATATATGACGGAGCTGAATTTAATGCAAAAGATATACCAAAAAAGGGTAGATCTGGTGTTATATTGTTATCTCAATCGGGAGAAACGAAAGATTTACATCGATGTATTCAAATTGCAAAGGATAATGATTTAATAAAAATAGGAGTAGTCAATACTGTCGATTCATTGATTGCGAGAGAAACCGATTGTGGCGTATATTTAAATGCAGGTAGAGAGGTGGCAGTTGCCTCTACAAAATCTTTCACAAATCAATGTGTCGTATTGGCAATGATTGCTATATGGTTCTCTCAACAGAATAAAACCCATATAGAGAAAAGAAGAAAAATGATAAGTGATCTGCGAAATATACCTTACCAAATAAAAAATATATTAGATCAAACCGATAATATACAATTATATATAGATAAAATGAATAAACCTTCCATTTTTTTATTAGGAAAAGGTCCAAATGAAGCAATCGCGAGAGAAGGCTCTCTAAAACTAAAAGAAATTGCATATTTACATGCAGAAGGATGTTCATCCTCTTCTCTCAAACATGGACCTTTTGCATTAATTGAACCAAATCTACCGATTATACTATTAGACGTGGATGAATTACATAGAGATAAAACCCGCAATATATATGAAGAAATTAAAGCACGTAATGCATATATACTTGTTATCAGCGATGAATATGCGGAATATTATGATAACGTATTAAAAATAGAGAGCAATAAAACATTTGGTGGATTATTGGGAAATGTATATATACAATTATTAAGTTATCATTTGGCTCTTAAAAATGGGTATAATCCAGATTTTCCTCGTAATCTGGCAAAAGTAGTAACGGTTGAATAATTTTACAATTGTAAAATAGTAATTAATATTTGTGATGATATATGGTTTATAAAATAATTTAGAAATAATATGTTGTTATATTATATATAACTAGATGAGTTATTATAGAAGAGCTTACCCATTGCGTCTAGATAATCGATTATATGGTGCATTGAATGAATATGCAGAATTAAATGATGTTGCTGCAAAAAATAATTTTATATATGCACAAAATGTAATGAATAATAGTATTAAATGTATTGATGATACATCATTATATGTTCCATCTCTTTATAGTTTGCCATATTATTATCCATCATCTTATTATAACCCATATATTTATGGTGCTGGTTATCGGCCAGGTTATGGTCCATATATCGGTTCGTATTATCCATATTTTTATTAGTTACATTTATTTTTTCAAAATATTATATTACCATTTATATATATAAATAGTAATGGGAATCTGTTTATGTGTTGGGACATGTTTATGTTTGACGAGTGCAGCTGCTATTGTGGCATTTGCTAATTATTGTGTATGTTCATATGAAGATATGATAAAAGATGAAAAAAAAGAGGTTCTATGTGAATTTACAACAACACCTGTCAGGCAATCTAGTGTTATAATTTCTAAAACAATAAAGTAAAAAATAACAGCGCTTTAATTTGCACTGATATTTTTTGTTTTTATTTTTATTTTTATTATTATTTTAAATGATTGGACCATAACTTTGGTAAGGTATTTTTGGATCCCATACTGCTTTATTATCATCTGTCATGAGTTCATTTATTGTCATTTTTTCCATAGATGAATCTTCTGTTTCAAATATGGCGACCTTGTTTTTCAATAATTTAATTTCTTCCTCCATTTGAGCCATTTTTAATTTTTGTTCTTCGATCAATTTTTCCATGAATTTATTGCTATCAATCAATTGATGAATATTTAAATCAGGAACCTTTACTTCTTGAATAGGTCGTTTGTTTATACGAATTGAGAAATAACGGTTTATTTTAAAATTTGTGCTAGAAGTAATGTGATAATAATATAGTAATTCATTATATCCACCCATTTCATGATATCCACCTATTTGAATTTCTGGTATGATTCCTTCCTTTAAATCTTTTAGAAATTTACCAAAGAATATGTTGTTATCGTCATACATCTCTTCGAAATGAACAAATGCAGAAACAATTTTATTATTGTTTTTTCCCATTTTAGAAACGTAATCAATACGTGATACCTTTCCTACTTTCTTTTTTGTTTCGAAAAAATCCTTCATACTTGCCTCATCAAATAATGGTTTATTGTTTAAAACCATGTCGGTGGGCAATACTGGAATATAGAAACTGATTGGTTGTGTTGCGTTCATTTTTGCGTTGTTAATATTGGTTTGTTGTTTGGATATCATACAATAAAGGTAAAAAAAGCATTTCAATTTTCTGTAAAATATACATTTTTGTAAACGCGTGGTATAAACGAAATAATATTAGTGTATAATGAAATGAAAATATATAAAGTCAAATATTATTGATATATTATAGCAATATAATGGAAGAATATATTAAAGCATATGAATATGAATCAAATGTAAATCCCAAATTGAATTCAGTTCCTATTATTACGCAAAATGTGAAGGACTGTAGTATTGGTATAAATTTTATTGACAATGGGTCAGTATATAATGTTGATTATAAAGCAACTTCACCCAATTTATTAGCAAGCTTTATTGTATTAGATGAAAATAAGGGAAATGATAATGAAGGAAATATCATACGATTTCAAGGAAAAGATGATGCTAACGAAAAAGAAATCAATGCATCTTCTCATTTATTTTATGTATTGAATGGTAAATGTTGTTTTACATGGTCGGAAGAAGTTTATGTTCGAGGTGAAGAATATGGTGAAATATATATTAATAAAAAACACACTGAATTTATTGTAGAAGGTGGTGAAATATTTATTTGTCCCGTATTTCTAGCTCTAAAAATGACAAATATGTTGGAAAATGAAAAAGCAGAAATATATTATGTAAACGATAGTCCATTAATCAATTATTTAGGCGCTCAAGCAGAAAAACAACTATTTCAACCATGTGTATATGATAAAAAATTTATACAAGAAAATTTACAAAAGTTATCCGATCCAAATAAAAATCGCAAAGGAATATTATTAAGTAATATTGACACTGAACAAATAGGAGTAAATACAATTACTCCAACATTATGGTCATTATATAATGAATTGCCACCAAATACAGTTCAAAGACCACATAAACATAATTCAGTAGCACTTGATTTATGTATTTACTGTAGTGATAGTGAAAATATATATACATTAGTTGGTGATGAATTAGATGAAAAAGGAAATATAGTCAATCCAAAAAAGATCAATTGGAAACAAGGTGAAATGTTTATTACACCACCCGGATTATGGCATTCGCATAACAATGTAGGAAATACGTATGCATATATATTACCTATACAAGATGCTGGGCTATTATTATATCAAAGAATTCTTGGAATCGTTCTCAATTGAACGGGCCAATTACCTCCTGTTTTTTACACGAATAATTTAATATTTTATATAAAATTATTCAAAAAGATGTTCTAAAAATGTAAAAAATTAAAAAAGTATGAAACTTTATTTAATTACAAAATAATAAACTATAACTATATTTTATAAACTATTTACACCTTTTTCTTGATCACCTTCTTCTTTACTGGTTCTGCTGGTTCTGTCGCAACTTCTACTGCAGTATCAATTGGGGTTGGCGCCTTCTTTACTACTTTTTTAACAACAGGTTCTGGTGCAACAACTGGAACTGGCACGGCAACTTGAACTGGTTCATCTTCTTCATCACTGTCATCAACTTGTGTAGATGCAGCAGCTGGCGTTACCTTTGCTGGTGTCGTTTCAGTCTCTTCATCTGATACATCTTCATTGATTTCTTGGGTCTCAATAGTATCGCGTTCTTCGGCTGATAGGGTGATCTGGCATTTACCATATACGCTAATAACCTCGCGTGGCTTTACAATGCATTGAATTAATTTCCAAGTTAATCCCCATCCCTTTCCACCGATCCAAATACCTCCACATTGTAATACACATGCGACATTACTTTGTTTTGGAACAAAATCTAATGGAGTAACATTTTCTTTACCACATGGGAATAGAAGATTTTGCTTTGTATCATAAATCTCAACACCCCATTTTCCATCATAATATGGAACTTTTGCGCGGATAGATGGTGGCTTACTCATATCGACTTTCTTTGTATCCTTATTTTTCGAGTATTTAATGAATGGGAAGAATGTATGCTTTGCTACCTCACGGCTCATCTCTTCACCCCACCATAATTCACTGTTAGTAACAGCATCATCTAATATTTGGTTTTCAAAATCTTTTAATTTTTGTAGAAATTCATTTGTATGTTTATTTGCATATTCAGTATTTGGAAAATTTAATGACATACTATACTTACCATCTGATTCGCCCTTTTCATCAACGAAATCAGCAATACCCCATGTCATCATTAATGGGGTTGAAATATGTAGAGAACGATTGGTTTGCTTACTAACCATATTTATAGATTTTCCACCACGATCATTGATTTTTGGTGCCATATATTTAATGGCGGATGGAGTCCATTCAGTTGCAGTTAATACGATTGGCTTTGGTGCTGACATTTTATATGTGTATATGTTTTTATACGGGTATGATATATATACTACCGTATCTTTAAATCAATTTTCTGTAAATATTATTTTAAAAACACTCGAAAATGCAGTTATTTTACGCATTTTTCTAAAATAAATTATATTTATGCTTTATTATTATAAAAAGATATCATAATTTATAATCAATGCAATATAATATAAAAATTATACCTATATAGTATATATATGAACGTATTCTCAAAGCCAATTGACTCGGATGATTGTGAACCGGAGCAAAAAAATAATACTAAAAAATCGAATATAAATTATGAAAATTATGAAAACTCGATAACTCTCACTAAATGTAAGATACCAGAGCTCAAACTAATCGCTAAAGAAAATAAATTGCATGTTTCGGGGAGTAAACCACAATTAATTGAAAGGATTCATAATTTTTTTATAAAATGTAAAAAGGTCGTTTTTATACAAAAACTATTTAGGGGGCACATAGTTAAACGATCTTTTAAAATAAGAGGACCTGCATTTAAAAATATAAAATTATGTGTAAACGAGACCGATTTTTACACATTAGAACCATTGGAAGATATTCCATATGAAGAATTTTATAGTTACATTGACGAAAAGGGATTTATATATGGTTTCAATATAAAATCATTAATTGCTCTATTCAAACAAAAGGGTAAAATTATCAATCCATACAATCGTGAAAAAGTAGATTACAAAATAATTAACGAAATATTTTCACTATATCATTTATGCAAAATAATATTTCCAACATTATTTAAACCGGTTGATGAAAAACCAACACAACAACCTCCTCGTCAATTACAAAATACAGTTATTTCAAATAACAGACCACAATTAAATACTGGGAATTTAAATAACAATGTTACAAATACTTTTTCCACGCGCCAAAATGATATACATCGTAAATTAATTTCCATTAGAGAAAAAACATTAGAAGCGAGAATACAAGAATTATTTATGGAAATAGATTTATTGGGAAATTATACACAAGGCTCTTGGTTCAGTAATTTAGAAAAAAGGGATTTGATTAGATATTATAGATATTTATACGATATATGGAATTATAGGGGGCATTTATCACATGAAACCAAAAGGAGAATATGTAGTTTGTATGATCCATTTTTAAATAATAACATAAATTTATTAAATATTAATTCACCCACAGAGGATTATAGACGAATTTGTTTGAATGTTATTGAAACAATGGTATATACAGGTATTGACGTGGAATTTCAAAAAATTGGGACATTACATGTTCTATCGGCATTAACATTGGTGTCACCGCCAGCCAGACAAAATATGATATGGTTATATGAATCATTGGCTTATTAAAAAATTTATGCGTAAAATTGAAAACTTTATAAAACATTTAGGAAATATTATTGATTATCCAGCGGTATTATATATTTATTAAATAATAAATATATATTTGCGTTAAACTATTTAAAAAAGAAACATATTATAGTATATACTTACATAGAATGGTAAGAACAACTAAAGCCGAAACCAAAACCCAAGCTCCTGTCGCAAACGTCGTAGTCGAACAAACTGCCGCTCCTAAAAAATCAAAGAAGGTCGCAGCAGAACCAGTTGCACCAGCACCAGTTGTTGCTGCACCTGTTGCAACTGAACCAGTTGCCGAATCATCAGAAAACTCTTTATTAGTAAAGATGACTGAATATGGTGCAAAGATCCAACAATTAACAACTTTAATTTCTACTCTAAAGAGTGATTACAAGACCCTAGAAAAGTCAGTTGCTCGTGAATTAAAGAACGCCCAAAAATCATCTTCTCGCAAGAGAAAGACCGGCAATCGCGCCCCTTCTGGTTTCGTCAAGCCAACTCGTATCAGTGACGAGCTTGCCCAATTTTTAGGCAAGACCGTTGGTACTGAAATGGCCAGAACTGCTGTTAGTAAAGAGATCAACCAATACATCCATGCTAACAAGCTACAAGACGAGAAGAATGGTCGTATCATCCATGCCGACTCAAAGTTAACTGCTTTATTAAAGCTTAACTCCGGCGATGAACTTACCTACTTCAATCTTCAAAGATACATGAAGCACCACTTTGTTAAAGCCCCAGTTGCTTCTGCTTAAATTTATATAAAAATAAAAAGAACTATAAAATAAACTTACAAACTATAATAAAAAAGTAGCATAAACTAAAAACAATATAAATAAAAACCAATATTTTTATTTATATATGAGCACTGACGAAAACACAGATTCAAGTCTTCAAATTATTGAAGCAGATCATTCAACTAATTTTGAAGAAAAAATAATTTCTTTTGTAGAACAAAACAAACCATTACTTTATATTTTAACTCCATGTTATGGTGGTATGTGTAATGTAAGTTATATGGAATGTTTAATCAATACTATTACACTATTTAATAAATATAATTTTCCCGTCAAAATAGAACTATGTAAAAATGATAGTCTAGTTACACGTGCTCGAAATAATTTAATTGCAAGAGCGATGAGTGACGAATTAACTACGCATATTATTTTTATTGATAGTGACATTACATGGCATCCAATAAATATATTAAAACTTATATTAGCAGAAAAACCTATCATTGGTGGTGCATATCCAATTAAACATTACAATTGGGATAAATTAATAGATCCTGTTACTAAAAAATATGATAATACTATCATTGATAATTGGATTAACAAAAAAGACAATAATCCTGTTTTAAAAAATTCCATGAACGATATTGCAATGATTCAATCTTCATTATTTAGATATAATATCAATTATATTGACAAATTTATTAAAATTGACAATAATTTAACAAAAGTAAAACATTTAGCAACCGGATTTATGCTTATGCAACGTTCAATGTTAGACAAAATGATGTTAGCCTTTCCTTTTACTAAATATACAGATGATTGTGGTTTTTTGAGAAGTCATGAAAACAAATATGCATATGCATTATTTGATTGTGGCGTAGAAGATGGTCATTATTTATCTGAAGACTGGTTATTTTGTAATAGATGGTGCAAAATTGGAGGTGAAATTTTGCTAGATGTTAGTATAAATTTAACACACACTGGACCAGAAAACTTTAATGGATCATTCATAGCATCTATTATATAGAATATTATGATTCATGCAAAGTCATACGCAATGTTTTCAGTTCAGTTTCATATTTTTTATTTCCTTTTATTTTTTTGAAATGCTTTTCTACTGATTTCATAATATTTATGTAATCTGTATTTTTATAATTATCTCTAAAAAAATTAATATATTTTTCAATTGTATCTCTCATATGATTAAATTTGAATGAACCATTGTTATTTGTATTTATCCATTCTATAAAATCATTTAAATTAAACAAAAGAATCGATTTCAATATATAGTATGAAAAAACTGGAGTGTTCTCTCGATATTTCTTACAAAGCGATTTCGTGTCGTTCGATTTATCATACATATTATCATATGTCAAACCAAAATGATCTAATACTTTAACCGATTGATATAATGAAAATAATAATTCATTTCTTAATGTTTCTTCTATTTTAGCATATGTATATTCCATATCCTCTCCCCGTTTAGTATTAATTAATGTAAAATGCACAAAAAATACAGAATGTATAAATTCTGCGCATATTTCAGTATAACTTTCATATAAACGAATATCTACGACATTTTCTATATTAAATAGATTTTGTATCTTTTTGGTAGAATTTGAATTATCCATACTCGAAAAATCTAATCCCATCGCATGGAATGTTTCATGTATAAACACTTTAAACCATTCTTCCTCTCTAAATATGATTAATTCAATTACATTATAATTGGTTTTCTTAATAGAACTATTAATATCATTATATAAACAAGAATATGTATATCCGGTATTTGCGTCTTCCATATCAAATGGTTCTAAATCTTTTTCTGGTATTTTTTTCTTAAGATCTGTTAAATATAAATATACATTCAGGTTGTTTGCACAATTATATGGACTATACATATTACACACATATAACCACATATATATTTTTTGTAAATAAAGCCTTATCGTTTTTTCATCAATGAGAGATTTTTCGTCATATACAAAATATACTTGTATTTTTCGATGATTTAAATATAACATGAATGTTTTTACACGCTGTTGTGAAGACTCTATATAATCCCGTATTCCTTTTGGTATTCCATTATAATTATTTCCTTTTGGTATGTCATTCGTTGAAGCAATTATTTCATTAATATATGGATTGTTTAACCATTCTAAATGAGATTTAATAATATAACCATATAATCTTTTTATAAAAGCTACTGAATTATAAGATAATTTAAATGAATCGTTTATATTTGTCCCTTTGAAATAACTATGTAAAAATGATTTTAATGTAACCGATATTTGTTTCATATATAATATGTTTTTATTTTTTTCCAAAAAATTGATAACTATAATGAATGGTTATCAATTATACAAAATACGACCAAATAAAAATACACCTTACAAAAATAACGTTTTAACCCTATAAATACCTTATGGGTATTCAATATTTAAATAAATTCTTATTAGATAATTGCCAAAAATCGTCTATACGTAAAATTCATCTACAAGAACTTCGATACAAAACAATTGCAATCGATACAAGTATATATTTATATAAATTTGTATCAGATAATACATTAATAGAAAGCTTATATTTATTAATTTCTATTTTGAAAAAATATGCCATTACACCAGTATTTATATTTGATGGTAAACCGCCGATCGAAAAACGTGATTTATTACTTCAACGAAGATTACAAAAACAAGATGCAGAAAAAAAATATTTAGAAATGAAATCACTCATCGAAACGACAGATAATATAGAAGATATACAAAAACTTCAAAGTGAATTAGATTCACTGAAACGACAATTTACATCTATTTCAAATGAAGATATTGAAAATTCAAAAAAAGTAATGGAGTATTATGGTGTAAAATATTATGTAGCTACCGGAGAAGCCGATACACTTATCGCTTATTTAGTAAAAACAAATAAAGTTTGGGGGTGTTTAAGTGATGATATGGATATGTTTGTATATGGTTGTTCTAGAGTTTATAGACATATTAGTTTATTAAATCATACTGTAATTTATTATGATACTAAAGCCATATTAAATGATTTAGAAATGACTTCTAAAGAATTTTGTGAAATAATGGTTTTATCGGGAACTGATTATAATATTCATACTAAAACTTCTATTCATGAAACTATAAAATTATTTACACTCTACAAAAAACATATTAAAAAAAATAAAAAAATACAATTTTATGAATGGGTATTACAAAATTCAGATTATATTACTGATATCGAATTATTGATGCAACATTATCATATGTTTTCTCTGAAAAATACAGAAGAATTCAAATATATTGATAGTATATCTTTAAAACCGGATCCAATACAAAAGAGTGAATTACAAGCCTTACTCAAAAATTATGGATTCTTATTTTGTTGATAATCGTTTACGCACATTCATTAAAATAATATCTGGTTCAGGCGGATTTCTTCTTATAAATTTTTTTAATAGTGCATCTTGTGTAGATAATAATAATTGTTTCAGATCTTCATTTTGTGAAAATTTAGCATACACCGCGTTTTCTCTTTCTTTCTCAAAACGACCCAAATGATAATCCGCATCAACCTTCACATCTTTTGGACGCAACATTTTTCCATTTTTTTTACCACCATCTCCTGCAATTTTAGCTAAATGTGGATCTTCGCAAAAATCACTATTACTATCTAATGAAAATAATAAATAAAAATCATGAAATCCATTCTTGTATTTAGATCCTTGCACATAATGTTCTACCGATGCCCATTTATGTTTATCTATTTCGAAGATACCCTTGTTCCAACTATCGTCTAATTTTCTTCGCCAATCATCATTTTTCGATAATGTTACATAATCTGGTATTTTTTTCTTTTGTATCTTTTCACCGGAACCAGTGCCGGGACTTGAAGAATTATCTGATTTGGAATGAAACATTAATACAACATTCGAATCATATAAATCACTTTCTTCGTATTCTTCGTCTAATCTACCTAATTCTGGATCTAATCCCAATATACTTTTTAAATTACGGAAATCTTGTATTAAAAAATACGTTCCTGAATTTTTTTCTAAACATTTGTTTAGAATCAATATTTTCACATCATATGGTATTTCACTAAATTTGAATATTCGTTTATGATGATAACTTAATAACTCGTAATGGTTTCCTGTATATGTAGTCATTATGTAATAGTTGGGAGAAAAGTCCCCACTTTCTTCCAATTTTTTATTAAAATCACCACAATTTAAAACACTGTCTAAATCGCCTTTTTTAAAAGATTCATTTGAAAATATAATAAACTTTACATTTAATATTCTCTCTAATGTTGATATCGCCCATGCATCCGCCCAAAAACTTGATGTTTGTATATATGCTCTATATTTATCAATTGAATCGATCGATTTCATGTAACCAACATATTCATTTTGTAACTTTTGAGTTTCTTTCTTATTTTGCATTTTTAATTTATATTCTTCGTGTAATTTTTTAGCATCAAGTATTAATTTTTCTTGCTCTTGTTTGTTTTCTATTTTTTTAATACGTTTTTTATATTCTAAATTTATCTTATGCATTTCAGTCAATTCCATGTCATATTCATTTATTTCATTTTCAAAACCCATATATAAATTTCTATGTTCCTGATAAACGTCATCCGTCAATTCTTTTGCCAACAATGCACGTAATTTTGGAACAGTCGTATTATAGCCTATCTGTTTAAATGCATCTCTAATTACATAGAAAAAACAATCTCCGGCTCCATCATTATCTAATATTGAATAATAATTATTTTTAAAAAAATTTTCTATCCATTTGTTTGAAGCCGATTTTTTGAAATCTGATTTTATTTTGAACGAATCTTCTTCCGTTTCTTCCGTTAAACTAATTGGTTGTTTCATATGAATATCTATTTCAAATATTCCATCCTTCGTTATTTTTGATGCTTTTTCCTTCTCTGTAGATACCTTTTCTTTAGGCAATTTCAATTGCATTACATCATTTTCATCGGTTTCGATAATATCTATTTCTTCTAATTCATTTGGTAGTTTTTTATCTGATTCTGTTTTTTTATCTGATTCTGTTTTTTCATTTGTATCTTTTAAATGAATTATCTTTTCTACTAATTTAGGTGTAACAAAACTATATAATAATGGATCTCCCAATTTTGTTAAATCTATATCTCCTTCGTCGTCCAAAACATTCAATGTTCTTTCGCTCGAAATTTCAAATACCCCAATCTGTGCCTTTATTTTTTTATCATAAATAATGTAAATCGGATAATATACTACCTTTTTTGATGTGTATGTATATTTTTGTTTACCTAGAGCAATGATAACCGGTTTATCAAATATTTCAATTTCGTATAATGTTGAATTATACCCTTTATCCTCTGGATCTACATTTTTAACTTCATTATAATTTATTTCTTTATTGATTTTTGAAGAAACCATCCTAAATATAAATATATATTGGTAATATATTTATATTTTTGTATAATTTTATTTATTAGAATTCGGTATTCTACATTTTCATCCAAGCAAATGTGCAGGAATTGGTATGTTTTCTTCATATATTTTAAATCTATGTCCAACTGGAAGATCATGTGTAAAAAACAATGTATAAAAACGCCCAATTTCATTATGATAACGAATCCATACATCTTCCACTAACTTTTCCAATGAAGGATATTTATATTTAATATAATCCAATTTAAATGAACCACTTGATGGATAAAACTTATTTAAAAATCTTTCATATACACTTTTTGGATGACGTCGAATTAATTCTCGCGATACACTGATACATGTGCTATGACCCCAACCACCACGTTTACCTATGTTGGTATGATTATTTGGAAAAAATTCCTTTATCCAGTCCATATAATTTTCTGATAAATCGTCTTCTTTTACTCTATAATCCCAATCTAACAATTCTGGATGTTTTCCTACCATCATATAATCATAATTATGACATTCATTCAATAAATATCCGAAATTGATATTTTGTTCATACCAATTATTTTTTACAAATACATTTATAGGAGCTAAATTGTCATAATTTTTTATTATATGATATAAAAATGCATAATCACATCTACCTATATTCGCTATCTCTATCAAATTATTTGAATATACGCGTTCTTCGCCAACTTTTAATTGATCATTTTTTCTATATACTAAATATTGAAATCGGTTATCTAATCCATTTAACCATGATAATTTATGTTCGTCCTTATAGGTTGCAGTTATTATATGTATAGACATTTTCTATATATATATCGATTTTTTTATATTATTTACATATCAGTATTTATGCACATGTTTATTTGTTTTTCATCGTTCTTCGTTTTCTTGATTTATTACCACTACCTAAATTGCGGTAGGTTCTGGGGTTTCTAATTCTGCTGGTTTATTCGATGGTACAATTACTTCATCTTTATTGGTTGAACATACTAAATGTTTTGTAAAAAAATTAAATAAACCCGAAAAAATAGTTTTTTCATCGCCTCCATTTTTTTCTACCGATTCTACAGTTTTTGCTTGTTCGGCTGGTTCGACTTGTTCTGATTTTTCAACAACTTCGACTTTTTCTACTGGTTCAGCAACTTCGACCTGTTCTACTACTTCTGCTTGTTCTGAATGTTCGGATTGTTCTGCAGATTCAGTTTGATTTTCTGGATCAAAATTATTCAAAAACTTATCAACCACTTTAAACATAGTTATAATATAACTATAGATATTTGTTTAATTTATTTTTACAAAAATTGTTTTATTTACATGATGTAATTTTATCTACAATATCCTTATATTTAAATATTGATCTACTTGATAATGACGGCTTTTCTTTTATTTTAAATACTGAAAACATTTTTATAGTTGGAAATATTTCATTGTTCCATTTTTCATTATCTTTATAATCACTGTATATCATTAATATAACAATCGAGAGAACTTCTGTAATTTCATCCACTTCATTTACGCGGTTGTCTTCACTTATGTATTTTATAGCGAGTTGCTGAAAGTGAATGATTATATCCAATATATCTATTGGTAATTTTATATTTTTTTTCATTAAATTTACAATAAATGCCATTGATGCTCTTCTATTTTCATTCATTTTATTATAATTACAAAATCCATCGTAATTTACATTAGCGTCTATATATTCTAATGTATTTAATGAATCCATAAATTGGTTCATAAACGGCTCGATTGTATCATTAAAAAATGAAAATCGATCAATTAATTCCTTATATAATCTAGCATATATTTCTGAATAAAATTTATTTGATTTAGCGATTTCAAATAATACGGGTGATATTTTTTTCAAATCCTCTCCTGAATCAATATCATCCGAGAATTCTGTTATCTTTGCAATAATAGCTTCCTTTTGAATTTCATAATTTTTATCAGTTATTTTATTAAATAATATACGTATATCATTTATTTTTTTTTCAATACCTTCCTTTACTTCTATTTTAGTTGCAACAAATGCGGGAGTTCTATCCCACTTTTCATCAATCGATTCATCTTTTGAAGTTGAACCATTGTATTTTGTATTTATTTTTTTATTATTTCTATTACGGGATGATGTTTGATCGACTGGTTTTTCTAATCTACGCGTTACACGATCATCTCCCGAATTTTCAAAAGGCGCAATCTCCTTAAATAATTTGTCTATTACATTATGAATATCCTCATTCAATACTACACGATATTCTTTATTTGCAAAAAAACGTATATCGTCCAACGTATAAAATAATAAATCCATATTGATTCAATCTATAATAATAGCATAAATCATTTTATATTATTTATTATAAATATTATTTTCGTTCGTCATCTCACAATATATTATCCGTATAGATCAATATAATGTTTCATGTTTTTGCAAAGAAATTATTACAAAAATATGATATATTTAATGAGAATATGAAATCACCTCCCAAAGATGATGTGATATTTCGTTTACCAATTGAATATATTGATCCTTCTCACATACATAGTTTATCACCGAGTGTATCCGCCGATTTAGAACTTGCTCAATCAATTACCGAAAATAAACCGATGTATGATTTTATATTAAACCCTGAACATTCATATGGGAAAAAAATGATTCAAAGATGGAATCAAAAATACACCACATATATTCCTTTCTTGAGAGATAGTCAAAATATTCTTCGTGAAATGCCTCTTTATTTAGATAAAGTAGACACCTCTACTAAATATAAAATCAATTGCGAAAAAATAGATGAAATATGGAATTGTGTAAAAGAGGATGCGTCATTTTTAGAAAAATATTCATTTATGGAATGGAGTGCCCTAGAACATCTAAATGAATCTTCCACATTTCTACAATGTGTATCATTAATGAACATAATGTCTCCCGTAATGAGCTTATTTATACCCATCATTTTTCTAATTATGCCATTCATCATATTGAAAATACAGAAAATTCCAATTAATTTTGAAATGTATTTAGAAATATTAAAATCGATTGCTAAAAATCATTTCATTGGAAAAACTTTGCTAAATATGAATAATATAACCTTTGAAAAAATGATATATTTAGGAATTACGATTGCCTTTTATTTATTACAAATTTATCAAAATGTAATGGCCTGTATTCGTTTTTACAATAATATCAAGCAAATGAATGAATATTTAGTCGAAATGAAAGAGTATTTAACATATTCAATACACAGTATGAATACATTTACACAATTACATAAAAATAAATATACCTATACGTTCTTTTGTAGTGAAACCGAAAAACATTTGTTGTGTCTCAATGAATTTTTAATAGAATTAGAGAGCATTCAACCTTTTCAATTAAATATCTATAAATTGACTCAATTAGGTTATATGTTAAAATGCTATTATCATTTTTTCAAAAACCCATTATATAACGATGCTTTGAAATATTCGTTTGAATTTGAAGGATATATTAATAATATTCGAGGTATACATCAAAATATTTTAGAAAAACGTATTCATTTTGCGGAATTTGATGAAAATGCTGATTGTGAAATTGAACAACAATACTATCCTCCCTATAAAGATGGAGAGCATGTTAAAAATACTTGTAAATTCGATAAAAATATGATCATTAGTGCACCAAATGCATCTGGTAAAACAACTCTTATCAAAACCTCTTGTATAAATATAATTTTTACTCAACAATTCGGTTGTGGATTTTACAAGTCGTGCAAAATCAATCCATATAAACATATCCATTCTTATTTGAATATTCCAGATACATCCGGTAGAGACAGTTTATTCCAAGCAGAGTCGAGAAGATGTAAAGAAATTATTGATATTATTCATGAAAATAAAGAGGATCGTCACTTTTGTATATTTGATGAACTATATTCAGGAACAAACCCAGCCGAAGCAACTAAAGCGGCTTATGCATTTTTAACATATATTTCTAAATTCAAAAATGTTAATTTTATACTCACTACCCACTATGTTGCAGTATGTAATAAATTCAAAAAATCTAAAAATATCCGTAATCATAAAATGAATGTTGAGAGCTTGGACAATGGAAAACTCAAATATACGTATAAATTAAAAAAAGGTATTTCGAAAATACAAGGCGCAATAAAGATACTTAAAGAGATGAATTATCCGACTGAAATTATTCAAAATATAGAGAATTTCTAAATATAATTTTTATGGACTAAATATAACAAGATGAAAATATTTTTTTTGTTATATTTATTTTTATTAAGGAATACTAATAAAATGAATTACGAACCGACATTAAATAATATAATTGGGGAGAGAAAAAATACTGATACGCCAAATAATGTCCAAGAAAATTTTGCAAAAATTAAAAAGGCCGCATTGCTCTCTAAACTAATTTATGAATATGACTATATTAACAATAATCATACGAACACGAATAAGCAAAAATATATGGTTGATGTAAAACAAAACATGAACATAACTACCAATATTACAATCGATTTTGTAGAGAAAAACAACATTTATTTCAATTTAGTCCAATTTATTGCTCTCATTGATAATAAAGATTTTGTAAAGGATACCGCTAAATATTTTGATCTTTTGAATAAAAAATTTGAAAACAGCGAAATATATGGATATTTTTACAATAAAAAACGATTACATTCTCTCATTATCTTGAATCATAAATATAAAGAAATTATTGTTGTATTTAGAGGCTCTCAATATATAGACGAATGGTTTAATAATTTATTTATACATGAAAAACCGATTACCTTTTCTCCCAATTATAAGATACATAAGGGCATTTTTTCCATGTATAGTAAAAAAGATGTTGATGAAAATATATATTATGTCCTAAAAAATCTATTTGAATTTTTTCCAGATTATAAAAAAATATTTACTGGTCATAGTAAAGGCGGTGTTGATTCTATTTTATTAGCATTTGAATTAGATTGTAAACTTTCTAAAAAATATGAATATGAAATTTATACGTTTGGTAATCCTCCCATTTTCAATACAGATTTTGCAAATTATTTACATAAACATCCAAACATCACTATATTCAATGTGATCAATCCCGATGATATTATATGTATACTACCTTTTACCAATCGGTTTCACATAGGAATTGAAGTATTATTGAGAGACAATGGTCTTTTTTATATTTATCATAAAAAACCTTTCAAAAAACCTTTCAATATTTTACGTTTATTCTTCTCTATTCTAAATCATGATTTGAATACGTATATAAAAAATATATATAATGTCGAGACGTTCTATAATTCATCTTTAACAAAAGATTAAAAAAGAGTTAGTTATAAAATTACATATAAAAGTGGTTTATTAATTCTAATCCGTTGTAAGTATTTATTATTTTATCTATATTATCTTCTTTTGCAAACATTTGTTGTTCTATTTCTCTTTCTCTCAATTCTTTATGTAAATCTGGTATAATCTTATTTAATGATATGGTCATTTTGTCGGCTAATTCGTTAAATTCATTATGCAATTCTTCGCTTACATAACCATACATACATATCATTATTATTTTCATTAAATCTTCTGATGAATAATTTTCTGAAAGTAATCTGTCATGAATTACACCCATATTTTGATTAAACTCTTGTATAGTAAGTAATTGAGCAACCCGTCTTTCTTCTTCGCTTTGATCTTCGTCATCTTCTGCATCACTCTCTCCATATTCACTATCTTCATCATCATATTCACTATCTTCATCATCTTCCTCCTCTCCTTCATCTATGTCTTCTTCCTCTAATAATTGTGCACGGCAACATGGACATGCGTTATTCATGGTTAATGCTTTCGTTACACACTTAAAGCAGAAACTATGACCACATTCAGTTACGCAACAATTTTTCTCTCCAATTGTTTCATAGCATATAGGGCATTCCATTTTGTTTTCGGTGTTTGATTGTTTTATTTGTTTGGTTGTTTGTATATCATATACAAAATGGCAAAAAAGTATTTCAATTTTATGCAAAATATAATAATCTGATATTATAGATGAAATCAAAAAAAATAGGTCAATACATTAAAAATAATTATACATTAAAACAAAAGCGGAATATTGCCAAGAAAATATTAGATTTAACAGAGAAAGATATAGAAACAGATTTTATAAATTTACAAAATATTGGTTGTGAAAAAAAGAAGGCGTTAAGTCAAATCGGGAATGATACCGTAAATTATTTCACATTTGTTGAGAGATTGAATACAAACGGTAATAAAAACCTAAATTTCTACGATGTTTGGCGAAATAAAAACGCTTTAGCAAAAAAAAAATACGTAAAAAACATAATAACGTTCTATAAAAATAGAAAAACGAAATATCCAGAGGCAAAAGTGTGGTTTCGCATTTCTAATTTATATTTTTCAGCGATATCTATATTCAAACCACAAATTGCAATGGATATATATTGTTTATACAATGCGACTTCTGTTTTAGACTTTACTATGGGTTGGGGAGGGAGATTAATCGGTGCATGTGCATTAAATATACCGAAATATATAGGTATTGACATGAACACAAATTTAAAAGATCCATACAATAAAATGTCTCATTTCTTACAAAAACATTCTACCACTGAAATTGAATTATATTTTCAAGATGCTGTATCTGTCGATTATTCAAAACTCAATTATGATTTAGTATTAACCAGTCCACCTTATTATAATATAGAAACATATGGAGATGATGTAAAGAAAACGAAAGAAGAATGGAACAATTCATTTTATAAACCCGTTTTTGAAAAAACATTTGAACATCTTAAACCCGGCGGGCATTATTGTATAAATATTCCAAATGAAGTATTTGAAAATGTTGCGGTTAAAATATTAGGCAATCCATTTACAAAAATACCCTTACCTAAATCGAAAAGAACATCTATCGAAAATTACAATGAGTTTATTTATGTATGGAAAAAATAATTTATATTGGAATGGAATCCAAAACAATATAAATTTTTATTTTTATTTATGGTTTACGTGATTTTTTTTGGACTTTAACAAATCCAGAATCTTCTTCTGTAGATACTTGTTTGTTAGTTGTTTCAGTTGGACGAGTTCTGTATTTTCTTACAGAAGGGCGTGGTCTTGCAGAAGCGTCGGCTAATTTACGTGTTTGGCACATAATTTCACCATTCTTAATACCAGTAATATCTACTGCATGATATTCGTGTTTATCACTAGTAGATTTGACCAAATCGAAATCTACATATTCACCTTGAACCAAATACTTGTAAAATGAGTTATCTCCACGAATAGCTGAAAAATGCACAAAAATATCCTTTCCGGCATAGTCACCGTCACATACTGTAATAAATCCAAATCCAGACTTATTATTAAACCATTTTACTTTTCCTGTTAAACGTTGTGCAAGAGTAGTTGTATCGCTCATGATATCTGAATCGATTATACATTATTATGTATTGTGTTTTTATATCATTTATAAAAATATTATTCTAATGTAATTATATACATGACAACTATATTTAACATTTCAAAAATCACCAAAAAAAAATATTTTTTACTATTCGGTATTATTTTATTTTTATGTATATTTTTTTTTATAAAAAACAAATGGTTTAGTGAATCTTTTATAACAGAATTTGATACCGAAAATATAAATAACATATTGTCAATACAAAATATATCATATTTCGAAAAAATTAGTAAAATTAAAGAATTAAACGAAAAAGACATCAAAGACGATGATCTCGAAACAATTATCAAAAAAAATCTAAAAATAATGGAAACTACACTACATTCATATACAAATAGTGACAAAACCTCATTATCTAAAAAAAATAAAGAAGAAATAAATGGAATTATATCAACTCCGCATATATCTAGTTATAAAAAAATATATAATATAAAATTATTAAACATTTCTGAAAGTAGATTTAACGATATTATATCAAATAGTGAATCCGTAATTATTGATTCTATCAAAAAATATGTAAACATAAAAATCTAAATCATTGAAAATATTCTTTCAATTTAGTATAATTTGGCATTTCTGTATATTTCAAATTATAACAGTATTTTAAATATTGATGAATACTTTCATTCGTAGCGATTGCATTTTTTTCCAAATTAGTCCAATCTTTTAGATTTTTACGAGATTGATTTCCTTCATGTAATATATGCATCGGTGATATATCATTTTTACTATTATTCACATTACATTGTGACCACGTTAATGCAGAATGATATAAATATAAATAAATATATCCAATCGAAATCATATCATCTCTTCTAGACGGTTCGATTCCATTGTGAACATTAATACTTATATATTTAGGAGTTCCAGTAATGAATACTCGGTCATCACGAAAATCATTATGATTATTTTTTTCATCTATATATATAGTCGCTAATCCAAAATCTATTAGATATATTTCATTTTCTAATATCATAAAATTTTCCGGTTTAAGATCACGGTGTATCACATATAATAGATGTATATTTTCTAATATTTCAATCATACGTAACATTATCTTATTAATTTGTTGCGTTTGACCTTTTAATTTCGGAATACAATCTACGAATGATTTTTCAAAATATGTCATTACTAAACACATATAATTATTATATATTCCATACCACAATACAAACGGTATGTCTCGACATCCTTTTCTATATAAATAATTTAGAATAGTTGTTTCATATTTTATTGTATTTATTTCCTGTTCTCTCTGTTCCATTTTTACAGCAACCAATTGATTCTTTTTAATATGCGTTCCTTGATACACCTCCCCAAATTTACCACTACCTAGTTTTTTTATTAATTTATATTTATTTCCAATTATGTGTAATTTTACATCCATAAAATATCAATAGCTTATATATAAATATGGATTTTTTTAATATATTTTATAAATTTGATAATATGCTAGATAAAATAAAAAAACCATTGTATATATTTTTTATGGTAATCATATATTTTTCATATTTTTTAATATTTGCTGGGTTATATTATGTAAACCAAAATTATATTCATACATTTAGCACATTATTGCAAATATTTGTATCTTTGTTTTTAATAATTCGTTTTAACCCTTTTAGAAAACCAGAATTGAGAGAATTTGATGCAAGTATTATATTTAGCTGTGCTATTTTACTCTTTATGAACGCCGGACTAACTCAAATAGTTAAAAATAATTTGAAAATAGTAACAGATAGTCTATAAAATATATTTTTACAACAAATATGAATATATATTCATATTGATATACAGATATGAATATACAACAATTATTTCAAGACGCACAAAATGATCCGTCTTTATTATCTACAATTGATATAAATGATCTTTTAAATTCTCTCGAAAATAAAAATAATGATTATCTCATTGACAAGACATTAAATGATATACAAAATGAAATTATAAATATATTTAATCAAAATAATTTTTCAAAAGAAAAAACAAGAGAATTATGCCAAAAATTGGCAGACTACCGATATGTAGATGAAATATATGAATTACACAAAGGTAAACACGTTCGATGGATAACTCCCGGAAATAATAATAATAAATTAACAAATGGCGGTATAGTTGTTGATGTTAAATTTTTAGATAACGGAACTCATGTTTTATGTATGAATAATCAAAGAAGATTTATTCAATACAAGTTTGATGATTCACTTACTTTTCAAAAACTATCATTAGAAGAACAACTTATTCTAATGGCATATGAAAATCTATAATTTTTTACGAGTAAAGTTTCCAATTCTTGTATTTATTTTTCTTGTTTTTATTTTATCTTCAGATAAATAAAAAAAATCCTTCACATAATACATGATCTTTTGAAAAATCTTTTTATTCATATCTTTATTCATTTCATTTTTAATATACTTATCATATTTCAAAATATCATATAAATTTTTTGAATTGCTATTTCCGATTAGGTTTAATTTTAAAAACCGTTCTATAATTTCATCAACGGTTAATGAATGGTAATATGGCGATGGTTGAATATAATATACCTTCTCATTATTCATTTTTTCATAGTAATTATCATCTATAAAACATATTTCAGTATTTTCAGGAATCAACGTGCATCTGATTAAATCATTATATGTCTTATTATTCGTGGTTCTCATCGGTTCTATTATATTATTATTTACTTTAAATGCTAATATTAATTTATCAAATAAAGCCGCTTCGCAATTCAATTTATTCTGTAAATAAATAGATATCATATTTGGTATTTCCGGAGAATACATATTGTTTGTATACATATATAATTTACTGCATTTACCGGTTGTCTTTTTATTATTTATATATCGTAATATTTGTAAAATACCATATCGCAAAAATTCCGGATACACATCCAATATTGTATTGAATAATTTTTGATCTTTCTCACCTTTTATATAATTCCATAATAATATCAAATCATGGAACGACCCAATCGTTTCATCTAAATCAAATACTAATACTTTTTCTAACTTTTTGTATTTGGGTATTTTTATCTTTGATTTAGGTAATTTTATATATGGTTTTAAACGATACTTGTTTTTGTATACCTTTATATTTTTATCTATATCATATGACATTATGTAATATATATTTATTTTACATAATGTTAAACAACAATTTTATAATGCTCTAAATTGTAATACCAACTGATCCCGTAGACCCGAATCCACCATCCTGTCTTAATGTTCTTGACAAATCATTTTCAGAAACTAATTTTACAACAATCGGACATAATGACGGATGACATATTTGCAAGAGTCGTGTATGTTTTTCTACCACATAGGGCGTATCACTCAAATTTCGAAATGCACCAATCAAAAAACCACGATACCCAGAATCGATTATACCCGTATGATTTGATAACATTAATGGTGTTTTAGATATACTTGATCTAGGAAAAACATAAAATCCACAATTTGATGATTTTTTATTAGCTACATCGTTGTAAATCATTTCGCATTTTATTCCTAAATCTATAAATGTTGAATCTGGTAATGATTTTAAAGTTACCTCATTCGGTATAAATAAATCAAATCCAGAATTTGGAAATTCATCGGTTGCAATATTTTTATTATGTTTTTTAATATGTTCATTATATATTTCTACTAATTTTTCATCTGTGCTATTTACATACACTAATAGGGTTGCACTATTCGACATTGTATTTGATATATTTCCAGTGTCCAAATCTACCGTAAATTCCCTAGAAATTTTTTTTGATATAGCTGGGGCTAATACAGTATTCAAGGTATCAAATATGTTTTCTACAAAATCGTGTGTTTTTTCTTTAAATGATGCAAATGTGTTTTCCATTCCTATGTTGTAATATCTAAAATTGTTTATATTGTTTTATTATTTCATATTTTTAAATTGGTTCCAACTGATCTTCTTACCTTCAACTGGTTGAATTTTTTCACTTTCATGCTCCTTGTCTAAATTTTCACCTCGTTTTACTGCAGAATCTAAATATAATTCTTTCAATATTTTTCCAAATACTACCGAACCTTCATGTTGATCAACCTTACCATCTTCTATCATTTTTAATACCGATAACATCCTTGTCATTATCACTAAATCGATTTCATCCTTCAAAATTTTATTAAATATATCGGTATAATTATTGAACAAAAATCTACATTCTTTTTCACATAATTCTTTGAATTCGTTTGGTTGCATTGCACGTAGTGCTGATTGACTTACTTTCAAATTTTCAATTCTACGTATATCATCACGAATTTTTACACTATGTTTTAATTTTCTTATATTATCCGTATTATCTTCACATTGTGTCTCGTCAATTAAACGTTTGAGATTTAATTTTTCGTTATTGTTCATTATAAACAAATATATATAACGATATATATGTTTTTATGTATTTTTAAACATATTATATTATATTTATACCATATAATATGAATTTGTTTGATTTTGATGAAAACACCCTAAATAGCGACTGGTTTCCGTATTTAGTATTTTTTATGTTTTTTTTATTTTGCATATGCATCTTTGTATTAAATAAATATAATATATTCCAGAAATATGATGATTTATTAGAATATAACAAAAATAAAATATACAATTTTACCGAAAATATATACAATAAGCATATCGAATATAGTATTCAAAATGGAAAATATAAAACAATATACCCAGAAAATAATTATTTGAGAAAAGTATTAGAAAATATTGGTATACTCTAATGCTTTAGGACAATTACTTTCAAGATTTTATCTTGGTATTATCTATAAGAATGAAAATTCGTTCAATCTATATTATTATTGCTTTAGTTCTTGCTCTTATTGCTGTTTTTGCCACATCATGTGGTTGTTACAATGTTGTCCCTTATTCGAATAACTCTCCATTCAAAAACGAATATGTATTCGAAGGACTTGAAAATAAAGAATCTGACGATTCCGAAGAAAAAAAAGTGGAAGGATTTGAAGGACTAATGCCTGCACCTTTTGCTGAATCAAAACTACTTGATCCTTTTTTCAAAGCCGAATCTAAACCAGATTGTCAAGGATCAGGTTTAACTAAAGGATCGGGTGGATTGTGCCTTACACCTGAATTAAAAATCTTATTACAAACACGCGGAAAAAATTCCACCGGTGGCGAATCGCAAATTGGTAATTAGATAGTATAATATTTAACCACGTATTCTACTATCATTTTTTTACATTTTTACTTTTACATAATTCTACTATTTCATTCAATATCATTTCAGCATCATTCTTTTTGTATTTAAAACAAATCGTTTGAATATCAGCAGGAGATAATACATAATCTATCATTTTTTCAAAATATTTTGAATATTGCTCATTATTTATATCAATATCTCTTATTTTACACAACATTTCTTTTATAATTGATATAGACGCCAATCTAAATTCATGTCGATAATCTATTCTTCCTGACCGGAAAAATGCGGGGTCTATATGCTCCAAATGATTTGTTGTAAATATTACCATTGCGCCATGTAATTCAATTATGCCATCTAATACATTTAATACACATTCCAATGTCAATTCATCCTCAATTTTATTATTTATTTTAATTAGTTTATTAAATTCGTCTAATTTAGATTTTTCATCTTTTGTAACATCACCATCATTTACTATGGTATATGATTGGTTTGATACAATACCGATGTCTTGGTTTCTTTCTTTTAATACACCATTGTTATTTGCATCAAAATCTTCAAAAATATAACATAATTTATTTAATTCATATTTCTTATTGTTTATTTCAGTTAATCTAAAAATACTGCAAAAATCACTGCACGTTTTTATCTTTGACCATGATACCAAAACGCCATGTCTACCCGTTTCATTTAATATTCCACGTATTGTGCACGATTTACCAGTTCCTGGTTGTCCAGTTAATAATAATGTTGCTTTACATGTTACACCTGCATTTTCATAATCCTTTTCATAAGATAGATCCGCATTATCTATTTTAAACCTACGAATATATTCTATAAATTTTTCTTTACCTTCAAAAAATATATTCTTATCCAAATATTTGTTACTCTTAAATGGAAATTCTCGGAAATACAATTTATTTTGATTATCTTCATCTTTTTGTGACCTTAAATATTCAAATATCATTTGTTTATTTTCTGCAAATATTGTATCTGTTCGATATTCATTCACACATTTTTTAATAAAATTCTCTATTGTGGAATACTGATTCTTTTCATGAATTGATATTTTATATATATAGTTTTTATCAACTATTTTTTTTGTTTTATCTTCGCTTGATTTTTCTTCTTCCTTTTCCTCATATTGAATAACAATTTCAAGGTATATTTTATACTTTTCACATATCAGAATTTTTTGATTATATTCTGGTAACAATATGAATTCGATTTTTTCTTCGTCATAATAATAATCTGCAGCGACCTTTATCACTTCATTAAAACATGAAATCTCTTTATTCTTATTTTTTGTTAAAAAATGAGTTATCGCCTTAAATTTTTCACTATATACCACTTTTACTATTTCTTTTTGAGAAAATCCACCGATTGTATATTTTTTTTTATGACCGGGTATAGTAATTGAACTAATTTTACTATTACGATTGATTATGTGTTTTATATTATCTAACACATTTATTCGTTTAATTAAATAAAATAGAAATATCGATACAAAAATATATCGCATATCAATCTTATTTTTTTTTAAAACTTCCGATAATTCATTTATTAATTTTGAGTATATTGCCGCTTCAATTAAATGAATCGGATCTAACTGCATAAACTATATAAATCATTAAAAAATATTTATATCGTTTTTATTTATTTAGAGCGTTCTATAAAGCTTTTCCATACCATATAACATATGCCAAATACAATCCGAAAAAGTTTTTAGAGAAAATATCCAATATATTGTATGAAATATTTTTCCAATAATATGGCATTACTGCCGCCACACCATATAACGACCATATTCCCGCAAAATACCAAAACATTTTTTCTCCAAATTCGGTATACTTCGCATAATTATTGTATATCATCATATAATAGACTACAAATGGAATAAATCCACTAATAACTGCTATCCAATTATTCATGAAGCCGATTTCACCTAAATATCCAAATAATAACATTAACCAATTCAATAAAAAAATTTGTATTAATATTTTTTTGTTTTTAGAAAACGCGTCAATGATAGGATCTAATGTATAATTCTCAAATGCATCCTTTTTCTCATCTTTCCCCTTATTCTCCTTATTCTCTTTTTTCTCTTCTTCCTCCTTCAAATACTCCAAATACATACACAATGAAAACAACATTAATGGGGTTGTAATCATCCAATCGAAATATCTTTTAGGTGTTACATTTTTTATAGATGAAAATAGATATGCCATCCAAACATAGAATGCACCTTCGACTAACTGAACGATCAATTCCAATAATAAAATACTTTTTAGTAAAACCATCTCTTTGTCATCGTGAACTAACATTACGTATACATTAAATATGCCCGTAACAATTTGAATAATAATAGATATATAAACGGTTTTTAACAATAATGATTGTAAATTCATTTATTATAGTTTACTGATATTTTTTTATGAAAATGTATGCATACATTTACTACAATATTCTATCATTTTTGATTTTTCGGGTGATATATCTATAACATCTTTCACTATAATATGTCGACAATGGGTTTTCAAATAAATTTTTACCAATCTTGAAATATAGATAAAATCATGACTAGGATTCTCTACAATTTCCAAATGCTGGTTTACTATACGCATGATTTCTATATCTTCCTGATAGTCAAAATTATCCATTATTTTTTTACGTAAAGTAAAAAAATGTCTTTATTTATTTTACATAATACATATATTTACACATACATCGCTAATAAACTTTGATTCTGTTTTTCTTCATTTTTAATAAATATATCAACATGTTGTCTTAATACTGTAAATGGAAATTCTACCTTAATATCCATATCTTTGTCAAATAATTTTTCACCCGGTTTTATCAAACGGAATAAATTTAGTTTTGTATGAATAATTTCCAAACATCTCTTTAAATTACGAACACCGGCTTCACTATTCGTTAATGCCGAATTTGATGCAATATACTGTATAGTATCATCTGGTATAACAACATCTTCTTCTTTGAAATTCACCTGTTCGCGTATTTTTGGTAATAAATACTTTCGCGCAATAATGGTCTTATCTTTCGCATCATATCCTTTTGTCTGAATTCGATACATTCTGTCCCTTAATATCGGATTCACTTTACTCTCATCATTATAACTGAATATAAACAAACATTTACTTATATCAAAATCTACCTCCGAGAAATATTTGTCATGGAACTGATTATTCTGTGATGTATCCGTCAAATGTGTCAAAATACCTATGATTTCTTCACCCTTTGGTGTATCGCTTACTTTATCTAATTCGTCAAAATATATAACTGGGTTCATACATTTACTATCTATCAATATTTGCACTATTTTACCCCATGAACTACCTTCATATGTATATGAATGGCCCTCCAGAAAACTACTATCTCCGGCACCACCGAGTGCAATAAATGTAAATTCTCTTCCAAATATCTTACTTATACCGTCTTTAATTAAACTTGTTTTACCAGTGCCCATTGGTCCCTTAATTGCAATTGCCGTTCCCATTGCACCCGGATTTGATATCCATTGTCCAACCATTTGCATAATTTGCATTTTAGCATCATCTAACCCATATACACAATTATCTAATATATTCTTTGCATTTTCCATAAAATCATGACATTTTTCGATTCCATCGTTCATATTAACGGACAACGATTTTTCAATACCAAACGGTATTTTCATAAATGTATCCACCCAGTTCTTTATCTTGTAATATTCAGAATCACCTGGTTCCATTGATCGTAATACGTTTAATTTTTGTAATGCAATCGCCTTAAATTTAGCAGGCATTTTTGACTCTAATAAAGATAATCTATATGGTTTCTCAATGTTAATGTGTGAATTTATTTCCTTTAAATCTTTCATTACTTGTAGTTGCTCTTTATTCGACAATTTGTTCTTGAAATAATCCATTTCATTTGTTTTCTTTCGATCACTTGTAACCAATTTATGATAGTTTTTAGTATTCTTTTTACGAGCATCTTTAATCATTTTATAAATTGATTCTTTACATTCTTCTATTGCATTTAATAATATTTTACTATTTGGTTTTTTATGTAATTTTTCAGTAAGATGCTTCTTTAATTCTTGCAATTCTAAATATTCAGGCTCGACGTCATCAATTTGTTCTTCTTCCTCCTCTTTCTTTTTATCCTTTTTCTTATCGCCTTTCGATTTCTTGTTATTTTTTTCGTTTTTAGATTTTTTATCATTTTTTTTATCTATTAATTCGGTTGGCATTTCAATTTCTTTGTAATTTTCTTTCATATATGTTTTTTCATCTTCGCTGTTATATTCTTCTGTATCACTAGATTCATCCAATTCATCTTCATCAAAATCTTCCCATTCATCTTCATCACCACCGCCACCAATTGTAAATACTATATTTATTTTTTTATCTTCATCCTCGTCATCATCGTCATAATCATCCTCCTCCTCCTCCTCTTCATCATCTTCATCAAGATCTTCATCGTCATCATCTTCATCAAAATCTTCGTCGTCTTCATCTTCACTTGATTCATCCTTCTTATACTTTTTTTTGGAGGATTTGGTTACTTTGTTTTTGTCTTTATTTGTCGATTTGGTTGGTTTATTTTTATCTTTTTTAATCAATTTGGTTGGTTTGTTTTTATCTTTTTTAATCGATTTCGTTGATTTCGTTTGTTCCTTTTCTTTGTTTTCCTTATCTATTAATTTTTGTAAATGAAGTTTTTCGTTAGCATATTTTGATGGAAATATACGCGCAATTGTTTTTTTTAATTCCAATGGGCTCATTTTTTCATTGTCTTCTTCGTCGTCATCCTCATCTGATTCATCGTCATCATTATCTTCATCTTCTGAATCAATCGTTTCATCATCTTCTTCTGATTCGTATATTTCTTTTTTATTTCGTTTACCTCCTTTTTTTTCTTCTTTAGGAGAAGGTATATAACTAGAATCACTTTCGGTAGATATAGTTTCATATTCGGATTCTTCATCTTCGTCTATTTCAATAATATCACCATCGTCGTCTGAATCTTTATTTTTTTTAAGATTTTTTTTCTTGTCATTACGGAAGTTGAATTTCTTCTTGTCGAATTTTTTAGGAGCCATATTATTTATGTATGTGTATAGTTATTCACTGTTTATATTATTTTTATTTGTTTCAATTTTCTGGAAAAATTTATAAAATCTATAAAATTGATTTAGTGCAAAAAAATATAAATGTTGGGATATAATATAATATAGGTAACATGTCTTCTTCAAAGATGAATGAAAAAATATCCTCTTCCAAAATTATCGGAGTGCAATTTAGTTTGCTTTCTCCTGATGAAATTCGGAAAAATTCAGTTGTAGAAGTAACATCACGAGATACATATATTAATAACAAACCAGTTGTTGGTGGGTTATTTGATCCACGTATGGGTGTTCTTGAACCTGGACTTATTTGCCCAACCGATGGGCTTACATATATTGATACTCCTGGATATTTTGGACATATTGAGTTGGCGCGACCCGTATTCTTCATTCAACATTTAAAAGAAATAATGAAAATATCCAGATGTATTTGTTTCAAGTGTAGTAAACTTTTATTAAATAAATCTCAACATAAACATATTTCGGAAAAATCAGCAGAAGATAGATGGGAATACGTTTCTTCTATCGCTTCGAAAATTAAACGTTGTGGTCAAGAAACGGAAGACGGATGCGGTTGCAAACAACCCGATAAAATAAAGTTGGAAGGAATGTCTTCACTCTATGCTATTTGGGAAAACATGGATACTTCCGAAGACAGTGAAAACAAAAAAATTAATATTCGTTTAACCCCTGAACTCATTCTTAAAATATTCAAGCGCATTTCAGATGAAGATGTTCATTTTATGGGATTTCATCCGCTTTGGTCCAGACCCGACTGGATGGTATGCCAAGTATTACCGGTTCCGCCACCAGCGGTTCGTCCATCGGTAAAGCATGATGCACAGCAAAGAAGTGAAGATGATTTAACCCATATTTATAGCAATATTATAAAAACAAACTCGGATTTATTTAACAAAATACGCGAAAATGCACAACCCAATGTCATTGAAGGATTAACGACTGTTTTGCAATACTTTGTAGCAATGATTGTCAACAACAAAGTTAAGGGAGCAGTCCCTATGGCACAGCGATCGGGTAGACCTTTGCAGTGTATTATGGGTAGATTAAATTCGAAAAATGGGCGTATTCGAGGTAATCTTATGGGTAAACGTGTCGATTTCAGTGCACGTTCCGTTATTACAGGTGATCCGAACTTGTCTATCCGGCAATTAGGTGTTCCTCGTAAAATTGCCATGAATATTACCAAACCAATTAAAGTCAATGATTTGAATCGAGACTTCTTAATGAAACTCATTCAAAATGGTCCTGACGTTTATCCAGGTGCAAAAATATTAGAACGTAAAAACGGTGAACATATTTCATTGAGATATGTTGATCGGGGTTCTATACGAATTGAAAATGGCGATATTGTTCACAGACATATGATGGATGGAGATGCGGTTCTATTTAACCGACAACCGTCTTTACATCGAATGTCTATGATGTGTCATATTGCAAAAATTATGGAAAAAGGTGACACCTTTCGTATGAACGTCGGATGTACTCGGCCATACAATGCCGATTTTGATGGGGATAAACATCTTGTCCTCAACAGGGAGCGTTAAAAGCGTGCTACTCCCTAGTGAATAAATCAAAAATAATAATGGCAAAACTATATAAAGAAATTATGATGGAATAAATAAATGGTTGGAGATACAAATATCATATCTGTCAAGGATTGTTCAAGATGTGGAGAAAAAAAAGAATTTGACAAATTCATCAAAAAACGCAACATATGCAAAACATGTGATAATGCGAGAAAAATAAACAAATACAAGGCTATTGTTATTGATAATTCAATCAATCAACAATGCACTGATTGTAATGAAAATAAACCTATGGGGGATTTTATTCGAACTCGAACTATTTGTAAAGCATGCAACAATAAAAATCGCAGAAATCGTTATCAGACAAACGAAGAACATCGTTTAAAATTGATAAAAACTGCAAGCGAATTTAAACATGCAAAAGTGATAGAAAGACGTGAAATAAAATTACAAACTATAGGCGAAAATAACAAGAAATGTAGTTGTTGTTCAGAAATCAAATCAATGGATAAATTCAGACACAATCGTTTAAAATGTAAAACTTGTGAACGCGATGATCCTTTAGAAAAATTCAAACGTTGTATCCGCAGTAGAATATGGTATGCAATTGACAAAAATATGCATACAATTGAATATTTGGGATGTAGTTCAACAGAGTATTTACAATGGATTTTACATAACGATAAAAATTATACGCTTGAAAATAGAGGAAAAATATGGCACATTGATCATGTAATTCCATTAGCAAGATTTGATTTAGATGATGAACAACAACAATTAATTGCATTCAATTGGCGAAATACTATGCCTTTGTCTGCACAAGAAAATTTGTCAAAAAATAGAAAAATAATAATTCCACAAATTGAAGAACATTACCACCATTTATTAGAATATCATAAAGAAAAAAATATAGAAATGCCACAAGAATTTATTGATTTATTTCGCAACGTCGCCAAATTGACTGGAAAATCCTTAGAGCCTTCACTACCACTCACTTGCGGAAACGCTTGTGAGGAACTCGGTTAATAGCCGAAATCCAAAGGTAAAAAAGTGAAGGATTGGACAATCAGCAGCCAAGCCCCTAACCTCGTTATGGTAAGAGTATGGGGAAGGTTCAGAGAGTAGATGACGACGGGTCTCAAATGATGGTCTTAACCAACCGGATGAGGCTCAAGGTGTATTCCACCCCCTTTGGAAACATTGGGGATATATTCGGAGATGAATATGCATATGCCACAGAGTGTGTTGGCAGAAACAGAATTAAAACATTTAGCAGCAATACCATACCAATTGATTAGTCCAGCAGGTAATGCACCAATCATTGGTATTTATCAAGATTCATTATTAGGATCATATCGTTTCACTCGTGGAAATATATCATTTACACCACGAGATGCAATGAACCTACTAATGATGTTCAATAATGTTGATGTAAAAGCCCTACGTGAAAAGGGAAATAAAATAACCAATTTTGATGTATTGTCACAAATATTACCTACTATGACAATGGTATATAAAACAAAATTATATGAAGACGATGAGGATTACAAAACATCTAATAACGTCCTCGAAATACGCAATGGAAAATATTTGCGTGGACAAATTGAAAAAGCGGTATTGGGTAGTTCTTCCAAAGGAATCATCCACCGCGTATGTAACGATTTCGGTAATATGGCGGCGTCCAACTTTATCGACGATCTACAAAATATTATCACTGAATACATGAAATCATCATCATTTAGTGTTGGTATTAGTGATTTGATTGCCGACAAAAAAACCGCACGTGAAATCGTGCAAGTAATTACTACACAAAAAATGGAAGTGCAGAATATCATAGATAAGGTGCATTTAGGTGTTTTCGAAAATAATACTGCAAATTCAAATAATATGGAATTTGAAACACAAGTCAATAATGTATTAAATAAAGCAACCGAACAATCGGGTAAAATTGGCCGTAAATCATTGAGTAAAGACAATCGTTTCTTGATGATTGTTACTTCTGGTTCAAAAGGTTCGCTTATCAATATTTCACAAATGATCTCATGTTTAGGACAACAAAATGTTGACGGTAAACGTATTCCATATGGGTTCGATAGTCGCACACTTCCTCACTATAGTAAATTTGATGATTCGCCAAAAGCACGTGGATTTATTGAAAACTCCTATATTTCTGGATTAACTGCACCTGAATTGTTCTTCCATGCGATGGGTGGTCGTATCGGTCTCATTGATACTGCTGTCAAATCAGTTACATGGGAAACACCCATCATTATCATTGAAAATGATAAACCCAAATATATTGAAATTGGCAAATGGATTGATAACCAACTAGATGCTTCTCATAAGGAAATACAACATTTTACGGAGAGACAAATGGAATTATTGAACATTAATGAAGTATATATTCCTACTACCGATGAAAATGGTGTAGTTACATGGGGTGAAATTACCGCGATTACACGACATGATCCTGGAACAGAATTATATGAAATCAAAACATCAGGTGGTAAAAATGTAATTGTAACTGAATCCAAATCACTCTTAATTTGGAATCCTGAAACAAAACAATTCAAAGAAATGCTTACTCCTGATATTAAAATAGGTGATTGTGTTCCAGTTACCGCCGAATTATGCAAACCACCAGTTATTTTAGAAAATATTGATATGATCGATTATTTACCAAAGACAGAATATGTATATGGAACTGATTTTAATAATGCAATGCATATAATTCAACAAAAATTTGGTAAAAACAAAGTCCCCGCACATTGGTGGACCGATAACAATGGTAAACAATTCACCTTACCGTATTCAAAAAAGTCATCATTACAACGCACCGGTCTTCGTTCTAACATTGACAATATAAGAAATGGATTTATATACCCATACAATGGATGCCGTAAAATTACGGCTATACCAGAATTATTTGAATTAAATGAAGAAAACGGTATATTTATTGGGTTATTCTTGGCAGAAGGAAATTGCCACAACAGTCATATTACCATTACAAACAATGATGAAAAAATACGTTCTTTTGTAAAGTATTGGTTTGATAAACATTCTATCGCCTATACCGAAAGAACACGAGTAAATAAAATTGGTGGAGTCACTACAACAGTTACTGGTAACTCATGTGTATTTGAAAAATTCTTGACAAAATTAGTTGGACACGGAGCCGAAAATAAACATGTTCCGGTCGAAGCATATATTGCTCCTGAATCATTCATTATTGGATTATTGAATGGATATTACTCTGGTGACGGAACCATATCGAAAAATTCAATCGATGTAGGTTCTGCATCAAAACGATTGATTGAGGATATTGCTATGTTATGTTCTCGTTTAGGAATATTCGGAAAAGTATCAAAATCACAAACAAAATCGAATAATTTAAATACACAAAATATCAAACCAAGTTATCGTCTATCTATACGCGCTCAATGGGGAAAGATATTCGCGGAAAATGTATCTCTCATTGAAGAAACGAAAAACGCAAAAATGAAAAAAATCAAATGGGGAACATCACATCGAAATTTCGATACCTATAATAATGTTGTTTTAGACAAAATTGTTGAAATAAATATCATTGGTGTAGAAAAACATCCAAAAGTATATGATTTGACAATTCCATCTACCCTGAACTTTC
>Ga0214923_10000878_pt1 | contig 44351 bp, 40 predicted proteins | sample LL1510_MetaG_FD_177993 | JGI IMG/M metagenome (GOLD analysis project Ga0214923, IMG submission 177993) | Freshwater microbial communities from Lake Lanier, Atlanta, Georgia, United States - LL-1510 | ecosystem: Environmental > Aquatic > Freshwater > Lake | place: USA: Georgia | collected... | reverse complement strand
ATACAATCTTGTGGTTTATTTAATATTAAATTAATTTGATATTGATTGATAAATAACTTTAATTTATCCATATTATTTTGTAAAAAATCAAAATTAGTAAAATATATTCCTATATTTGGTAAATTTATATTTAAATTCTTATGAGAAAATATAGAATAATCATTCTCGGTTATTTCTGTAAAATTGTTAAAAAATGAAGTTTTCGAAAAATATTTAATGTCATATTTAATTTTAATTTGCGAAATTATATGATTAAATAATATGATATTTTCAAGAACACTATCAATATTATTTATATTTATATTTATTATTATATTTTTAATATTTTGGATTTTATATGTATTTATAATATTTGTAAGAGTTGTTTGGTATACTGTTTCTTTTGTTAATGAATTAATATATTTTGATATCAATTCTTTATTTTCAATTAAACATAATTCTTTAGAATTATCACAATACAATATATTTTCTTTCAATTGATTATTATCTCCTAAACATTTTTTGATAAAAATAAAATTTTTTAATTTGTCATTATGTATTTTATAATACTGATTTATTTTATCTATATACATTTTCCTAGGTTCAATCAATATAATGTGATAATCATATAAGGGCGATTCTTTGTTATAAAATTGATCTAAACAATTATCTGTCCATCCATATATTATTATACAAGATTTAATATGTTCATTCATATTTTTGTCTTAAAGTAAGTTAAGATAAAATAAATTAAAAAAATTTTTATATTAATATAAATTAATAATAATTAATAATTATGAATAACAATATACCTTCTATAAATTCGCTTCATAGAGAAAAATTCATTAAAGAAACTTCTAAAATTGATATTTATAATATTGTTATAAATAAATGTGTAGAAAAAATTGTATATACAAATAGACATACAGATAAAACATATATTATTTTTGAAATTCCTAAAATATTAATTGGATATCCTAATTATGATATGAAATCTTGTATTTTATTTGTAATTAATAAATTATCACAAAGTGGTTATATGATTGAATTTATAGAACCATTTTATTTATATATTGATTGGGGTTCACCAGTTAATAAAACACAAGATAACTTAAATATAAAAATTAATGCATTAAAAACTAACAATACTGAAAAATTACGTGCACAAACCAAAGCCTTATTAAGCCAATTTCCTAACACTTCAAATGTAGAATTTGTATATGAAGATGCATTAATCTCTAAAAAAAATACGTCTAAAAAAAATAAAAAAAATAAGAATAAAAAGAAGTAATGAGTTTTTGGTCTAATAAGCCAGTATCAGTATTAAATGACTCGTATACAAATAAACTTGATAAAAATATTACAACTAATAATATAATATCAATTGATGATTTATTTGAAAAGAGTAAATTTGAAATTGAAAATAGTAAAATTCAATTAGATTATGATGTAATAATAAATCCAGATGAAAAATTAAGAAAACATTTTTTAGATTTCATTAATAAAAATTATATAAGTGTCAATTCTAATTTAACATTAATATATTGTCAAAATTTGTTAAATTATTTTATTTCAAAAGATAGTTTATGTATTCCATTTTATGCAAAAGGTTCAAAAGAAAAATTTACAGATAAAAATAAATTATATGATAAAATGATTGGATTAATTATTGGTAAAAGACAAACTTTACATATAAAAAATATTATAGATAATAAAGTTTGTTTCAAATCACATAATTCTATTGATGTTGACTTTTTATGTATAAAACCACAATTACGAAATTTACATGTTTCAAGTTATATGATAAATGTTATTACCAATAAATGTATAACTGAATATAATAAACAAGTTTGTTGTGCTACATATACTACTAATACACAATTAAAAGTAAATTCATTTTGTAAAAAAACATATTATAATAGACCTTTACACATAGATAATTTATTAAAATCGGAGATAATATTTGGAAAAGAACATTTGAAAAACTATTATAATACATTTAATTATCCAATTTATTTTTTAAATGACATACATTTAGAATATTTTAATACATTACAATCAAACTTGGGAGAAAGGAATTTATTTACAAAAAATAAAGTTGATCCAATTTATAATTATTTAAAAAAATATAACGAATCTAATTATGATATTTACGAATACAAATCTAAAGACGATATATACGAGTTATTAAAAAATACTGCCTTTCATAAATTTGTAATAAGAGATAATAAAAATAATATAAAAGATTTTATATGTTTATATTATCTTGAAACTAAAAATTTAAAAACAAATTCAATTTGTAAAACTGGTTATATATATTCTGTATTTTTCAGTAACAACGATATGTTATATAAATCTTATATTTTAGAATTAATAAGCGAATATTGTTATAATAATAATATTTTTGATATGATTATAATTATGGATAATTTAATTTTATCCGACGATAATCTTGATAAATTTAAATTAATAAAAACTTATCCATATTTATATTATTATATATATAATATAGAAATACAAAATATCTTACCATTTAGAAATGGGTTAGTTACTATTTAATTTAATTAAATCTATTTGATTTGATTAAATATATTTAATTAAAATATCAGATGTTAATTAATAATTTTTATTTAATCTTTTATATTAATGGACAATGAATATTTAATTGTCGATAATCATTTATCAGAAAATGGAAATATAACAGAATTTAAAGAATGCGATGGTAAAATTTTAATAAAGGAATTCTCAGGTTTAAATAGTGATAATTTTATAATTAAAAAATACAATAAAAAAAAATTAGAATTTAGTTTCTTCAAGATTAATGGTGTATATTATGTTAATATTAATGGTTATCACATAATAGATTATAAACGTTTTATAAATATACAAAAAATTTCGAAAACAGGTGAAGATGTAAAAATATCAAATCCTTTTATAGGTGATATTATTTTATATAATTGCGATGTAGACATGGTCCATAAGGCTTTAACAATAATGTCAGATTGGATTAAATCAAGAACATCTATATTTAAAGATTTAATGTATATTATCTTCCATTAATAAATATAAAAATAAAACTATTATTAAAATAACATAATGAAAAGAATAAAGAGTTTTTTTATAACCCTCGCTATCATATCCTATACCATAATCTCTTAATTTACCATTAGGTTTAAATATAATATTTGGTTTAATAATATAAATTATAATAATTATTCCAAATAAATATGGTATTTTATTTTTTACAGATTTAGATATTTTTAACATTAAATATAATTATATATTACATATATTTAAAAAAAATATAAAAAAAAAAGAATTTCATTAATAAATTATAATTATGCAATTACCTACAGAACCAGGATTAAGAAGAAGATTAGCTTATGGTGAAAGTCTTAGAAGAACTAGAACTTTTGTTCAACATAGACCATTATTTCATTTTGATACAAATCATTTTGTTACAAATCATTTTGTTACAAATCATTTTGTCACAAATAAAGAAGAAGATGGACTAAATTTAAAAAATTTAATAAAAAATTCTAAAATTATTATTTATAAATATAATTTTTTTTGCAGTATATGTCAAGAAGATAATATGGAATGTCAAAATTATAATTTTGATAAAAAGCAAATTGAGTTTGAAAAAAATAGAAATAATAAACTATTGATACTAAGAGAACTTGTTTGTCAACATAGTTTTCATATAGAATGTATAGAAAAGTGGTTATCAACTAATAAATCTTGTCCTATGTGTAGAAAATCACTAGACAAGTAAATAACCAAATTTAATTTTAATTGATTTCATATTAATTTAATTTATAAATTTTAATTTCTTTATAAATTATAATATAACTGCATATGGATACATCACAATTTACAAATAATAATCCAGTAAAATCAGTTTTTCATCCTAGTTTATTTGAAACATCATCTGCGGATGTTCCATCTGATAAAAGAACATTAATGACTATTACAAAAGAAAGAGGTCAAAGATTGACCGCAGATAAAGTTGAAAATTTAACATCACCTGGGTCTTATGATTTTACAATAGATGATAAAAAAGTCTCAGGTAGTAATACTAGATTCTTATTTAAAAATCTATACGGAGAAACACCTTTAACATTTTTATTTTTTTCTGATAAAAACATTAAAAATATTCAAAACATATTAAAATATTTAGTATATAAAGAAAATGGATATATAATAGACGATCAATCAGTTACAGAGTTATTAATCATAATGAGAGGTATTTTTTTGGAATATAGTTTACATCCAAAACTTATTGAGGAATCCATGTCAGAAAAAGAAAAAGAGGAATTAAAAGTGAAATATACAAATGAAGTAAAAAGATTAAATCAACTTGTTGTAGATTATATTGTTCCTAAATTAGTTTCTCAAATTAAACAATATTTAGATTATCTTAAAGATGCAAGCGAACAACCATATTATATGGATAAACCAGAAAATGTTAGCGTCCAAGGTCAAAAACAATACAGAAGTACTACACAAGTACTTTTAGGAGGAAATTTTTAACTAAATTAATTAATTAAAATTAATTAATTTATAAATTTATATAGATTTAATTTTAGTTGTATAAGAATATGTTATTGTTGTTCCTCCCCTAACTACTTCTTTATTTTCTTGTACCTTTGATACTTTATATTTGTATATCTTATTAGAAGATCCTGATGTTGTTTCTTTAACATGAATTTCTAAAGAAAATCGTCCTGATTTTTTATGATTTCTATAATATTGCGAAAATGCTTTTCTAGCAGCACTTGCAGGAGCACTACTAATATATCTACCACCTGAAATTTTTAATTTTTTTCCAGCTTTATAATAAGCTTCTACAGTAAAAGATCTATCACCACTATTCATTATATAATATATATAAACAAATTTAATTTTTATAAACAAATTTTATTTTATAAATAAATTTTAATTTTTATAAAATAAATTTAATTTAACAACCAAAAACTTGAAAACGAAGATCTAAAATTTCATCATATAATTCCTTAACACATTCTAATAAAACAACCGACATTTTTTGATAATCTAAAGAATAATATCCTTCTGGATTAGGACGTCTTAATAATTCCGGAAAAGTTTCTTCAAAATCTTGTGCTATAAATCCAACTTGATCAACTAATGATTCATCTTCTTTATAATTAAATAATATACTTCTTATATTCTCTATTTTATCTAAAAATTTTTCTCCATCTTTTTTGAAATCTCTTATATTAGTTTTTAAACGTATATCAGAAGAACTTGTTATAGTACCACCAACATAAACATCTTTATTAATACTTGCACCACCTAAGACTGTTAAAGATCCACCTGTTCCAACTCCTATTGAATTTTGAGTTGATGTTATAAAAATAGAACCTGTTGTAATATTACCTCCTGTAATAACTGCACCTCCTGTAATAGAACCACCACCACCACCACTTCCTAATGATCCCCAAGAATTACCCGGACCATAACCTTCAAATTCATTTGTTTCTGTATTATAACGTATATAACCAGAAACAGGATTGGATGGTCTTGAACTTGTATCACCGGTTGGAATTTTTAACACAGGTCCGCCTATAAATAAATTTTTACCAATACTTGTACCACCAGCTATTGTTAAAGATCCGCCTTCAGTTACACTTACAGAATTTGCAGTACTCCAAATTTTTAAATTACCATCATAAGTAGAAGATAATACATTTCCAAATTGAGTATTATATAAATTAAAATTACCACTTCCTATAGAGTTAACATTTTGCCCTATAATCCATGAACTACCAGTATTACTAGTAGATGAAAAATTATTAGCTGAATAAAATGAAATACTTGTTTCACTACCTATTGTCATTGGTGCTAATTTAATTTGAGATGAAGTATTATTACGTAAAAATATAGGTCCATTTAAACCTACTCCTCCATAAAGAACTACACTTCCAGTTTGAGAACTAGTTGGTACAGTTGAATCATTTATTGTTAATTTTCCTCCGATATAAGTATCTTTTCCAATTGCAGCTCCACCAGCAATACTTATACCGCCACCAGCTGTAACACTTGAAGAATTAACTGTTGTAGAAATACCAATACCACCAGTTAAAAATATTGCACCAGTTGTATAACTTGAACTAATTTCTGAACTGTCAAAATTAATATTTCCAGTTGTCGTATTAAGACTAATTGTACCATCTACATATAAATTACCTAAAATACCAATACCTCCTTTTATTTGTAAACAACCAGTTGAAGCATTATGACTTTGCGTTGAACTTGTTATAACAACATCATTGCTAAATAATGATCTACTATCATTAATATTTAATCTACTTGTAACTCCATCTGGTGTAAAATTTGATGTACCATCTGATAAGATTTGTAATTTTAAAGAATCATTTAAAGTATAAAAATTAATTTGTCCACTTGTATTATTACCAGCATACAATTGCAATTGTCCACCAGAAGATACTGTATCATTACCATATAATAAAATTCTACTACCAGATGTATTTGACCCAGAGTAGCCACCTACTAAACCTAAAAATCCATTATTTGTACCTCTTGTAGTATTAATACCTATAAATCCATTTTTTACTAATGTTAAATCACAACTTAAATTTGATGTATTATTAAATCCTATACCAACTTTAGACCCTATTATTACTCCATTAGTATTATTTAAATTTAATAACATAAAATTAGTACTATTTACAATCAAATCTCCAAAAGAAGAATTTAAATTAACATTGTTTAAACTGTCTAACGTAATAATATTACCCCTAGAAGTCCCAGTTATATCTAACCATTTTAAATATTTATTATTATTAATAGTCAAATTATCTTTAAAGTTGTACGAACTAGACATTACTATTATATTACAATAAACTTGTAAAAAAAGTTTATAAAAACTAATTCTATTTAAAACAATTAATTAACTTTTTATTTAATTTATATATTAATATTCAAAATAATCATTATACGCGTTTTTCAATTTAAAATTATTTATATATTATATTTAAAATGACCGAAAGAATCTTTGAAATAAAAACATTAAAAAGTGTAATAGTTAAAAATCTATTTGAAGTAATAAAACCTTATATTAAAGAAACAAATATTTTAATTAATAAGGATTGTATAAAAATATCTACATTAGATACATCTAAAGTATCTTTAACTTACATTAAATTAGATTCTAATAAATTTGAAAGTTATATGTGCGAAAAACCAATTATTATTGGTATTGATACAAATACATTTTTTAAAACAATTAAATCTTCTAATAGAAGAGAAACTATTACTTTATACATGAATAAAAATGAAGAAGATAAATTAGGTATAGAACTAGCTGATCCTTTCATGGGTAAGGTTAAAGATTATAAAATTCCTTTGTTAGCATTAGATGATAAAGTTGTTAATGTATCAGATATTCAATTTGATTATGTAATAAATATGCCATCTATACAATTCCAACAAATTATTAAAGATATACAATTATTAGAAGGAAAAGTTGTTGAAATAAAAAGTATTTCTAAACAACTTATTTTTAGTTGCGAAGATGGGTTAGCTAATTTTAAAACATCAATTACTGAAATTGATGATAAATTAAATAAAGATCAAAAAGCTTTACTTCAGCAAAATGGAGAAGACATAAGATCAATTAAATTTGAAAAAAGCAATGATAAAATTGTACAAGGTAAATTTAAATTAAATCATCTTATGAATTTTATTAAAGCATCTCATTTATGTGAAAATATGAATATACTTTTAACAAATGATAAACCCCTTATATTAGAATATTTTGTAGCAGATTTAGGTATTTTAAGATTCCTACTTATGAGCCATATAGATACATAAATTATTTAATTTTTACTTTACTTTGTTTAAAATTAACATTTATATTATATAATAATATAAATATGAATGACGAAATAAAAAATACTTTATCTGATAATCAATCAATTTTGAGTTTAAAATCCACTAAAAGTCGTCGAAGTAATAGATCTAGATCTAATTCTATTAAACAAAATGAGGGTGCAGCATCAGAAGATCTTTCTTTATCGCAATTAGAATTAATGGCAAATAAAAAAAAATTAAATAAACAAAATGAAGAATTATCTTTAAATTTATCATCTAAAAAAGAAGAACCAATAAATTATAATAAAGAAGAAAATAAATATAAAAGTGTTTCAACTATTTCATCTTCTTCTTCTTCTTCTGTTTCTACAGGAGACACTAAACAAAAAAGAAGAAAAGAAAAGGCTATTATTAAAGAAAATAGAAATGATGATATTAGAAAAGAAAAGAGTGAATTTTTGTTTAAATTTAATAAAATGAATGTTAAGGGTAAATGGAGTTCACTGCATCTTGATATGAATAGTAGTTTAGACGATATTAAAAATGAATATGAAAGAGTACGTAATGAAATTCAGACAGAAAGATCAGTATCCTTTTTTAAGAGAATGTTATTATTGGGTGTTCAAGGTATTGAAATGATGAATACTAAATTTGATCCATTAGGTGTAGATTTAGATGGTTGGAGTGAAGCAATGGGATATTCTATGGAAAACCAAGAATACGATGAAGTAATGGCTGAATTATATGAAAAATATAAAGGAAGAGGTCAAATGTCACCTGAAGTTAAACTTATATTTATGATTATCAGTTCAGCAACAATGTTTACTATTACCAAAAAAATTACAAAATCAGATAGTAATAATGCATTAAAAAATTTTATTGGTGGTTTAATGGGCGGAAATAAACCACAACAACCTCCACAACAATATCAACAACAACAACAACCACAACAACAATATCAACAACAATATCAACAACAATATCAACAACAGCAACCTAAATATCAATACAATATACCAAATCCATCTGATTTAAGGAATGGAAGAGAAAATACGGAAACAAGTGATGGTGGACCATCAAGAATGTCTGGACCAAACTCGAATTATATATCATCTGACGGAATTGATATTGAAAATATTTTAAAAACTATGAACGATAGGAAAAAAGAAAAATTAGAACAAACTGAAACTTCGGAGGATATAACGAGAAACATTCCTATAGGTGCAAAAAAAAATAGAAGAGGAAGACCACCTAAAAAAGCAAATCAAAATATTAATTTAGTACTTTAATTTTTTTCGTTTGATTTTTTATTTTTTTTATCATCTTCCCTTTTAATTCTTTCATCTATAAGAGTAAATACTGTTTTTGTTAAAAAAGCACCAGTTATTACATTTGTATCTATCTTTGCCAATATAGCCCCTAAAATCATTGATAAATAAAATGCAACAAATAGAATAATATTTTCAAATGTTGTATCGTTAGCTCTTGTTATTTCTAAATATAATATAGCTATTAGAATACCTTTAAAAAATTCATGAAGTAAATTTGTCATATCTTTTACTATATAATTATAATAAATAAAAAGAATTTGATTAAATTAATTAAATTCTTTTATAATTTTTTTTATAAACTTTTTTTCAAACATTATAATAAGGAATAAGATAGAAAGTAAATATGAGTTATTCATATATTAAAAATGTTTTCCCAAATTTTGATAATTCAGATAAAGCATATAATGAAACCTTATATGACAATATTGATAGTATAACAACTAGAAAAGATAAAAATATAAATGAATTATCACAACTGAAGAATAATTCTGTTGAAAATAAATTTGAGTTTGAGTTACCTTCTAATAAACTTTTAGAACAATATAATAATCATTCTAGTATAGGATCACTTGAAGAGAAATATATTTTAAAACCAAATGAAGAAAAAGATAAAAACAATCTAAAATTTTACAATTTACCAATTAATAAAGAATATTTAAATAAAACGCCTCTTTTACAAGAATTACCTCTTTTACAAAAGTTAGAGAGTCCATTCAAAAAAGAAGTTAAATTTGTCAATCCAAATATTGAAAAGTTTGAATCATCAAAAACGTCTACACCAGAATCATGCAATTTCGATTGTGACATTTATACCAAACATATATTTGAATGTTCTAAATGTAAAGATATAATAATGAAACAATTTGGTATAGAAAATGATAAAATAAGAAATGAAGAAATAATGGAATTAATTTCATATTTTATCTTTGCTTTATTTATTTTACTATTGATAGATTCTTTAAAAAATAATTAATGTTAGATTTTAAGTTTACATTACGTATATTAATAAATAATATTTTATTAAAATACATTAAGTTAATATAGCAGCTGCATATGGATATAGATGAAAATGATTTATTATACAGTAATGTATTTATTCCTCAACCTGAATTAAACAATGAAATTTCCAATGAATCGAATGAGGAATTTAAAAAATTTTATAAACAAGAGGAATCTTTTAATAAAGAAAAAAAATTAAAAGATACATTAGATAGAATGTCAATTAGAAGTCTATATCTTAATGAAGATACAGACTCGAATAGTATATTAAATAGCAACAGGTTTAATGCTGATAATGCAAGTATTAAAAGTCTAAATAAATCTAAATTATCAGAAGCTTTACCTTCAAGAAGAACTAAAGAAATAGTTACATATGTAAGTGTAGATTCAAGAGATAGAGACAAATTACTATATAAAACCCCTAGTCATTTTGAAATATTTTTAGGTAAAACATTTTATAATGTAAAATCTATTAAATTAGCAAGTGTAGAATTTCCTAATACAAATGCTGTTATTAATTCAAATAATAATAAAATTTATTGGAGAAATTTAGAAGATATTAAAGAAGATACTATTAATGCTATTACACAAACATATCCAACATACGATGTTAGTTTACGTATAGGAAGTTATATTTCTGGAAGTTTACAAACTGAAATTTCCAATAAATTAGCTACAATTAAACGTAAAGATGGTAATTCTGATTATCATTATTTTTTAGTAACATTAGATGTAGATACAGATATTGTTACATTTACATCATTAATTTTATCACAATTAGAAAATAATCCAATTAAAACAACCATAAATAGTACTGCACTTAGAATAACTGCGCAAAATCATGGATACGAAAATGGTGAATATATATATTTAGTTGGTGCAAAAACTTTAGCAGGTATTCCATCTACAACTATTAATGCCAAACATAAAATTGCATTAGTTGATTTAAATACATTTGATATAGAAATTAATATAAAAGCAGGAGAGACATTATTCGGAGGTGGGAATACAGTAAAATCAGGAAGAATTGCACCATTCCAATTATTATTTGGAGAAAATTCTAAAACAGTTGCTCAGAATATAGGATTCCCCCTAGAAAATAGTTCACAACTTATTAATACTTATATTAAATCAATTACAAATTTTTATCAAGCTATTATAACTACAAAAACACCACATCTATTTCAATCAAATTTTGATTATATTGGAAAATCATGTACTTTTAATGGATCTGGTACAGTTCCCACTCTGGATGGCGGTAATAAACTTATAACTCGAATTATTTCATCTACTAGTTTTGCAATTCAAATTTCAAATAAGCTTGTTGCAACTAGTTATCGTACTGGTCAAATAACTTTTAATGGAACAACATTTGATATTGAATCAATAAATAATCAAACTTCAAGTACTATATTAATTGAAACTTTTACTGATCATAATTATTCATTAGATGATATAAATACTACTATAACATTATATGATACTACAACAACACCTACAATAGATGGTAATCATAAAATATATCAAATATTGGATACAAAGACTTTTGTTATACCTGGTGAAATACCATCTGGTGGTGAAATCCTTACTTCTGTAAAACCTGGTAATTCTGGTAGTATTCCAAGAAATAAACCATTAACAACCAAAACTGTAAAAATTACTAATGCAATACCTGGTCCAAAATTATATTTAACTTGTCCAAATCACGAATTACAAATAGGTGATACTTTTATGATATATAATCTAATAACAACTCCACCTATATCGAATACTATATTAACTGTTCTTACAGTACCTTCATCTGATACAATAGTAATAGATAAACCAATTAATTATATAGATACAGTAAATATAGATTCGGAAATTGCATATATAGGTACTGGTTTATTTTCAGTTTCTTTCCCAAATCACGGATTTAATAATATAGTAAGTATTCAAAATACAACTCTTCCAATTGGTCAAACAGCTGGAAATTTATTAATATTACAAACACAATTACCTCATAATTTTACCGACGGTGAATTAGTTAGAATATCTAAAACTGACTGTGATCCTCCAATAGATGGAAGTTATGATGTATCATATATTAATTCAGATACATTTACTATACCTTATAGTTTTGCTATTAAAGAGTCAGGTACATCTGGAATTATAGGTTTTGCTCAAGATTTTCATTTATATGGTGCAACTGATGTAGGTGGAATTTTATCATCTAACATAAACGGGTTTTCTTATGATGTCAGAGATATTATTGATGAAAATAATTTTACATTTTATAAACAAAACGAACCAGCACATTCAACTGAAAAAGGAGGCGGTAATAGTTTATATATTTCTAGTCTTTTACATGGATTTAATGGTCAACAAACAAATACAAAAAATAATTTATTAAATAGATCAATTAATTTAGAAGGAGAAAATTATTCATTTTTATGTTGTCCTCAACTTTCTACAATGTTAAATACAGGTAATGTTAAGGACGTATTTGCCAGAATTACATTAGATCAATCTCCTGGTAATATGGTTTTCTCATATTTAAGCAATCCAAAAACTTTTGATACTGTACCTTTACATCGTTTAGAAAATCTAGAATTTTCTGTATTAAATTACGATGGTTCATTTTATGAATTTAATGATCTTGATTATTCTTTTACATTAGAAATAACAGAAGTTATAGATATTACAGATAGTTTCAATATTTCTAGTAAAAGAGGAATTGTAGATAATTAATTTAACAAAAAAATAAATTTAATTAAATAATTTATAATTTATAATTTATAATTTATAATTTATAATTTATAATTTATTTAATTTAAATGGAATATTGTCCAAAAGGATCTTATTTGTCTAAACGTGGATATGTTCTTTTAAAAACATCTATTTCAAAAGCTGAAATCGATTATTTAAAAAAAGAATTAATAGCTAAACCTTTACAAGATGACAAATATATGTTTAATAAAATAGATTCATCATTTCCTATTTATATAGAAACTAAAAATAAAATATATATACCAAAAATGTTTGGTATATCAAGATACGGACTACCTGAGATCTTATCATCTAACTATATTGGTAAAGACTGGGAACACACTATTGATTTTAAAGGAAATTTATATTCCTCTCAAAAAGAACCTGTTGAAGCATTAATAAAATCATGTAAAGAAAATGGAGGTGGAATTTTACAAGCTAGTACGGGTTTAGGTAAGACTTTTATGTCATTGTATGTATTATCACAATTAAAAACAAAACCATAATTATAGTTAATAAAATACCTTTAATGCGACAATGGGAATCTGAAATACACCAATTTTTACCAGATGCAGAAATAGGTTTTATACAAGGTCAAAAAAATATATCAGTTGAAGGAAAAGATATAGTTTTAGCGATGTTACAAAGTTTGGCAAGAATTGATTATCCTGATTCTTTATTTGAAGATTTTTCAACATTAATAGTAGACGAAGTTCATAATACTTCTAGTAGAGTATTTTCAAAAGTATTAACTAAAATTTGTTGTAAATATACTATAGGTTTATCTGCAACACCCAAACGTTCAGATGGATGCGAGTATGTTTTTAAATATCACATAGGAGATATTGTTTATCAATCATCTATTAAACGTCAAGGATTACCACCTATTTTAAATATTATTAAAATTGATAGTGCAGATTATAAAGAAATAACAAGTATAAATAAAATAACAGGTCAAAATCAAATACAGTTTACAAGCATGTTATCTGAACTTACACAAATGCCTAAAAGGAATCAGTTAATAATAGAAATGATTAAAGATTTAATAATTAAAGAAAATAGAAAAATTTTAGTACTAAGCGATAGACGAAATCATTTGCAAAATCTTAAAAAAACTTTAGATAGTGATTTATCTGTTAGTTTTACGTACGGTTTATTTTTAGGTCAAATGAAACTCGTTGATTTAGAAAGAACTAAAGCAAGTCAAGTAATATTTGCTACATTTAGTGCATTTGGAGAAGGTGTTTCAGAAAAAGATTTAGATACTTTATTTTTAATTACTCCTAAAAAATTTATTGGTCATCTTAAAAATTTAACTAAAAATGAATCTGGTAAACTTGAACAAATTGTAGGAAGAATTTTTAGAAAAGATCACTTAGAAAAACCACCTTTAATTATAGATCTTTTTGATAATTTTTCTATATACAAATCACAATCTGCTCAAAGAAAAACTTTTTATAAACAACATTTCAAAAATTTAATAATAGAAGAAAACAAAATAACTTTAGACGAACATGATAGAATAACAGTAGATTGTATAACAAAAAAGAAAGAAAAAGAACATCATACTAAAGAATTATCAAATAATTTTTTAAATCAATGTTTTATAATAGATGATTAATTAATTTAACATTTAATTAAATTAATTATTTTATAAATATTTATTTAAGCTTTCCATTCTTCATAATCTTCAAATGAGCTAGCAGTACTTTGAGGTGATACTTTAGTCATATCATAATTTCTCATTGGATAACATGCAGCTGGCTCTGGAACTAATCCCTTTTGTTCAACTGGAGCAGGAGCAGGAGCAGGAGCAGGAGCAGGAGCAGGAGCAGCTTCAGCAGGAGCAGCAGGAGCAGGAGCAGCTTCAGCAGGAGCAGCAGGAGCAGCAGGAGCAGCAGGAGCAGCTTCAGCCGGAGCAGCAGGAGCTTCTTCTGGTTTTATTTCAACATTTTCTAAAAATTCCCATAGTGGTTTTTGATTAGCGTAATTTACAGTTATCATAAAGGCCAAAGAAATCAAAATTGATGTAGATGGACTAAATTGAGCAGTCCATAGTATTAATGAAAATACAAACAATTTGAAATATTGATTTTCAAAAATATCAAGAACTGCTTTTGGCAAAGATGGAGCAATTCTAGCAGCATAAAGAATTAATACAAGATGAATAATACCTCTTATTAAAGTAGGTTTCTTTATGTAATCAGATAATACACTATCCATATTATAATCTATTGTTTTTACGATATCCATAATAATTATTATAATATATTAAAATAAAATAAATTTTTCTTTTATTTTAATTAAATATTAATTTTAAAGACTTTTTAAATTCCCCTAATATTTATTACTTTCTTCTTTTTACAGATTTTTTAGAAGATTTTTTATAAGATTTTGGATGAAACCTTTTTTACTGACGCCTTTTTTGCAGTTTTTTTAGAAGCTTTTTTAACTGACTTTTTAGACACCTTTTTTACTGACGCCTTTTTTGCAGATTTTTTAGAAGCTTTTTTAACTTACTTTTTAGACGCCTTTTTTACTGACGCCTTTTTTGCAGATTTTTTAGAAGCTTTTTCAACTGACTTTTTAGACACCTTTTTTACTGACGTCTTTTTTGCAGATTTTTTAGAAGCTTTTTCAACTGACTTTTTAGACACCTTTTTTACTGACGCCTTTTTTGCAGATTTTTTAGAAGCTTTTTTAACTGACTTTTTAGACACCTTTTTTACTGACACCTTTTTTGCAGATTTTTTAGAAGCTTTTTTAACTGACTTTTTAGATATCTTTTTTACAGAAGCCTTTTTTGCAGACTTTTTAGAAGATTTTTTATAAGATCTCTTTTTGGATGAAACCTTTTTTGTAGACTTTTTAGAAGATCTCTTTTTTGATGAAGACTTTTTAGAAGATCTCTTTTTTGATGAAGACTTTTTAGAAGATTTCTTTTTTGACGAAGCCTTTTTAACTGACTTTTGAGATCCTTCCAATAATTTATTAAAAAATATATCAGTATCAACTTCAGAAGTAACTGGTTCGGTTGAAATATTTAGATCTTGTGAAACATCTGGGTTTTCTTCCAATAATTTATTGAAAAATTCATCAGTCTTTACTTCAGAAGCACTTGGTTCTTCTGTTTCATCAAAACTAATTTCATCCATATTTAATTCTACCATATTTGGATTCACATATTTTTCTAATTCTTGATCAGTAGGTATAGTACTAAAATCCTCTTCTTCAAAGTTTAAACCATATTCTTTCTCATAATCTGGTATTGGCTCAAATGGTCTTTTAGATCTAGTTTTTTCTAATAATCTATTATAAAATTCATCTGTACTTGTATCCATTTTTTATTAATAATTAATACAAAGAAAAAAAAAAGTTGAATTATTTAATATAATATAATATAAATATTATATTATTGGTAATATGGAAAATATAGAGAAATTAATACCATCTCACCCTGATAGAAAACGTATTTTTGAAAAATTCTATAATTTAATAAAAAATAATATATCAAATTATAAATTTGATTATAATGACAATGATATAAAAAAAATGTGCCTTAATATAGAAAGAGGTATTTTTAATTATGCTATCAATTCTTATACAAATTATCATTCATATATTGAAACTTGGAATGACCAATTTAAAACCTTATATATAGGACGTTCAGTTATGATTTATAATAATTTAAATCCCAATAGTAAACTTAAAAATACAAAATTATTAATTAGATTATTATCTAAAGAATTTAATGAATTTGAAATGTGTTTATTTACTCCTAAAGAAATGTTTCCTGAAAGATGGAATGAACTTATTAATATTTGTAAAGAATCAGAACCTAAATATGCAGATAAACCACAAGTTATAGATGATGGGGTATTTAAATGTGGGAAATGCAAAACTTATAAAACTAGTTATTATCAATTACAAACAAGATCAGCTGATGAACCTATGACAACATTCGTCAATTGTATCAATTGTGGTAATAAATGGAAATTTTGTTAATATTTATATAAACCAATCAAAAATTTATAAAAAAATTGATTTAAATATAATATATTTTATTTTTTATACACAATGTCAAGTAACGAATTTCAAAAAGTTACTTATAAAAATTCAAAAGTGTTCAAATTAGAACAAGAAATTAAAAATTTAAAAAAAAGAATTTATAGTCCTAAGGTTGATTTAATTGAAAGAAATAATTTTTATTTAATTAAAATTGAATTACCTGGTGTTATTAAAGATTCCATTAAAATTCAAATTAAAGAACACCAAATAGTTTTAATTTCTGGTAGAAAAACTCAAGATAATATTCTTGAATCAGATAATATAATTTATCGTGAATCAAAATATGATGATTTTATGAGAAGAATTAAACTTCCATCTACTATTAAATATAAACCATTAAATCAAGGCAATCTTGATTTTGATAATGGAATATTATATCTCACCTTTGAAAAATCAATTACAAAACACGAACCACCACCACAACAAGAAGAAACACAACAAGAAGAAACACAACAAGAATCACAAAATTGGGCAGACATGGAGTAATAAAATTAATTAATAATAAATTAAATAATTTTATTTAAAATATTAACTATAGTCCCTTAAAATATTAACTATAGTCACACGTAACAACATAACATCTTTTAATAAGATTAATAGCTGTAGAACATCCAACATTATTATATTTAGAACTAACCATTATCAAATAATGTCCTATATCACTAAAAGATATACCAGGTTTACCAATTAATTTTTTTTCAGATATCCATGCGTTAATAGCATTTTTAAAATTAGGAGTGATTGTACCATATGCACCATATAAATTTTGTGCAAATACACCTTTTCCTAAACTATGTTGCAAAGGACAACCTTTATTAGCAAGAATATTAGACAAATCATTCGCTGTTGACTCTAAGCTATTTGACCACTTTACTTTATTAGTAACATTTTTTAATTCTCTTTCATTATTATGTAAATCTAAAATAAGTTGTTTTTTATCAAAATCAATTGATGTAAAGGTAGGTGGTGTTGGTGTAGGTATAGGTGTTTCTAATACTGTACTTGTAGGTGTATTTGTTGATGTAGGTATAGTTGTAGGTATTTCTAATAGTGTACTCGTAGGTGCATTTGTTGATGTAGGTACAGGTATTTCTAATAGTGTACTCGTAGGTGCATTTGTTGATGTAGGTATAGATATAGGTATTTCTAAAATTGTACTTGTAGGTAAATTTGCTGTTGTAGATATTTCTAAAAGTTCAGGCATAAGTATACTTTGCAATTCTTCAGGTGGTTTAGGAACAACAAAACATTTTGACGGAAAAGAATAAACTATAGATATTGTTAAAAATAACATTTTAATCATTACTTATTATAAATAATTAATTTTAAATTAATTATTTGTTTATTTTGTTTATTTTGAATTTTTCGTACATTAATTATATCTTAATTCTTTATTTTTAAAAATTATATATTTTACATCCAAATCTTCATTATTTAAAGCTTCGTAATATTCATCAAAATTGGCAAATTTACTTGTGCAAATTGGTTTTAATAATAATTTATAAAATTGTTTTTGCATATTTTTTAATTTATTTATTTTATGAATCAGTAATTTATCCTCTCCAATTAACTTATACATATCTGCAAAATTATCATTATTCATATTTAATATCAATATAACATGAACATTTTTATTATTTGAAAGTAATTTAATAATATTATCATTTTCACAAGATATATTAGTATCTTCTATTATACAAATTGTTCTTTTTTCTAAATTATCAAGATCTTGTAAAAATTTTTTACTTACTTCCTGTTTAAAATCAAAATTTGTAAAATATAAATAAGGATTATCTAATAATATTTTTTTATAACTTTTTTTGTTATCATTTTGTGTTATAATATGAATATTGTTGTCATAAATTTTATTTACTTCTTTCATCAAATTTAATTTATACAATAAATTACTTAAAATATCAAAATTATCCTTTTTATTTTCATTTACTATAATTATATTTTTTTTATAAAAATCTAAAGGTTTCAAATTATATTTTTTTAATTCAAAATTATCTTCTTCATCTTTTAATTCATTTTTATCATCTTTTAATTCATTTTTATCATCTTTTAATTCATGATTATCATCTTTTAATTCATTTTTATCATCTTTTAATTCATGATTATCATCTTTTAATTCATGTTTATCATCTTTTAATTTATTGTCTTTAACCAAATTTTCTTTTTCTAAAGATTTTGCTTTTTTATCAATATTATTTATAACAATAGTTTTACTTAATATAGTCGAGTCAGTTAATTCACTCAGTTTAGAGTCGCTCTTCTTCTCATCTATATTTTTATGTAATTCAGTTGAAACAGTTGATACAGATAATTCACTTGATCTACTTGATCTACTTGATTCACTTGATTTACTTGATTTACTTGATCTACTTGATCTACTTGATCTACTTGATCTACTTGATTCATTTGATCTACTTGATCTACTCGATTCACTTGATCTACTTGATCTACTCGATTCATTTGATCTACTTGATTTACTTGATCTACTCGATTCATTTGATCTACTTGATTTACTTGATTTACTTGATTTACTTGATTTATTAGAGGTGTCTTGTTTACCATCTTGTTCTAGTTCTATACTATTCGTTTGTGATTCTGTGGAATTTTGTCTAAGTAATATTGATTGTTTTGTTTGTTCCTTTTCTGTAAAGCCTGTTTGATTTGTTTGTAAATCATCTCTAGTTTCTGTATAAGTATTAGTTTTATGACTTACAAAAAAGGTAGTTAAAACATCTGTTAATCTATCCATATAATTATAAAAAAGATAAAAAGCAATTATTTTAAACGTTTAATCCCATAATGATTCCCAAAAAAAGTTTAATAAATTATCAGAATTAGGATATTTTTTGTCAAATAATTTTTTATAATGCATCTGTTCCTTTGTTTTTGTTCTAATTTTATCATTTTTCGTTTGTTGTAAATATATATAAAAATCTGTATCACTATAAAGATTGTCAAAATATTTTTGCAAATAAGTATTTAAATATGTAAAACTCTTATCAATACTTTGTCTTGAATTCCATAAAATAGAATTTTCCATATAACAATTATTTATATCATCAAATGATTTTCTAATAATATATTTTTCAATTGGTTGATTAGAATATCCTGAAATTTGTGGTCTTTTTAATTTTGGATGTATAGATAAAATATATTCTACAAATGTTTTATTTAAAAACGGATATCTTATTTCTAACCCAAATGCTCCAGCTAATTTATCTGATCTCAATAAATCATACTTACTTAAATTTTTTAATAAGTTAATACTTTTACTTTGAAAATCATTATCTGATAAATCAAAAAATTCAGAATATCCACATAATTCATCTAATCCTTCTCCACTTAATAAAATTCTTATATCAGTCATATTTTTTATATATTTTAATAAAAATAACATAGGAATACTCTTTTTTATAGATAAATCATCATAGGTTTCTAAAAATGCAATGATATTATCTATTTCTGGAACAATTAAATCTAAATCCTTAATATTTATAATATGAAAATGAATGTCTATAGAAAATTGTTTTTCTAAGAATTCTATATGTGATTGAGCTAATTTTACATCAGAATTATCATTGTCACCTATAGTGAATACATGTATTTTTTCATTTTCAAAATTATGATTTATACTTATTAAATACTTAATTAATATACTAACTATAATACAACTGTCAAATCCACCTGATAATAATACACCTACTGATCCTTTATTGTCAGAAGGATCTTTTTGAGAATTATTATATTTTTGAATAACACTTTTAGTTAAAAGATTTTTTATATTATTATAAACATCATTTATAACTTCCGGAGTTGCTTTGTTTATAGAACACATTTCTAAATTTTTATATACATCAAAATTATAATAAGAAATAAATTCACAACTATTTTTTTCAATAACAGAATTTTGATAAGACCAATATGTTCCTGGTGGAACTTCTTTAATAATATATTCTGAATTAACTAATAAAGACGTAGGAATGCTTTTAATTTCACTTACAAATAAATAAAATATGTCATCTGTTTTTGCTCCATTTTTAGGTATATATTTAACCATATATAATGGTTTTGTTCCAAAGATATCTCTAACTGCAAATATATTAATGTTTTTTAAATTAAAACTATTTGTATTTTCAGTTAATACAAAAGAAAATTCGCCATCTAATTCATTTATACATTTTTCTAAAGCTAATTGTGAATTAAGAGTACTTTCTGCATATTTTATATACAAAGGTAAAATTATTTCAACATCACTTTGAGATTGTAAATCTCTATCATTAAACTGATGTGTTTCTAATAATTCATTATAATTATATATTTCACCATTACAAATTAAACGTCTTTTTGGTCTAGTTCTAAGTTCCGGATAAGTCATCTTTTTGTTAACTATAGGATCTTCGAATGGTTGAGATCCGTCAATACTAAAATCATTTACTGACATTCTGTGATATCCATAAGTAAACGTAATAGGCTTATATTCCTTTATTTCTCTTTTACTTAACACTGAAGAAATTTGATTTATATTCATTTGATTTATTATAGGTGTATTTTCAGATAAAAGTTGTGTATCATCTGGACCCCTAGATTTCATCGACATAAAAGATTTTGTAAACTCAATATTTATAGTTGTTTTAGATGAATTATATATACACAAATATAAAGCTCCCATTATTATAAATTTAATTATCTTTCTATTAATTAAATTTATTTTTTAAAATAAAATATAGCGCAATTAAGTCTTGTTATTTTTTATAATTTCTAAAATCTCATCATATTTTTTACAAATTTGATCTTTATCATTAATTGATAATTTTTTAACTTTTAATTTTAGTTTTATCATTTCTAAAAAATCATCTTTATAGTCTTTATTATTATTTTTATTTCTTTTTAAAATAAAATATAAAATTTCTTCATTTATAATCTTTTCAGTATCGTTATTAATAATAGTCCTTGTTGAAACTTTTTTATTTTTAACATCACTTTTACCAACACTCTTAGTATCAATACTTTGATCAGCATCACTTTTATTATCATTACTTTTATCATTACTTTTATCATTACTTTTATCATTACTTTTATCATTACTTTTATCATTATTTTTATCATTACTTTTCTTATCATGTTTATTTTTATCATTACTTTTCTTATCATTACTTTTCTTAGAATTTATAAATTTTAATACAAATCCATTTTCTTTATCATATTTTAAAATTTTAATTGTTTCAATATAACCTTTTTTTACATTCCATGTAAAATCACGATATATCATTTGTTTTGAAACATAAGCATTTTTTAATAATTCAAATAATGTGTTTGAGAGATCTTCAGTTTTATTAGTATTATGTACATCTACATGTTTTAATACATAATAGTTTGCAAAAGATTCAAATCTTTCTAATTGTTCATTATTATCTAATAATGACCATCGTTTAAAATATTTTCCATCTTGAATATGTTTAGTTTTTGTAAAATGAATAATAGGTTTATTAATATAAAATGTTTTTTTATCAGTTAAAAATACATATAAATCAGAATTTAATTGATTTATTGTATTTCTTATATATTTTTCATTAGTAGCTATTGATTCTAATTTAATCTTGTATTGTTCTATATAAGAATTGAATTTATCAATCAATAATAATTTTTGAAAACGATCATCTATAGAATTATTATAATTATTTTTACTTTCATTATTAAAATGATTAATATTAATTTGTAAATTATATTTTATAGATAATAAATTATGAAAGTCAAAATTAGTTTCATTATAAAGTATAGATAAATTATTAATTAAATTTTTATATTTATCTTTCATACGTTTAGTTTTTATAGTACAATTAATCCATTCATTTATAAATGTTTCACTAGAATTATACAATGTCTGCTGTGATTCTGATAAATTTTCTTTTATAAAAATATCTATTGATTTTTCTATGTCAAATTTATCTTTACAAAGATTATTTAATTTTACTTTATTTATTATATCATTATATAACTCAAAATAAAGCAACCCTTCATCTTTTTGCATTTTTAACCATTCAAATCTGGATTTTTCTAATTGTTCTATAAATTCACACGTATTTTCAACTTCATTTTGTGTATTAATTTCCATATAAGGACATAAACCATATTCTTTTAAAATAGAAGAATGTAAAAAAATAATCCCTGGTATGTTTGCAGGATCATATTTTGTATATATTTTTTCAATTTCTAAATATTCTAAATATTTATTTCTAGTTATTTCTCTCATTTCTTTTGCTTTTTTAACATTATCTATAGCAACTGTCTTACCCAATTTTTTAGAAGCTTGATATTCTAAATTATCAATCGTTTTTAAAACATTGCGTAACTCATTTTGATTTTTGACTTTTATTTTTTCTTGTTTTAAAGTATTTTTTAATTCATCTGTTAATTTTTTTAAATTAGATATTTTTATTTTTTTCTCTTCATTAAATAATTTAATTTCATTTTTATCACCTAACGTTTTTTTTGTATTAATCAAATTTTGAATATCATTTTTCAAATTATCTATTTGTTGTATTAACCTATTTTTATCCATTTTAAAATTACCCCTTTAATTTGTTAAAACTTTTATTAATTTTCAATTTTTATAAATTTTCCCATTGTTCTATTTTAACATTATTCTTTTCCAAAATTTCTTTACTTTTAACATCTATTTCTGGTACATAATTATTTATATATACAACTCTATAAATTCCACATTGTAAAATTTTCTTAACACAACTTATACAAGGAATAAGTGTAACATACATTGTAGAATTTTTTAAATCTTCTTTTGATACAAACAAAATTGCATTTTCTTCTGCATGTAAACACATACATAAATCTAAATTTGTAGCCGAAGTATTTTCAATATTAGAACATCTTTGACACCCACCTTCATAACAATTTTGTGTATTAACAGGTGTACCATTATATCCCAAGGATAATATTCTTTTATTTTTCACTATAATACATCCAACTTTTCTTTTTATACAATTACTTCTTTCACTAGTTAATTGCGCTATATCTATAAAATATTCATCCCAACTAGGTCTTTTAAATATTTGATTTATCGTATTCATTTATTTATAAATATTTATTATTTTTAAACTATTTGTTTATTTCTAAATTGTATTCCTAATAAACTATTTGTTTATTTTTTAAACTATTTGTTTATTCCGTTTTTTGATCAAACTTTTTTTAAAATACTAAATTATAAATAGATTACTCATGATTCCTGATAAACTATTAATTAATTTAAAAATTATTAGTAAAATTCAAAAAAACGGAAGAATTACTAGAAGTTATGATGGTATTATTTCTTTAGAAAACAATGTTTTCTATCAAGCCATTAAAAGATTTATATCAAATGATTCTAGAAAACAAGCTATTTTCGAAATAAACAGCATTATTTCTGAAAGTATAAATATATTACATCATATTTTAAATTCCAAATACATGAATAAAACGTTCAATGAAACAGACGAATATATTAAGAATTGTGAAAATATAAGTTTAATTCTTTCTGAACTTGAATTATCAAAACAAGGTATAGAAAATTTAAAATTCACATATCAAAATGACCCTAATATAATATCACAAATAGATATACTTATTTTAAAAATAAATACAACAATAAAAGATGTTAATAACAAATTATCATATTTTAAATATTTTTTATAAGATGAATCTAACCCACCACCTTTGGAGTATATAAATAAAGATATATCAAATGATCTTTATCAAAATCAAAATCCATTATGGAATTATGATAATAATGATAATAATAATGATAACGACAATCAAAATGAACAAAGTTCCAATACAGAATAATTTTTTTCTAAATATAATATAATATAACTAATGGATAATCCAGTTCCTATTTTACAACAAGAAAAAAGTAATATCACGACGAATCCATTCATACCAAACGAACAAAAAATAAAAGAATTAGAGATTATAGATAAAGAAGCTAATAAAATAATAGAAGATGCTTATAATAAAAATAAAACTACAAGTATATCAAACTTGTCTATTAAAGATATTATAATAAATATATCAGATAGTGTCATAGGCATATTAGATGATTTATTTGTAAAACCAGATAATATTAATTGGCCAAATTATATTTCTAGTATTTTACAAAAAAATCAAAGATATACTTATATTGGTATTTTATTTTTAATTATCGCTTTTTATATACTATTAGTACATTAAAGTTATCAATTTTATAAATTTTATAAATTTTATAAATTTTATAAAATTTATTAATTAAATTATATATACATATGTGAATAATTATCATCTTTAGTACCATTTTTCAATACGTTATTAATATAACTAGTTGTTATAATTAAAGATTCTTTATATTTATCTTCTGAATTGTCTTGTTCTTTATCTTTTTCTAAAATTATTTCATTATAATATATTTTTTCTACCTTAATATCATTTATATTTCCAATCAACAAATCATAATTTAGTCTATTTAATATTTTTTCAATATTTTTTCTTAATTGTCTAACACCACTTTCAGTCTGAGTTTTATGTACAATAATATATTCTATAATTTCTTTACTAAACATTACATTTATATCATCTTTTAATTTAATTGATTTCAATATATCAGGTATCATCTTGTCTTGACAAATAATAATTTTATCTTCTAAAGATGGTGGATCAATATAAATAATTTTTAGTCTATCTGATACAATGGAATCTATTTTTGAAATATCATTGAAAGCTAATACAAAAAATACCTTTGACAAATCAATTGTTACATTTGACAAATAATTATCTTGAAATGTATTATTTTGTTCTTCATCTAGCAAATGAGTAAGAACACCAAAAATTTCAGTAGCTTTGTTTTCACTCACTTTATCACATTCGTCAAGATATAATATAGGATTCATATAATTACAAGTTGTAAAAATTTCTACAATTTTACCTGGTTTAGCACCTATATAAGTTTCACTATGACCAGTCAATACAGACACGTCATTTAAACCTCCGAAATTTATTTGATAAAATGGAAAATTTAACGCTTCTGCTAAAGTCTTAATTATCTTAGTTTTTCCTAAACCTGGATTTCCATATAATGCTAAAACATGACCTTTACTATCTGGGTTAGTAATTTTCTTAGCAACAAATTCTAATATTTCTTGTTTAACTTCATCTAAACCATGAATATTTTCATCTAATTTCGCTTTTACAGATTCAAAAAAATTTCTAATAGTTTCTGGATTATCATCTTTTCTTACACCAATATCTTTATATTTCCCAAAAGGTATTTTATTAACTGTTTTTAACCAATTTATGGCTTTAGAATAATCACTATTAGACATTTTTTTAGTACTATCATATTTATCCATAATAAAAACTTTTGTATCCATATCGATATTCATTAATAATAAACTTTCTCTTAAACTATCAACACTATCATTCATTAAACGTTTTCTTTTATGATTTTCTAATCCAAGCTCTATATCATCCAATTTTCTTTTTAAATTTGAAACTTTATATTTCTTTTCTATAATATCTTCAAATGTTGTATTAATATATAATTTTTTTTTAACTACAGGTTTTTTAATACAAATACTATCATCATTATATAATCTAGATTCATTGTCACTAAAACTATAAACATTTGGTTTAACAATTATATTATTAATAAAATTATTACAAATATAAACCCAATATAAATCTTCTACACTTGGAAAAGATACATTATTTGATTTATGATCCTTTACACATATATAATATTTATCTAAATCATCAATGTATACAATATTCCCACGTTTATAATTAATATCAATATCCCAATTTCCGATAAACATTTAAATAAAAATTTATATTTTAAATTTTCATTTTTTTTTAAATTATAATTAATTAATGTGGTGGTTGACATTGATCAGTCACTTTGTATCCATAATTTACCAATAAAGTAGCTATATAAGGTGCAGTTTCTGGCTTATCAAATGATAAATTATAAGGTAATCCTGCAGCATATGCAATTTTAATAAGCTGATCCTTATCATCTTTTGATTTAATATGTTTCATTAATTCTTGGAAAGAATATTGCACTGACGATTGAAGTTTTTCATTATCTCCTTCAAATAATTTATATAATTCTTCCATTGTTATACTTTCACATCCTGGATAAAGCATAGTTTTTGGCTCTATTAATTTCATATTTCCATAAGATTTATATTCATCTGAATATTCTGCATAATTTGAAAATGATTCTAATATTCCTCTACCAGATAATAAATTCATTCCGAATACATAAATAACAGAAATTAAAATAGCTAACTGAATATCTTTTTCTGCTAAATAAATAATTAAAAATATTGCCAATAATTTTACATAAACATTTTTAAACAAATCCGTAATATAAGCTGGTGGCGATGGCGCGATTTGTGCAGCGTATAATACTAAAGTAACCTTTAATACAGCCATTATATAAGGATTAGATAGTGGATAATCAATTTTAGATTCTATAAAAGATTCTGCTTGTTTTATATATTCCATATTTATATTATACATAAATAAAAAAAATATTTATTAATACAAAATTGAATTTGTTTATTTTTTTTTATAATTTTAATATGTTCTTGTATGGAAACTATACAATATAGTTTAAAATCTAATACATATAGTATTAATATACAAAATATAATACCTAAAAGTTTAAATAATAGAAATGGTATAAAAGAAGATATTACATTAAATGGAAATATTAATAATCCAGAAATAATACAAAATAAATCAACAACAAAAATAAATGATATTAATAATATATTTGATAAACATTGTTTAAATCTATACGGATCAAAAACTTGTATATTATTTTATGAAAATAATTCTCATATAGAAGTAAGATTACTTGATAAAATAAATAAAAATAGTAATGAAATTATAAAATTTGAAAAAATTAAAGAAGATTCTTTATATAAAATTATCCCTTTTTATTTGGAAAAAAGATATACTGTTGTAATAATTAAATCAACATCACAACACAAAAAAGAAATTACAGATATACATCTTCCACCAAGTTAATAATTTTATTTTTATAGCAACTGCAATCAATTTAAAAATAAAATTATTTATGTTATAACAGTGACCATTAATAATGACTCATAATATGATTGATGATTATTTTAGAATTTATAATGAAAGTATAAAAGAATACGGAGAAAAAACTTGTGTATTATATGCATGTGGAAGTTTTTATGAAGTTTATAGTATTGATAATCCTAAAGAAAAAATTGGTAATGCTAAAATTATATCTGAAATTATTAAATGCGAATTTTCTAACAAAAATAAAGTAAAAAAAAATGAATCTGGTAGTAGTAGAGCATTTCCTGACTTTTGTGGATTTGGAATTGCATATTTACATAAACACATGACATCTTTATTAGAACAAAATTATTCTATTGTTGTAGTTGACCAAGATGAAAACGGAGAAAAAAAGGGGAAATTAATAAAAAGAAGTATAACAGCAGTGCATTCTCCTTGTTTAAAACCACCTGATTTCGAAACATCATTCGATACAGAATATAATTTGATAGGTATTTTTTTAGATATTATTCCACAAAATAAATATATCAATACAAATACATTAATATACTCAATATGTTCTATCAATAATATAACAAATACAATAGAAATATGCGAGAACTCTATTACTTTTAAACATAATGAATTTCAAATAACATTAGATGAAATTAATAGAGTATTACTTAGATATAATATTAAACAAATGAGAGTTTATCTTCTAGAAAATTTAAACATTCAAAATAATACAAATATTATTAAACAAATTACAAAATATCTAGATGATATGTCAAATAATTATAATTTTAATTATAAATTTGAAATAATTCTAGAAGATTCTAAAAAATATATTGAATATATCAAACCACAATTTCAAAATGAATATTTAAATCGTGTTTATAAACATATATCGTTTGGATTTCTTGAACCAATTGAATATTTAAATTTGAAAGATAAAGTTTTATCAACTATAAATTTAATGTATACTTTAGATTTTATGTCTTGTCATAATACTAAATATATAACAAATTTATGTATTCCTAATATTATTAAAGACACAAATAATTTGATTTTAGAATTAAATACTCTAGTACAATTATCAATTCTACCAGGAACTCTAAGTTATAAAAATGGAAGATTTACAAGTGTATTTGATGTAGTAAATCATACTACTACTGCTATAGGACGTAGACATTTAAAAAATATCCTTGCAAAACCCTTTAAAAATCCAGAAACAATTCAAAAAAGATATAATTTAACTGAAGAATTAAATACCTTAGATTTTACATTTATAGAAAAATTATTATCAAAAATATTAGATTTTGAAAGATATCATAGAAAAATGGCACTTCAAGGATTACATCCTTACGAATTTGAAAAATTAAATTCGTCATATTTTACAATTTTAGAATTAATAACTTTTTTAACTCAATCTTCACACAATATACCTTGTATAATAAGTGAATTACCAAATAAAGATATTCTTTTTGATTTCAATGAATATATAAATGATTATAAAAAAATATTTAATTTAGAAGAAATGAAAGGTATAGGGTTAAATACTAGTAAAGAAGAAATTAAAAACTTTTTTAATAAAGGTGTTATAATCGAATTAGATAAAATACAATCAGATATAAAATCACTTGAAGACAAATTAGAACATTTAAGAGATAAATATGATAAACTTATAAATGATAAAAAGGGTAATCAAATGGTAAAATTAAATTTTACTGATAACGATGGATATTATTTCGTTTGTACAAAAATAAGATATCAAAAAATAATAAAAGAATGTAAAGATACAAACTTTACAATGCGTGCTACAAGTAATACTTGTAAATTTAGTACTGATGAAGTTACAAAATTATCAAATCGTTTAATAACAACAAGAGATCTGCTTGTAAAAAAAGTTAAACTTAATTATCTTTTAAAATTATCAGAATATTCTACAAAATATAATAATGTTTTTACAAGTTTAAAGAGTTTAATTGAAATTATTGATATATCATTAAGTAATTTAAAATGTTCTAAAAAATATAAATATTGCAAACCTTACATTATACAATGTGAAGATTCAAATAATATAGAATCATTTATAGAAGCCCAACAGTTAAGACATCCAATTATAGAATTAATAAATGATACAGAATATATTCCGAATGATATATCCTTAAATCATGATAAACTAGGTATTTTACTTTACGGTTTAAATTCATCTGGTAAAAGTAGTTTATTAAGAGCTTTAGGTATTTGTGTAATTTTAGCACAATGTGGATTATATGTTCCTTGTAAAAATTTTAAATTTTCTCCTTTTAGCACAATCATATCACAAGTTGATTTAACTGATAATTTATTTAATGGCAAATCTAGTTTTATAACAGAAATGTGCGGTTTAAAAAAAATTTTAAGTTGCGTTGGTAAAAACACATTAGTTTTATCCGACGAATTATGTAGAGGAACTGAAGTAACTAGTAGTTCTGCTATTGTCAGTACTACAATATTAAAATTAATAGAACATAATACAAAATTTTTTTTCACAACTCATCTCCATGATTTGCCAAAAATTCAAAGTATTAAAACTATGGATTCTATTGGAAAACTAGAAATTTGTCATTTAAATGTTGATACAAATGGTGAAAATATAATTTTTGAAAGAAATTTACTTCCTGGATCTGGATCTGAGCTATATGGTCTAGAAGTATGTAAATCTATTATCCAAGATAACTTATTTATAGAAACAGCTTTTGAAATTCGTAATGATATATCGGGTAATAAAACATCTATTTTAAATATTAAGAAAAGTAGATATAATAAACAAAAAATAATAGATTCTTGCGAAGTATGTGGATATGTTCCAAATAAAAATTCAATTCCTTTAGATACACACCATATTAACGAACAAAAAAATTGCGATAATGATGGCTTTGTAAATGATAAACATTTTCATAAAAATCGTACCTTTAATTTAGTATCTCTATGTAAAAATTGTCATTTGAAAATAGACACAGGAGAATTAATCATAAAAGGATATAAAAAAAGTACTTCAGGTAAATTTTTAGATTTTACTCATAATCCATCCATTTGATAAAAAAAACTTTATATTATACGTACAAAATATTATTATATAATATTGAAAATAATTATATAATATAAATATGACTACATTAACTTATGATGATATATTACGATTAATGGAATATAATAAACCACATCCATTTAATAAAAAAGTTATGGATAACATTTTTCATGTTGTTAAATCATATTATTGGGCTTTTATAAATAAATCAAAAATTGATCAACATACATTTATAGGTCAAGAAATACTTAACTATAAAGGTATGACAGGTAAGAAAACTAGACATCTTTATAATAATTTACTCGATAAACCAGATGCTAAATATTTAGAAATAGGTACTTGGTATGGAAGTTCATCTATTAGTGCAGTATATAAAAATAAAGTAGATGCTTTATTTATAGATAATTGGTCACAATTTGGCGGAGATAGACATATATTTCAGAATACAATTGAAAAATATATAACAAAAGAATCATCTTGCGAATTATTAGAAAGCGATTGTTGGAAAGTAAATACAAACAAAATACGAAAAGATTTTAATATTTATCTATACGATGGTGGTCATACTGAAGAAGATCATTATCAATCATTAAATTATTATTATAACAATTTAGATGACGTTTTTATATTTATAGTAGACGATTGGTGTTGGGTAGATGTACGTAAGGGGACTTGGAGAGCAATTAAAGAAAAAAATTTACAAGTACGATTTATTCAAGAAACATTTCTTAGTCCAGAAGATCTTACTGGATTTCCAGATCACAAAGGTAGAGAAACTTGGTGGAATGGAGTTGCAATTTTTGTATTAGAAAAATCAAGTTAAATATTTCACAAAATACAAGTACTATTTTTATTTATAATTTATAATTATAAATAAACTTAATTTATAATGTAGCAAATATCTAACAAATACTTACCATTTATGTGTTTTATATGTATTAAACAATTTATCTTCAAATTCATTTGTAAATTCTGTATAATTACAAATTGGTCCATTTACAAATGCATCTCTAACTTCTCGTTTCAAATTTGTTAATTTATTAATATTATTTGCAAAATAAACAGCTTTGCTTATATACTCTTCTTGAGAATATGTAACATATTCATCCAAACCACAATTTTTCATCAATGAACTAGTTACATTTTGTGAATGATAATGTCTCACATTATCAAATAATGTCAAAATTGGAACACCCATCATTAAACTTTCACAACTAGTTGTAGTTCCTGAATAAGGGAATGTATCAACCGCAATATCAAACTTATTATAATCAGGTAAATGTTCAGTATAAGTATCAGAATAAGGTAACAAAATTACTCTATCTAATACAGATTTATCTTTAAATGTATCTAAGAATTGCTTTTTCAATTTTGGTGTTAAAAATTCTTTAGTTTTAATCATAAATCTTGCAGTAGGAGCAGCTTGTAACATTTTTTCCCAAACACCTATTACCATTTCATTAATTTTATTATATCTATTAAATGTACCAAATGTTACATATCCATTCTTAACACATGGTTGCTCTTTAATTTCAGGAATATTCTTAATACCCATACTAGGAGTATATGCCAAGAAACATTTATCCATAAATATAAACTTCTCTGAATAATATTTTTGAGATTTTTCACTATCACAAATTTTATCAGTAATTCTATAATCCATAGATTTAATACCACTTGAATTTGGATATCCACAATAACTAATCTGAATTGGTGCTGGTTTCAAAACAAAAGTATCCAATCTATTATCTCCTGTATGAGCTGACAAATCAAATAAAATATCAATATTATCAGATTGTATTTTTTGTTTTAAATCTTCTGGTGACATATTTTTTACAACACGCCATTCACATTTGGGGAAAAGATCCTTTAACTCAACAACTTTTACAGAATAACATACAACATTAAATAAATCATAATTAATATGACTCAATATACTATGAATAAAATATGAAACAGGATGACAAATGAAATCACCTGATACAAATCCTATATTTATTTTCATTCCCTTTTTCAATAAATCAACCTTTGATTCACAATTCATAATTTCCTTTTTAATTTTATAATTAGGACATCCTACACGATAATCATCAATAACTAAAGGATAAATCTTATTTATAGCTTTATGAATTTTAGCAATATACATCGGATCTTCTATCAAATGAGAAATATAATTAGAATCAAGTAATTTATTTTGATATGCTAAAGATAATCTAGGTTTATATTTCAATGCTTGATTATATCCATCAATAGCACCAATAAAATCACATTCATAACACTTTGCTAAACCCATATTCATATACATACTAGCTATCAACATATCCTTATCTACAGAAATATGTGCATTTTTATAGTTCTCAATCCCTTTCATATAATGATCAATTGCTTTATCCGTATATCTAAGTTCTGTATATACAACACCAATTTGATTATTTATATCCGGATCATTTGGACTAATTTCTAATGCTAAATAAAAGTAATATAATGCTGTATGTCTATCCTGAATTGTAAAATATACACCACCAATACCATTCAAACATTTTACTTTAAATTCCTTTAACCCTGCAATAGTAGTTTCATCTTTTGCATTTTGCAATAATAAATCTATAATTCCTATTGCTAATTTATAATGATAAACACTACTATCTAATTTATTTGCTCTATGATACATAAATCCAAAATTATAATGCAATTGATAATCACAAGGATCAACCATTAACACTTGATTTAACAAGACAAGATTTTCTTCTGCATTAGCATTAAAGATTGTAAGATATAAAAATACTAATTTAAATATCTCCATTGCTTTTTTATTAAATGGCTCAATATTCAAAACTTTTCTAATATGAGCAATGGCTATATATAATGAATTTTTTTCTTGTTCTGTAAATCCTGGCCTATTCATATGCAACCCAACTGTTCTAACTAACAATTCAGCACTAATATAATAAGTATTTTTTATTTCTTCTTTATTTCTTTCTATAACAAACGGATTGAGTTCATCTAAATATTTAATTAAGATACTAGATGTTTGAATACATCTTAGATATTTCTCATTATCTATTTTACTATTCATCAATAAATCTTCCTGAGCCTGATTATATAAAACTTTTAATTTTTCATATTCAGTTAAAAAAGTTTTAATATCAGTAATCCCTGTCATGTTTGTGTTTAATAAATATATAGTTTTAAATTAATTAAATTTAACGAATATAATTTTTAAACTTTATAATTATCATTTTTATCAGTTATTACTTGTATTTAAAAACAAATGAATTATAAATTAAATTACAAATAAATAACTATTAACTATGGAAATAAATTCTACAAATATTCAAAAATTGCGAAATAAAGTAAAATATTTAAGAAAATTACCACAACCTGTACAAAGATCACCTGAATGGTTTGCAGCAAGAAATACACGTGTTACTGCAAGTGAAGTAGCATCTTGTTTATTAAATATTGAACCAGTTTGCAAACCATACGTAGAAGATTTTAATATCCAAGGTTTCAAATATGACGGAAAATCATGTAGTCATTATGATACAAGAGACGAATATATTATTAAGAAATGCAAAGCATTTTTTGGAGAAAATGTATTTAAGGATTCAGTTTTTACACTATGGGGGAAAAAATATGAAGAAATTGCTACAAGACTTTATAGACAATATTATAAAACTGAAGTTATAGAATTTGGATTATTACCACATCCACGTCTAAAATGGTTAGGAGCTAGTCCAGATGGTATTACACCCGATGGTATAATGTTAGAAATTAAATGTCCATATAAAAGAAAAATTAATGGTATAGTTCCTTTTCATTACTGGCAACAAATGCAAATACAACTACACGTGACAGACCTAGAAACATGTCATTTTTTAGAATGTGAAATTAAAGAAATAGAAACAGAAAAAGAATTCTTAGAATTAAAATTAGAAGAATTTAACTCTAATCAATTTCAACAAAAAGGTATTTTAATAAATAAAATTGACGAACCTAATAATTCAGAAACAAAATATATTTATCCACCTGATGATTTAATAACACAAGAATCATTTATTAATTGGAGTAATGAAACAATATCTAATTTAAATGTTAAAGCAAAACCCATATATTATTTTATTCATAAATGGGGTGTTATAAATGTCAAAAGAAATAGACAATGGTTTTTAAATGTAAAAGACGATATTAAAAAAACTTGGAGTTTATTTAGAAAATTACAAGATAATCCTGAAGATTTCGAAAAATATAAACAATCTATATATTTGATTAAAAATAAGGAATATATTGATTTATATAATAATACAGAATGTATCATTTCTGATAAAGATTCTACATTTATTTATGAAAGTAATTATACGAGTGATAGTGAAGACAGCTCAGTTTATAAAAAGCTAGACTCTATAGAAAATGATAATGATAAAAATGATAAAACTGAAACAATATGTCTTATTGATTAAAAGTGTATTTAATTATTGATTTAAAAAAATTGAATTTGTAAATTTTTATTTTTAAATTAAAAATGAATACTTTATTCTTATTTACTTTTATTTCTATGTTTTATTCGAGAGGTGGTACAGGAAAGTGTACTACTTGTCCATCTTGTATGATTTGTGATCCGTTAATTGGATGTTTATACGATAATTTTACACCTTGTGTTACTGGTACTAAAAATGGTCTTTGTTTGTATGGAACTTGTAATACAACAATTGCTAGTGTTGTTAAATCTAAACCACCAGTTTGTAAAAGTTATTCTTTTACTACAACTCTTGTAAAAGGAGTTTCTAAAACTACTGCAACATTAATCAATGACATTAATGGTTTAAGTTGTACTCAAGTAGGTGCACTTCTCGAATCCGTTTGTATTAAAGGAGCTTGTACTCCTTATACACTTGGTATTGATAAACTAGGACAAGCAACTGGTTGTTCTGGATTACCAGATGGGTTTATGTGCGATACAAATTCAGTTTTTACAGATGGTGAAAAATGTGTTAATCAAAAATGTGTTATGCCAAACAATCCTCAAACATTATGTCCTTTATAAATAAAATACTATAAAATCATATATTATTAAAAAATATAAAATCATATATTATTAAAAAATTATTATTAAAATTAATTATAAAATTAATTATAATAAAACTGAATAAATTATAATAAAACTCAATAAATTATAATAAAACTGAATATAAATATATCAATTTAATATACAACTAAATGACAGTTAACGAAATTGATTATACTAATTATAAAATTTTCGTATTTGATTTAGATTATACACTTAATTTACACGAATTCCATACTCCAGATTATACTGAAAAAATTATAGAATTATTAAATTTATTAAAAAAAAATAATAAAATTTTATGTATTGCAACACATAATAAATATCCTGAAGATTATTTAAAACAGATTACTATTCAAAATTTTTTTGACGAAATTATATATGAAAAAAAAAATGTCAGTGCTTGGATGAATTCTATTAAAGATTATACATCTAAAAAAGTTATGTTAACTGAAATTATGAATAAATTTAATTGTAATCAAAATGAAATTGTGTTTTTCGATGATTCAGATCACAATATAAATGAAGTTAATAGTTTAGAAATTAAATCTATAAAAGTTTCAAATAAAACAGGCATTAACACTTCGGAAATTTTAAGTGATTTTAATAAATTAAATTAATAAAAAATTAAAAAAAATTAAATTATATATAATAATTTAAAATATAAATGTACATTATTGACTATTTTTTTAAAAAAGACAATACTTCCCCAAAATCTAAAAAAATATCCAAAAATCGTAAAAATATTTCTGAAAAGGTATATCTTGTAATTAACAAAAACACAGACTTACCATTAGGAATATATGATAATTTAGACCAAGCAAAATCTGAAGGGCAAAGCTCAACTTATCATAATTGTTCTATTTTAGAATTTAAATTAAACAATAAATGTACATATTTTAATATCCCTGTGTTTGAAAATAAATAAATGTTTATAACAAAATAATTTTATATATAATATAATATATATAAAATGACTAAATCAGTAGGATTAACGCAAAATACGTTAATAGATAAGGTACCAAAATTCTATCTTAATCCAAATACTGGTAGACTCATAAAATCAAATGGGAAAACATATAAACAATTAAAAAAAGATGGATATGTAATAAAAAAAGATAAATGTTTATATAATGTAAAATCTGCAGAAAAATGTTTCATTAAATTACTTACATTATATCCTAATGTAATTTATCCTTCTTCTAATTTTATAGAGATTCCTAAAACTTATAAAAAAGGTAAAATTAGAGCATTTATTAAACACGCGCATAAAAATAAAATAATAGGTTTTATTGACAAAAATGGAAATAAATACAGATTATTGAAACAAATAAAATTAAAATATATTCCTAAAATACCAATCATTAATGATAATTACAATGTTTTATCTAAAATAATTAAGAAAATTCATCCTATAGATAAAATAACACAATATCAAATCGAAAATCAAATACAAAATTATCCTACTATGCAAAATTCTTCTAATATAAATATATTATTTAATCCTTTACAAAATGATTTTCTACCGATAAGTAAAAAATTTGATGAATTAGAAACAAAAAACATATTAAACTTAATTAATAAAGAACTTGTCCCTAAAGAACTACCTCCTATATCTAGTAGTCTAAATATATCTGGTATTATTAAAAATCATGAAGCAATTATTGGAATCATTGATAAAAATAATAATATAAAACGTTTTAATACACCAATAAAAATCATAGATACAACACCAATTAAAGAACAGAAAGAACCTCAAGGTGAACCTGGTGAAAAGGGACCACAAGGAGAACCTGGAGAAAAAGGACCTCAAGGTGAACCTGGTGAAAAAGGACCACAAGGCGAACCTGGTGAAAAAGGACCACAAGGCGAACCTGGTGAAAAAGGACCACAAGGAGAACCTGGAGAAAAAGGACCTCAAGGTGAACCTGGAGAAAAAGGACCTCAAGGTGAACCTGGTGAAAAAGGACCACAAGGCGAACCTGGTGAAAAAGGACCTACTGTTACAGAAGAGCCTACAATTACTGAAGAACCTAGAGTTACAGAAGAGCCTACTGTTACAGAAGAGCCTACAATTACAGAAGAGCCTACAATTACCGAAGAGCCTACAATTACCGAAGAACCTACTGTTACAGAAGAGCCTACAATTACTGAAGAACCTACAGTTACAGAAGAACCTATTACAGAAAAACCTACTATTACAGAAGAGCCTACAATTACTGAAGAACCTACAATTACAGAAGAGCCTATAATTACCGAAGAACCTACTGTTACAGAAGAGCCTACAATTACTGAAGAACCTACAGTTACAGAAGAACCTATTACAGAACAACCTACTGTTACAGAAGAGCCTACAATTACTGAAGAACCTACAGTTACAGAAGAGCCTACAATTACAGAAGAGCCTACAATTACTGAAGAACCTACAGTTACAGAAGAGCCTACAATTACAGAAGAGCCTACAATTACCGAAGAACCTACTGTTACTGAAGAACCTACTGTTACAGAAGAGCCTACAATTACAGAAGAGCCAACAGTTACAGAAGAGCCAACTGTTACAGAAGAACCTACAGTTATAGAAGAGCCTACAATTACAGAAGAGCCAACAGTTACAGAAGAGCCAACTGTTACAGAAGAACCTACAGTTATAGAAGAGCCTACAATTACCGAAGAACCTACTGTTACAGAAGAGCCAACTGTTACAGAAGAGCCAACTGTTACAGAAGAGCCAACAGTTACAGAAGAACCAACTGTTACAGAAGAGCCAACAGTTACAGAAGAACCAACTGTTACAGAAGTTAAGGTTGAAGAACATAAAGTTGAAGAACATAAAGTTGAAGAACCTAAAGTTGAAGAACCTAAAGTTGAAGAATCTACAGTTACAGAAGAGCCTACAAAAGAAGTTAAGGTTGAAGAACCTAAAGTTGAAGAACCTAAAGTTGAAGAATCTACAGTTACAGAAGAACCTATTACAGAAGAGCCTCCTAAAGTTGAAGAAGAACCTAAAGTTGAAGAACCTAAAGTGGAAGAAATTAAGGTTGAAGAACCTAAAGTTGAAGAATCTACAGTTACAGAAGAACCTAAAGTTGAAGAACCTAAAGTGGAAGAAATTAAGGTTGAAGAACCTAAAGTTGAAGAATCTACAGTTACAGAAGAACCTAAAGTTGAAGAACCTAAAGTTGAAGAACCTAAAGTTGAAGAACCTGTTGTTGATAAAGAAATTGCAGAATCTTTACCTCCTGTAACTGTAACATCATTAGAAGATAGAACAGATTTAATACAACAATTAGAACAATCACCAATTATATCGGAAAAGGAAAAACAAGATATAGTTGTAAAATTAAAATGTTTAGATGGAGAACAATATGATATTAATGAAGATAGATGTTTGCCTTGTACAAATTATGGTCTAGTATGGGATTCAGATACTAAATCTTGTAAAACTATGTTAAAAGAAGATATTCTTAAAGAACAAGAAAAAAATTTATTTAAAAAAGATATGGATTTATACAAATACAAAATAGTTCAAACAGAAAATAACGATATAATCGGTTATTTAGAATAATGTTTACTTAGCTTTGACTTTATTATAATTTTAATTTCTTTATAAATTATAATATGAAATATAATTCTATAATAGAATATATCAGGGGAAAATATCCAGATACTATTTCAAAAATTGAAAAGGATAAGGAATCTTTTATTATAAAAAATTCTTTTATTATAGGAATTGTTAAAAATAATATAATTTATAAAATAAATATACCTTATCATTTCGGTATAGAAGATATACCAATATTCAAAGGTTTTACTGATAAAGATCAAGAATATATTTTAGACCAGCTTGAAAAATCAGAGATAACTGTAAAAGAATACAGAATAGAAAAATTACCATATCAAATTTTTTATGATAAATTAACTAATATTTCGCTTCCAATTAAAATAGATTCAATATATAAAATTTATGATATTATAAAAGAATACGATGCATATTTAGATAAAATAAAAAATTGTAAAATTAAAATATTAAAAGAAAAAGATGATCTTATAAATCAAATAAAAGATTATAAAACTAAAGTATTAAATTATGTAATTGATAATAAATTAGAATCATCTGATTTAAAAAAATTATATAAAAAAATACAATTTGAAAATTTATATTGTGAAAATAAATTAAATGCATTATCTAAATATCATTGTAAAATTGGAAATATAGATGAAAAATATATATTAAACGATTTAGAATTAAACGATTTAGAATTAAACGATTTAGAATTAAACGATTTAGATATATATTCTAATATAGAATTAAAAGAAATTATTGATGAATTAAATAGTGAATTAGTAAATTTAAGATCTCAATTAGATAAATCACAATTGAAAAATGCTTTATTAGAAAGATATAAACAGGAATCAAGAGATAAAATTTTATTCGAAAAAGAAAATATTATTAATAATATAAAAAATTATAATTATAAATGGTTAGATTGGTTAGAAAATGTAGTTTCAGAAAAATATGTTATAAAAGAAATATGCTTTGATAATTATAAATATATATTATTAAAAGAATTACAAAGTGTTCATGATAAATTTAAAGAACTTTTAAATAATAAATATAACTTATCCAATATCAATTCAAAATGGTTACAAACTGAAAATTTTAACAAATTAAAACAAAATATTATAGATATAGAATCCGAAATTAAAAATATAATAAATAATCAATTAATCCAATTATCTATTAAGGATGATATGTTTAAATATGCAGAAAATGAAAATTCTCAAGATGAGTTTTTATTAAACGATTTGCAAAAAGAAAGATGGTTAGATGATTTAAGTTATATAAAAACAGAATTAAATGAAATAAATAATTTATTATTACAAAACAATAATACCAATATAGAAGATTTACAAAACTATTCAAATATATATGATGACGATAATACAAATAGTTGTTATATAATTATTCAAAATTTTTTAGCTCTTAATAATATATTTTATAGAAAACAAATGGTTATAAAAAAATTAGAAAATATAATTAATAATAATCTCCCTCCATTTTCGTATCTACCTGATGATATAAAAGAAAATATATTAACAGATTTTAAAATAATTAAAACAGAAATTGAAAATAGCATTAATTTTTTAAATTTAAAATCATATATAAACGATATAAATTTAACAAGGTTCAAAACTAAATTAGGAGTTGAAAATTATTATAAATCTAGATCAAAAGATGAAAACGATTTTTGTATACATCTTTTAAATATAATACAATTTTGGAATCTAAATAAAATTAATTATAGAAAACAAAATGCACGTTTAATGAATATATATGAAGATATATCTGGTCAAATTAGAGTGTATATTAGATTAAAACCTTTTATAAAAACAAATATAAATCAAAATAAATTAATAAATAAAGATATATACGAGGATAAAAAACAATTTTATATTGCAATTAATTCTGAAAAAGATAATTCCAATAAAATATTTGGTGATTTTTATAGAATTTTTGACGATTCGTATACAAATTTGAATATATACACAGGTATATATAATGATAAAGAAGAAAATGAAGATATCTTAATCGAAAATTCTGAAATATCTACACATGGTTTAAATCATATATTTAAGGAATTAGAAAATGCATATTCAATTGTATTATTTACTTATGGTAACTCTGGTTCTGGTAAATCTTTAAGTTTATTTGGAGATCAAAATACACCAGGTATTCTGTATTACGGTTTGAAAAATTTAAATGGTGTTTCAAATATAAGTTTAGATTATATGTTTGAACAGTATTATAATAAAAATGATTTAATTAATAATAAAATATCTGGTAAAATTCATAATTTAATAAACAATATTGATTTAGCAAACTTAGAATGTGAAAATAAAGAAATATCTGTCGACGAGACTAAAGAATTTGCGAAAATATTACCAAGTTATATAGATATAAATGACATAAATATAGATAATATTTATTCTTTATTAAATAACATAGAAAATTATAGAAAAATCAAGGGTAGAATTTGTAAAATACCAAACAATATAAATTCTAATAGATCCCATTTATATATGATATTTAAAATTACATTTGATAATAATGAATCTAGTTATATTACTATTATTGATACGGCAAGTAAAGAATCACCTTTTGATTTATTTAACACTTTTATAGATAATACAAAGACAAAATTACACATGATTATGGCTCCTGAACCTATAGGTGGAATTAAAAAAATAGAAAAATCTATAAAACAAGACGATTATATATTAGATAATTATTCATCTTCAGATATATTAAAAATTTTAAATGAAAGTTTTTATATAAATGAAACAATTAATCATATGTTATATTATTTAAATAAAACTAAAAAGTTAACAGATAATGATAAACAACAAAGTATAGATAAGTATGATAGTTCTAAATTTTTCATAAGTCCGATTAAAGAAAATATTTCAATCGATAGTTCTAATTCTTGTTTAACAATTCCTATTTTAAATTTCATAAATAATATTCAAAGAAAAATAGATTCTAAACATACTAAACCTACTAAATTTGCAATGTTATGCTGTATTAGACAAGAAGATGTATATTATAATCAAACTATAGAATCTCTAGATTTTGCTAATAAAATTAAAAATATATAAAATTAAAAATATATAAAATTAATATAAAAACATTTAATTAAATTGAATTTTAATTAAATTTATTTATATAAAAAGTTAAATGTCTTGTAATTATATTATTAAAAATATAGAAATAGAAGATAAATTATATAATATTTTAATAGGTAAAAATGCTAAAGGGAATGAAGAGATAATTAAATTAAGTAATCAAAATGATATATGGTTTCATATTGATAACATAAGTAGTCCTCATATAATATTACAAAATAATGGAAATATAATTCCTAAGAGATATTTAAATTTTATAGCAACTATGTTTCAGGAATATAAAAATAATTTACCAAAACGATACAATATAATATACACAGAAGTTAAAAATGTAAAATTAACTTCAAAGTTAGGAACAGTAAATATATCAAATACAAATACAATTAAAATATAATTATATAATTAAAATTATAAATATAATTATAAATATAATTTTAATTATAAAAATAATTTATTCTGATGGAGTTTCTTCTTTAGGAGGAGTTATTCCTTTACCCCATTCTTTTTTACCACTAGCATTAATACAATCGTCTTGTTCGTTGAATTTACAGTTATTATCTTTTTCAAAATCTGCACGTATACCATTATTAACCATTACTTGATTAATGTAGAGACCTATACTTAATATAATACTTATAATAACTATTATTAAAATAATTTGAAACATTTCCATTTTGTATATTTATATATATATATAATAAAATAAATATATAAAAAATAAATAATCATGTAAAAAAATTATACTACAAATTCCATTTTTAATAAACCATTTTCAATAATTACAATATTATAAGATATAGCAAATACATATAACATAAGATCTGGATTATCATATTTCATATTCAAAGTAAGTGTAGTATCAGTAAACCTTGATAAATTTAGGGATCCAGTTGGTTGATTATCTTCTGGACGTATAGAAAATGGCATAACATATATGTATTTCATAGGTATAACAGAATGAATTATTTCAGGAAATATACTTCTATAATAAAATTCTGGTAAATTATCAAATCTGAATTTACCATCTAAAGATAAAGATGCACTTGATATTAAAGAAGTATCATTATCTGATGTTTTAGAATAACAAAATACATTATTTGTATTTATATTATTTTTCTCTACACAAAAAAATATTAATTCTTTACAAGGATGATTAAATTTTAACGAAGTATTATATATACTTGTATTTGCTGCAATTATTTCATCACCATGATATTGTTGCTGATCAATTACAAACATATGTTTTTGACTTTGAAATTGTTTAAGAATTATATCATCTAAAAATACATATTCTGCAAAAACACTAGAATCTAGAATAGAAACAGGTGACGGATCACTTCCATCATAATTTATACATTCAGAAAAATTTTTAAACTTAAAATTAATTTTAATATCTTGATTATACATACTTAATAATGGTAATGCACAATTATATTCTTTTGTAAACCAAAAATCTAAAGGTATTATTAAATCT
>Ga0214923_10000877_pt1 | contig 44407 bp, 36 predicted proteins | sample LL1510_MetaG_FD_177993 | JGI IMG/M metagenome (GOLD analysis project Ga0214923, IMG submission 177993) | Freshwater microbial communities from Lake Lanier, Atlanta, Georgia, United States - LL-1510 | ecosystem: Environmental > Aquatic > Freshwater > Lake | place: USA: Georgia | collected... | reverse complement strand
GCAATTAAGATGGGGCTGGAATTTTTTACGGCCAATGGCGCAGCAGGCGTGAAGCAGATTACACAAGCATCTGCTACCCCACTGTTTCTGGATCTCAAATTTCACGATATTCCCAACACAGTGGCCAAAGCCATTGCCTCCACCGCCAACATCGCCTGCTTCATGATGACGGTGCATGCTTCAGGCGGTCACACCATGTTGCAACGCGCCGCTCACGCCGCCGAAGAGGTGGCACAACGCACCGGCAGAGCGCGACCGCTGGTGATTGCAGTCACCATGCTCACCAGTCTCGACCAGAATGATCTGGAATCGGTTGGCATGACCGGCTCCATCGAAGATCAGGTAAGCAGGCTGGCCACACTGTCGCAACGCGCCGGCATTGATGGCGTGGTCTGCTCCCCCCATGAGATCGCCGCTATTCGCAAGGTTTGTGGCCCGGACTTTAAGCTGGTCGTGCCGGGGATTCGCCCACAAGGCGCCGATCATGGCGACCAAAAGCGTGTGCTCTCTCCCAAGGAAGCGCTGGCCGGTGGCGCAGATTATCTGGTGATCGGTCGTCCCATTACCGAAGCACCTGACATGAAAGCCGTGGCAAAAGCGATTGCAGATTCGCTAAACTAACGTTCAAAATCACGTTCAGAATAAAACGAAATCTTATTGTGTATCACATATTTCCATAGTTTGGACCGCCCCCACCTTCGGGCGTTTTCCAGACAATGTTCTGCGACGGGTCTTTGATATCGCAGGTTTTACAATGCACACAGTTCTGGGCATTGATTTGCAGTTTTTTCTGGCCGCCTGTATCCTCAACAAACTCATACACTCCTGCCGGACAAAAACGCTGTTCCGGCCCACCATACAGCTGCAGGTTAAGATTCACGGGTAAGGCGGTATCTTTGAGCGTCAGATGCGAAGGCTGATCTTCCTCATGGTTGGTGTTCGACAGATACACCGACGATAAGCGGTCAAAACTAATCACCCCATCGGGACGCGGATAATGAATCTCCTCACAATCCGCTGCTTTCTTCAACTGCAGATGATCGGCCTTGTGATGCAGCGTCCACGGCGCTTTGCCACGCAACAGATACGTATCCACCGCGCTGTAAAGCATCCCCGCCCACAAGCCATAATGAAACGACGGGCGAATGTTGCGCACCGCTTCCAGCTCCGGATAAATCCATGAGGCTTTGATGTTATCAGTATAGGCGGTAAGTTCTTCACCGCCAGCCCCAGCCAGCGCCGGAAAAACAGATTCCGCCGCCACCATGCCGGACTTCATGGCCGTGTGCGTGCCTTTGATTTTCGGCACATTCAAAAATCCTGCCGCGCAGCCCGTCAGCACCGCCCCCTTCATGGTGAGTTTGGGGATAGACTGAAATCCGCCTTCATTCAGCGCGCGCGCACCATACGCAATGCGCTTACCGCCTTCCAGCACGGACTTCACGCTGGGATGCGTTTTGAAGCGCTGAAATTCCATAAACGGATCCAGATGCGGATTTGCGTAATCCAGCCCCACCACAAACCCAATCGCGATCTGGTTATGATCGAGGTGATACAGGAAGGACCCGCCGTAGGTATCGCTGTTCATGGGCCACCCCACGGTATGCACAATGCTGCCCGACTTGGATTTTGCCGGATCAATCTCCCACAACTCTTTAATGCCGATGCCGTAAGTCTGCGGGTCAACGCCGGCACGCAGATCAAATGTCTGCATCAGCCGCTGCGAAATGGAACCACGGCACCCTTCGGCAAAAATGGTGTATTTGGCGCGCACCTCCAGCGATGGCTGGTAGCTTTCCTTGCGCTCGCCCTGTTTGCTGATACCGAACTCTCCCGTTAACACCCCTTTCACCACGCCGTCTTCGATAATCACATCCGCGGCGGTAAAGCCGGGGAAAATCTGCACTCCCAAGGCCTGCGCCTGTTCACCCAGCCAGCGACAGAAATTACCCAGCGAAATAATGTAATTGCCATGGTTCTTCATTTGCGGCGGCGTGGGCAGGCGAATGGCTTTCTGCTCCGTCAGAAAGCAAAAGCGGTCAGCCCCCGCAGGCACCGTCAGCGGCGCGCCCTGCGCCTTCCAGTCCGGCAATAATTCGTTGAGCGCCCGTGGCTCCAGCACGCAGCCGGAGAGAATATGCGCCCCCACCTCGGAGCCTTTTTCCAGCAGCATGATGTTTGGTGTTTGCCCTGCCTGTGATGCCAGCTGCATCAGCCGGATCGCCGCCGACAAGCCCGCAGGCCCGCCGCCCACAATCAGCACATCGCATTCCATGACATCGCGCGCATCGCTCATTGGCCTCTCCCCAGTCCACCATTGCAGACAATCATATGATCGTTATTGTATCGTTATTGATTACGGCTGAGTGTATCAGAGTTTAGAAGGAATGTGGAAAAATTGAGTCGCAGCAAGCATCAGAAAAGCAGTGGTTAGGGAATAGCTGGTCCTGACTTGATACCTAAAGCCGCCAAATTGACGGGAGCCTCTGTCATAGGGCGCCCTTCACCCTGAATCTTGGCCAGATTCAACCCAGACTCGACTGCTGTCTTACGCATCGCCATAGAACCACCAAGATGTGCTCTCGCCGTTGCCGCTTTGTCTTCTATGGTCATTAGTTTCCTCCCGCCCGTGTTTTTTGCAGCTCATCAATTCGATTCAGAAAAGCGAGTGCTTGTCTTTGCGATTCCAGTGTTGGCAGATGTTTTGCCACCTGCTCGCGAATCACTTTAATATCCCGATAACTAAAACCACATGACGCTAACAATCCCTTGGTGCTGGTCATGCGGGGATCGGCCAGCAATGCATTCACATACTCATCCTTCGTGAAAGCACGCAGTGCGTTGCTCAGTTCCATCACCGCTTCAGCAGCTACATCAGGATGGTAAGCGAGTGTCATATCTGAGTGTATTCCCAATCAAATAAAGTTTTAGCTATTTACAAACCGATTATAGCAAAATAAACCTTACTAAAATGTTAATCTTTTGTGACATTCCAGTGACATTTTACTGGATCTGAAATAAGCAGCTTCTATGCCAGATATAGCTCACATCCGCGCCCTTCTGCAATGGTATGTCGCCATGGGTGTGGATGAAACCATCACCGCGACACCGTCAGACCGCACCCAGCTTATTTTGCCCCCCGAAAAACCAAAAATTATCAATATAATTGAACCGATTAAAAAGGAACCAGCACCCCAAGCCCCTGCCCCAGTTGCACCTGAAGCGGCCTCCGCCTCCTTAAGCGCGGCCGTTGCCGAAGCCCGCGCCATCGCCGACCGCGTCACCACACTGGATGAATTGCGCGATGCTGTGTCACAATTTGACGCCTGCCCCCTCAAAAAAATGGCAAAAAATACCGTGTTTGGCGATGGCAATCCGGCTAGCGGCGTCATGTTGATCGGCGAGGCCCCCGGAGAGGAAGAAGACCGCATGGGTATTCCTTTTTGCGGCCCCAGCGGCCAACTGCTGGATGACATGCTTCGCCATATCGGCCTCACGCGGGCCGAGCATTTCTACATTACCAACACGGTTTTCTGGCGCCCGCCGGGCAATCGCCTGCCCACAGCCGAGGAAACCGCCATCTGCAAACCGCTGGTTGAGAAGCATATCGCCCTCATCCATCCAAGTATTTTGATTCTAGTCGGCGGACAGGCAACCAAAGGGGTTCTGGATGAGCCAACCGGTATTACAGTGCAGCGCACAAAATCATTTAAATATAAGAATCAATACATTAAAGATTTTATCCACACTAGGGCAATCTTTCACCCTTCCTATTTATTACGCCAGCCATTACAGAAAAAACTGGCATGGTTCGATCTGCTTTCAATTCAGGATGATATCCGAAGTCAAGGCAAATAAATCAGTCTTTATAACCTGTTACTGTTAATAAAACGTTAAAAACACTTGTAATGAAGGCCTGTTTGAACTACATAGGTCGACAACAAAAAATAGTGGAATGGCAAGCATGGATTACTCCCCCTCATCTATAGGGAAAAGCCCGTTTCTGAAAGCGCTGCTCGCATCCATTGCCGTGGTGCTGGTGGGCGTGCTGCTGATTTCTCGCATATTGGATACCGATACATCAGGAAAAACCATAGCAAAAGCCAGCAACCAAAAGAGTTATGGCAGCTTGGAACGTACCCTGCAAAAGGCGAAGGCCGCGCCCAAAACCTCGACCGGCGAGACGTATACTCATCGCCTGGGTTATGGCTTCTCGGATACGGATCTGGGGCTTTACCGCAAGGCTTTTGCCGCCACGGAAGCCGCGGACTGGAAGGGTGCAAACGCCGCTATCACCAAAATTCGCGACGATGTACTGGTCGGCAGCTTGCTGGCAAAGCGTTACCTTAGCCCAGAATATCAAGCTGAGTTTCCTGAGCTTTCGCGCTGGCTGAAGCGCTATTCGGATATGCCTATTGCCGACAAGGTCTATGACCTTGCGATTCAGAAGAAATCGCCCGCAGACCAGTTGAAACCGATCAAAGAAGCTTCCGCTCCGCTCAAAGGCAGCGGAACGCGTGATGGCATCAGCGGTGAAGTGATGCCTAAAGCATGGCAGGCTGGGCTTGAAGCCTGGATGGACAAGGAATATCACTCTGCTTATGACATTTTCAAAACGGTCGCCAAAGAGCGCGATATTTCGCCATGGCACCGCAGCGCTGCACATTTCTGGGCATACCGCGCAGCCAAAAAGTCTGGCTATAAAGAAGAGGCCAAGCTGCATCTGGATGAAGCCGCAAAAGCACCCTTCACCCTATATGGTACGCTGGCTCGCCACGCTCTCGGTGATCAAGAGCCGCTGCGCGCCAATCTGGCCGCTCTGGATCGCGATTTGCTGGCCATTCCCGCCATTAAACGCGCGGCTGCCTACGTCGCACTAGAACGCCTTGCCGATGCAGACGCCGAATTGCGCCAGCTGTTCGTCCAGCTTCCGCACCGCCAGAAGAAACAGCTGATCACTGTGGCCTCCAAACTGAATCTGCCCGACCTACAACTGCGCATGAGCCAGATGCTGTATAAAGATTCATCGAAAAGTAACGGCGCAGCCTACCCCATGCCACAATGGATTCCGTCCTACGACATGGAGCTGGATCCTGCGCTGGTATTTTCCATTGCACGTCAGGAATCGGGGTTTGATTTGGATGCTGTTAGTAGCGCCGGTGCCATGGGCGTTATGCAGATTATGCCTGACACCGCTAATTACGTGCTTAACAAATTCACACATAGCGACAATGAACTGGTGAATCAAACCATTCAGGAAGCAAAAGCCAAACAGAATGATAGCCGCTATCTGCGCGATCCGGTGCTGAATCTGGTGCTTGGCCAACGCTATCTGGCCTATTTGAGCGAAAAAGATTTTATCAATGGTAATCTGATTCACCTGATTGCAGCCTATAACGCCGGTCCCAATGTCATGCAGCAATGGAAAAAGCGCTTCAGCAACATCAAAGACCCGCTGTTGTTCGTGGAAATGATTCCCTACAAGGAAACACGCCACTATGTGAAGCAGGTGCTGACTAATTACGTGATCTATAACGAACTGATTCACGGTCGCAGCAATGATTCCTTCGCGCTCATGAAAGGCAGCTGGCCAACGATTGCTACACCCAGCGTTCGCGTAGCCGCAGCGCCTTCCAACCTGCTGGCAGAATTGAAATAGCACATTCATACCTGAGATAATCAGTGTGTGCCTTTGGAGGCATCATGGTAACCGGTCCAACGCTTGATCTGGAATTTCTCTATGGCTGGCCCGCCTGTGGCATTGACGAGGCAGGGCGTGGCCCTTGGGCTGGCCCCGTTGTGGCAGCCTGCGTACTCTGGCGCGACCCTAAGCAGATTCCTCACGGGCTCCACGATTCCAAACAGCTCAGCAAACTCAAGCGTGACCGGCTGTTTCCGCTCATTCAGGAGGCGGCCTTTGTTGGGGTGGGGCTCTGTGATGCCGAGGAAATTGATCAAATGAATATCCTCAATGCCACCAAACTGGCAATGACGCGGGCGTTTGAGCAGATAGACCACCCCATCGCCGTGGCGCTGGTGGATGGCAATCAGCCCCCGGCACTGGCCTGCAAAACCATCGGCATCGTCAAAGGCGACAGCCTGAGTCTCTCTGTTGCCGCTGCATCCATTATTGCCAAAGTCACACGCGATCAGATGATGGAGCGGCTAGCCGTTGACTATCCTCAGTACGGGTGGGAGCGCAACGCAGGATATGGCACCGCAGAACATCAGCAGGCACTGAAACAATTTGGAGTAACGGCACATCACCGACGTTCTTACGCCCCTATTCGTGCCATGCTGCACGAGAACGAGGCCGCCTGATGACGCACCCGATCAAGAAACGTCTCTGGAAAAGCGTCGTGCTAAAAGAGCTATTACTCCCCGTTACCAAACCAACGCTACAGAAACGCGGATTCTATGAAAGCCGACTGCTCACAGAGTGGCCGCATATCGTCGGCGCAACATTCGCGCAATATTCCATGCCGCAAGATGTCATCCATGACCGATTTGAACGTGAGGGGAACAAACTGCGCCTGGTCGTCGATCCCGCTTGGGCACTGGAAGTACAGTATATGGAACCGGTGATATTAGAGCGGATTGCCGCCTATTTTGGTTATCGCGCCATCGAGCGCTTAGTCATTATTCAAGCCCCCGTTACCATAGACCATCCGACAATTCCAAAGCCCACAGAGGAGTTGGCGCCGCCAGAGGACATCATTCAGCAATTTTCACATATCAGCGACGATAGATTGCGGGAAGCGCTGATTAAATTAGCAACGACTCACAGACAGTCACGCCCGACTTGAAATTGCTATCTAACGCACGATATAACGGTGTAGCCTCGCAGGTGTTTTACCGTAGTTAAAAAATGAAGAGGAGACCAAAATGAGTCGGACCGTTGGCATAGCAATATTTGTGGCAATCGCTGGGTTGATCGGGTTTGCATCTTACCACTTCGGTAGCAACAGCATGCTTGAAGCTGAGGCGAATGATGCCAAGAAAACGGCAGAAACGGCTGCCGTCAAAAAGAATCCGCTTCACAGCATCCAAGATGATGAAGCCGTGGTGGGTGATCCCAAAGCCAGCATTACTATCATTGAGTATGCCTCTTTATCGTGTCCGCACTGCAAAGCCTTTCATGAGAAGGTATTACCAGAACTGAAAAGCAAATATATTGACAAAGGCATCGCTAAATTGGCATTCCGCCATTTTCCGCTGAATGAACCAGCGCTGCGCGCCGCCATGCTGGTGGAGTGTGTTGGCAAAGATCGCGCCTCAAAATTTGTAGATGTTTTGTTCGAGCTGCAGGATAAATGGGCCTTTGAAGGGGATTTTGTCGCCAATATCCAGAAAATAGCCGCAGTGGGAGGTATTTCTCAGGAACAGTTCTCCGCCTGCATGACCAATACAGCGCTGGAAGAAAAAATCATCAAAGCGCGCAAAGATGCCACCGACCAGCTGAACCTTCAGGGGACCCCATCTTTCTTTGTGAATGGGGTTGAAATCAGTGGCAAAGTCACCATGGAAAGCTTTGACCGCGTGATCAAGGATTTGCGAGACAAATAACCCGCTGCATTTTCTGTGAACAACTGCGGTTAACCCCCTCCATTCCCGCTTGACAGCAGGCAGCGTGATGCTTAGATTGCGCACGGCTTTGAGCGGAGGAGAGGTATGACGGACCGCGACACGCTTACGCCATTGAATAAGCTGGAAGAAAAAATCAACACAGCACGCAAGCAAATGGACGCTTCGCTATCAGAAGGAAGTCCCAGCCCTGCCTCCTTTGGTATGCGCGCCGGGCTGGATCTGGTGTCGGGCGTTGCAGTTGGAACCGCAACCGGATATGCTCTGGACCGCTGGTTAGAAACACTGCCGCTGCTCATGCTGATCTGCATGGCGCTGGGCACGGCAGCCGGTGTAAAGCTGATGATGGAAACATCTCGCAAAGCATCGGCAGCACTGGAGAAAGAGGAACGTGAAAGGGATTAATCGTGGCAGCAGGACATAGCCCACTCGCACAATTTGAAGTTCACACCCTGTTCCCCATGCCGCAATTGGCTGGCTACAATATCGATTTCACCAACGCCTCTTTATTCATGGCGCTGGCATCGCTGGGGGTTCTGGTCTTTTTGTCAATGGGAATGTCTGCACGCGCGCTGGTGCCCGGACGCTGGCAGGCTCTGGTGGAAATGACCTACAGCTTTGTCGCCAATACCTTGCGCGATAACGCCGGTAAGGAAGGAGCTGCCTACTTCCCGATTATCTTCACCCTGTTCATGTTTGTCCTGTTTTGCAACCTATTCGGGATGATTCCGTTTTCATTTACCGTCACCAGCCACATCATCGTCACATTTTTCATGGCCATGATGATCTTTCTGGGAACCACCTGCATCGCCATTTACAAGCATGGTCTGTTCAAATTTCTGAAATTCTTCCTGCCGCACGGCACCCCATGGTGGATGGCCCCCATGATGTATCTGATAGAGCTGTTCTCATTCCTTGCACGTCCGGTCAGCCTGTCGGTTCGTCTCACCGCCAACATGATGGCTGGGCACACCATGTTAAAGGTAATCGCCGGATTTGTGGTCTCACTGGGTATTCTGGGAGGATGGGCACCCTTGTCGCTGCTCGTCGTACTGACCGGTTTTGAAATCTTTGTTGCAATCTTGCAGGCTTACATTTTTACCGTACTCACCTGCGTTTATCTAAATGACGCCCTGCATTTGCATTAATAGGATTGATTTTTATATCACGATTTGTATGAGTAACCCGCATATCACTTTATGAAAGGATAAAAAGAATGGAAAGCGAAGCACTGAAGTTTGTTGGCGTTGGTCTGATGAGCCTTGGCATGTTGGGAGCTGCAATCGGCGTGGGCAATATTTTTGCCGCCATGCTGAACGGTCTGGCTCGTAACCCTGCCGCTGAAAGCAAACTCGCTAAATACATTTACGTTGGCGCTGGTCTGGCCGAAGCTATGGGCCTGTTCGCGCTGGTAATTGCGCTGCTGCTCATTTTCGCCGTTTAATTACAAACGTCGATAAGGAGACTGTTGTATGGCTGATAAAGCCACAACGACTGCAGAAACGCAAACCGCACATCATGGCGGGTCAAGCGGCATGCCGCAGCTTGACCCGTCCAGTTTTGCCTCACAGATTTTCTGGCTGGTTATCACCTTTGCGGTGCTATATGGCTTCCTCGTGCGCCATATCCTGCCACGCATTCAGTCTGTCATTGACGACCGTCAGGCAAAAATTTCGGCGGACCTTGCTGCTGCAGAAAAGGCCAAAGAAGAAGCCGCGTCAGCCAAGGATGTCTTTGAAAAAGAGATTTCCACTGCCCGTTCAAAAGCCTTTTTGCTGATACAGGATGCGCAATCTGAAATCGACGCCATGTTTGTCAAATCCAATCACAAACTGGAGCAGAAATTAGCCAAAGAATTGTTGGATGCCGAAGCCGCTATGTCCGCGCAAACGCAAAAAACTGCGCGCGATATGCAGCCTGTTATTGAAGATGTGTCCACCATGATCGTGGAAATGCTGACCCGAAAAAAACCAACTTCCGGCAGCGTCAGCAAAGCCGTCACGCAGGCAATGAAAGGGTAGTTCTATGGAGCATATGCTAAACGATCCCGTCACATGGGTTGCTGCCGCCTTCGTGTTGTTCATGATTGGTTTTGTGAAGCTGGCATTGCCCAAAATTGCCGCCATGCTCGATAACCGCTCACAACAAATCCGTGATGAGCTGGATCGCGCCGTCGCACTGCGCGAAGAAGCGGAAGCCGTATTGGCCGAATATCAGCAGAAACAACGCGAAATGCTGGCACAGGCCGAGCAGATTCTGCAACAGGCCAGCGACGATGCCGATCGTATGAAAGCAGCCGCAGAAGAAGAAATGAAAGAAATCGTAAAACGCCGCTCCAAATCCGCTCAGGAAAAGATTGAACGCGCACAACAGGATGCGCTGCGCTTGGTGCAGGCCAACATGGTCGACATCGCGACTCAGGCCGCGCGCACGCTGATCATTGAACATCTGGAAACCCATGGCGATGATGAGCTGATTGATTATGCGCTGGAACAGGTGGAGCGTATTGTCCACTAAGCAGTTCTGGTGCGTTTGCGCCTTATTGCTGCTCACTCTTGTCTATTGCCCCGCCGTTTCCGCCGGCGCCTGGCTGCAACAACCCGACCGCCTGCTCTACGCCTCCACTCAAAGCGCCTATAGTAGCCACGCCTATTTCGATGCTTCCGGCAATCGCACAGATCAACCCGCCTTCCTGAAAGCAGAGTCCAATCACTATCTGGAATATGGATATGATGAAGACTGGACGCTGGGAGCCAACCTCTTCGCTCAATTGCTGCGACAAGAAGTAGCGGGGCGCTCTGAAGTTTCGGACAATATGGGCCTCGCCGATAGCGAATTATTCGCGAAATACCTTGTCTGGAAAAACGATCAGGCGGTGCTGTCACTATCTCCGCTCCTCAAGCTGCCAAGCCTTTATGCTCACAGCACCCTGCCCAAAGCGGGCAGCGACAGCGTGGATGCCGAATTATCGCTCATGGCCGGATATGGTTTTAGCTATGATGAAGGGCATCACTTTGTGGATGCGCGCCTTGGGTTGCGCCATCGATTTGATACCACGCTCGAAGATCAGATTAAATTCGATATCAAACTGGGTTATGAGTTATATCCCTACTGGTTTGTGATACCGGCGCTCTCTCTCACCGCTGCCACCGCCACCCCTTCCGCAATCAACTATTCCGAATCGGGACAGAATAACTACCATTTACTGAAGCTGGAAGGCACGGTGCTATACAAGCTGAATGATCGTACTTATATTCAGTTCGGAGCGTTCGAGCATGTGGCCGGACGCAATACCGGAGAAGGAGTTGGCGCCTTATTTGGTGTCGGACGACAGTATTAATGACGCATTCTGAACGGATTGGTGAACAGCTGATTGCCAGCGGCGACGTGAGCCCTGAAGAGCTGAATACCGCACTGGCCAAACAAACGCGCAGCAAGGATAAGCTGGGGCAGATTTTACTGACAACCACACGGATCAACCCGCTGCGCCTGTATGAAACACTGGCCAAACAGCAGGCCGTGGAACATCTCAATCTCGATCAGCAACCACCGGATGCGTCGCTGCTGTCGTATGATCTGCTGCCTGAATATATTGCCCGCCGTTTCGTTCCCGTCAGGCTGGAAGGAAACACGCTCACCATTGCCTGCTGCAACATTGACGAGGATTTGCGTTCATGGGCACAACAGATTTATCCGCACCAGCTGGTATTTGCACTCACGCCCCCGCGCGATATTCGCTTGACCATTCACCGCGCATTTCACGAGCAGATCAGTCAACACAGCCTGCAGCATCTGGCCCAGCAATTTCCCGATCTTTCCGCCTACCAGACCATCACCGCACGGCAACGCCTGATCTTGTTGCTGCTGCTGGCTTCGTTTGTTAGTGCGCTCGCCATTTTCCCGCATGGCACTCTGGTTTTCAGCTTGTGTCTTGCCAATTTGTTTTACCTTGTCACCATAGCCTTTCGACTGCTGCTCTATGGCGTATCGCCCACGCGAAACCCGGCGTCATCTGCACCGCAAGATCCCCGTGATGACACCTTGCCCTTTTATTCCATTTTGATTCCGCTTTATAAGGAACAAGATGGCATTCCTCACATCCTCAATGCCATGCGACAACTGGATTATCCCGCATCAAGACTGGATATTAAGCTGGTCGTGGAGGCAGATGATACGCTGACGATTGAAGCCATTAAACGAGCCAGACCGGAGCCTTATTTTGAAATCATCCGCGTTCCCTATTCTCACCCCAGAACCAAACCCAAAGCTTGTAATTATGCGCTAACCTTCGCCAGAGGGGATTATGTTACCATCTATGACGCAGAAGATGTGCCAGAACCTCTGCAACTGCGAAAAGCTGTCGCCGCATTTCAAAGCGCACCACCCGATGTCATTTGCCTGCAGGCACGGCTGAATTATTATAACTGGAATGAAACCCTGCTCAGCCGCCTGTTTGCGATCGAATACGCCACCTTGTTTGACGTGATGCTGCCGGGGCTGCAAGCCCTCCATATCCCGATACCGCTGGGCGGTACCAGCAATCACATTCATCTCAAGCGCCTGCGGGACATAGGAGACTGGGACCCCTATAATGTGACCGAAGATGCCGATTTGGGAGTACGGCTGAGCTTACTGGGCTACCGCACGCAAATTCTGGATTCGATTACGCTGGAGGAAGCCCCCATCACCTTAGCCGCATGGATTAATCAGCGGTCGCGCTGGATCAAGGGTTATATGCAGACCTGGCTGGTGCATATGCGCCACCCCATCACCCTTTACCGCCGCATTTCCCGTCGCGGTTTCTGGGGATTCCAGTTTTTTATCGGCAGCCCAAGTCTCGTGTTTCTGGCGTCTCCCATCTTGTGGCTGCTCACACTCTGCTGGTCTTTAGACCTGATTCCCGTTGAAGCGCTGCCGGATTGGCTCATCCATACCTGCCTTGCTATGCTCGTGGTAGGCGCCCTCACCCAGCTACTCTACGCCATCCGCGCCGTCAGAGGCTGGAACTGGCACAGCATGACGCCAGTGATACTCATCTTCCCTTTTTACTGGCTGCTGCATTCCGCCGCGAGCTTTAAGGCCCTGTGGCAATTGATGACCCGCCCGCATTTCTGGGAAAAAACCACGCACCGCATCACAAAGGTTAACACGGTGCACGCAATTGAAAAAATTCGGCAAATAACTTCATAAAAGCCTCACATTAACTATTGACAGTCAGGCACCGGAACGCTAAAAAGCAGCCTCTTTGGAATGAAAGGCTTAGTGATGAAAGTTCTTAGCTCACTGAAATCTGCGAAAAAACGCGATAAGAACTGCCGTGTGGTGCGCCGCAAAGGCCGTATCTACGTGATCAACAAAGCAAACCCACGCCTCAAAGCGCGTCAGGGCTAATTAATCATTGTATTTCAATTGCATTACGAACACAAAACCATCCGAACGGATGGTTTTTTTGCGTTAGCACTCTACGATTTAGCCGTAAAAGAGGCCGCACACTGCATTAGCGTGCGTAAATGTGAATCTCGTCAAATTTGATTTGCGGCTGCAACTCGGTGGACAATACCATACGGTCAATCTCCACCCCCATTTGGATCAGATTATCGGTCAATTCCCGCAAATGGGCATTCGCCAGCATCAGATATTGCTTATTCAGCTCCGGATCAGAGGTGTAGGGCACATAAGACACCACATTAAAACGCACACCGGACTTAAGCGCCATAGCGCGGGTCACGGCTCCTTTTAGTGGTTTTTTATAATGAACCTGCGGTTGATTGAAACGCACCACTGCTAATGGTTTCATGTTCCCCGTTTTAGCAGGAAGTGGCACGGCCTGAGCCGATGTGGCACACAACGACATCACCATGACAGCAACCGCTGCCGCCAGAAGACGGACTAACTGAGAGGGCACATAAGACATCGCCAATAGTTATAATCGCATTCCACTATTTTCCAACAAAAAATAAATTGTCATAAACAAACACATAATTAACTTGTCTTTTACGTTGATTTTGTTAGCTTCCGCCCCGCTTACGGAAATACGCGCCCGTAGCTCAGCTGGATAGAGCACCAGACTACGAATCTGGGGGTCAGGAGTTCGAATCTCTTCGGGCGCGCCACTCTACACGTTGCGAGGCACACATGATGTTACGCGGACTCATTGTAGCGACCACCTTCTTGCTGTTAAGCGGCTGTGCCGAGTTTTCCCCCTTCAAGCAGTACTCATATCTGGCAGAAGACAGCATTGCGCCGGAGCTTCTGGGTAAACCGCTACAGGAAAAGTCTGCTGCGTGGAAACAAAATATCCAAGCCGTTATCAACGCACAAAAACACTACACCGCTTCGGAACTGGAGCAGGCTCGTTACGAACACACACAGTTAAATTCGGATATTTTTGTGGCCGTGGCCAACCCAAAACTCAATCGAGGCAATGCACCTGAAACATTTCGTATGCTCGATCAGGCAAAAGAAGACTGTATGGATATGGTCGGAGCGGTCAAACAATATTGGGTAGCACCGCGCCCCTACCTCACCGATGCCCGTATCAAACCGCTGGTTAAGAATCCCAGCACCAACAGCACCTTTCCAAGCGGTCATACAGCCTGCAGCAAGGTCGTCGCAGATATTCTTGGCGATTTATACCCCCACAGACGAGCGGCATTGGCTGAGCGCGCCAAAAAGTCAGGTTATTATCGCATGATTTTGGGGTTGCATTACCCACATGATCTGGCCGCCGGACGCACACTCGCCACACGCTTCTATCAGCAACTTAAACAGTCCGAACCATTCATACAAGATCTGGCAAGCGCCAAATCAGAACTGAGTATCGCTGAATAAAAACAAGTAAAATAGTTTTGTTTATTTGCTCACTGTGCTAGTCATTATTGGAAGGGCTAGCACTTAAGATAGCCCCCCCTAGATTACTCGCAGAACAAAAACTTAAAAACATTAACCTTTTTTGCACAGGGACCGCCATGCTGTCACGCCTTACGATTATTCAGAAACTGACTATCAGTACGCTCGCTTTCTTTGCCTGTATTCTTAGTCTTGCCTATGTCTATACCGATAGCATCGGTGCCAATGTGACCTTCGCGGAACAGGAAATGCGCGGCAATGAATATCACCGTGCGCTGGTTCCTCTGCTCTATGATATCAATCAACTACAGATTCTGCACGCTACCGGGCAGGACCATAGCGCAACATTAGCAAAGCTGTCTGATGATTTCTCCAATCTGGAAAGCACACAGGAAAAGCTGGGCGAAGCCTTGCAATTCACCGAAGAAGGGCTGGCGGCACGTGGCCGTTCTCACCTAAAAATCGACGTGATCATGGAAAAATGGCGCAACCTCAAGCAAATGAGCGCGCTGCCATATAGCGATAAAAGCAATGAAACTTACCGTGCTATGCTCGCCGATATTCGCGGCATGATCGCCCATGCTGGCGATTTGTCTAACCTCTCACTCGATCCAGATTTGGATAGCTACTATCTGATGGATACGACGTTGGTAGTGCTACCACAGACCATTGATCGCATGAGTCAGGTCAATATGATGCTGGAAGGCAAAACCGTGCTCACACCGGAAGAAATGACCGAGCTTGGCATTCAGGCGCGCTTGTTTGCTGAAGCCGACTTGGGACGCGCCGCCGGAGATTTTGATACCGCGTTCAAGGAAGACGCTAATTATAACGGCGTGAGTGAAACACTCACCGCCAATCTCGAAAAACCCATCAAACAATATGTCGCTGGCAGCGAAGCGATGATCGCCGCACTCACCACACTCTCACAAACCGGCTTGCCAGAAGACATCGCCAAAACCTCTCACCTGATCAAAACGACGCAAGCCAGTGCGCATGATTTATGGCATGTGGGCGTGAAGGAACTGGACACGCTATTGTCCATCCGGATTGGCAATTATAATGCTCAGATGACCAGTGTGCTCGTCAAGTGCGGCGTGGGGCTGTTGCTGTCTATCCTGTTCTTCATCGTTGTGATTCGTGATATTGTGCGCCCTCTGAGCCATATCCGTTCCAGCATGGGTGAATTGACCAGTGGCAACCTGAAACATCCGATTCCGCACACCACTCGCAAAGACGAATTGGGCGGTATGGCCAAAGCGCTTGAGGTCTTCCAGCGCAGCTTGCTGGAAACCGAGGCGCTCAAAGTCGCGCAGGAAGAAGAACGTATCCGCAACGAGAAGGCCAAACGCGACACGATGAACCAGTTAGCCAATAAGTTTGAAAGCAGCGTTCAATCCATTATTCAGAAGGTGGCGTCAGCCTCGACTGAGCTCTATTCTACTGCGAATGAGATGACCAAAATTATGAGCAAAACAAGCAACAAAGCTCAGAGTGTGTCGAATGAATCGCAACGGGCATCCAGCAGCGTGAGTACAGTTGCGGCCGCCATTGAGGAAATGTCCGCATCTGCAACCGAGATTGCCAAACAGATCACCAACTCTGTGGCAGCAGTTAAACATACCGTCGCAGAAGTGGAGCGCGCAGAAACAACGTCTGGATTGCTGGCGGAAGCCAATACCAAAATAGGTGCAATCATTCAGTTGATTCAGAATATCGCCAGCCAGATTAATCTACTCGCACTCAATGCAACCATTGAATCTGCCCGTGCAGGTGATGCCGGTAAAGGCTTTGCTGTAGTGGCCAATGAGGTAAAAAATCTGGCCAACCAAACCAGCACCGCAACCGAAGAAATTTCTCAGCAGATTGAACAGATTCAACAAGTATCGCAGCAGGTCATTAGCGTATTCGCGCATATCAAATCATCCATTGCCGAGGTCGATCAATATTCATCAGGTGTTGCGTCTGCTGCTGAAGAACAAACCGCCGCCACCGGCGAAATCTCTTCCAGCATGGCACTCGCATCCAACGGCACGACACAGATTTCCCGCGATATCATTGACGTGATGGATTCATCCAATGAGGCAAGCGTTGCTGCATCCGAGGTGCTTGAAGCGGCGCGCATGTTGTCGGAAGAAGCCGAACGGTTGAATGCAGAAGTTGGCAAGTTTCTGTCTGGCATGAAATCATAATCATGCACGTGCCATCAGCAGGCATTTTCACTGGCTACTCGCCAACCTCGCGTTTGCCTGACTTCACTTTGCCGTGACCACCTTTGCCTGGCCCCACGGTAGTGGTTGGCGTGCCCTGCGCTTGGTCATCATCCGATTTTTGTTTCACAGGCCATTCAAACGGTGCCTTGCGGTCTACCTCCCACAAGCATCCGTTTAGTATTTTAAGGTAACGAATTTCCTCGGCATCTTTGATATCCAGCCGTGTCAGCACCGACTGAAATTGCGGCGCACTCAAGCCACGATTCAGAGCCCCTCCGGGCAGTTTTTCCATGCTGGTCTGCCGTGTCAAAATATCCGGAAATTTTCCCATGCTCGCCGCAAGCGCTGAAAATGAAATCTTTGCACGCTCACACGCAATGGTTAGCGCTTCATATAAATCATCGGCATCCAGCAGCGTTTTCTGTTCTCCTTTTGCCGCCTTTGTTTTCTGCATGCCACAGCGCGAAATAGCCTCATTGACCGCCAATCCCACTTCCATCTGTTGTGGAGTCAGTTTCCACCGCTGCCCCAGTGTTCTCAACGTGTCTGGCGGAAATCCGATTTCTAAATAGGCTTCTAGCAGCGGACGTGATTTAAGTGGCAGCATGTCTCGTACGGCTTGCATATTGATCGCTTCACCATGGCACATCTGCGCAAAACCCAAAAACAAAGCTAATGCATTGCCGTTTGATGCTACTGGCTTCAACGCCTCAAATTCTTTGGCTTTCAGCTCATTCAGCCAATTCCAGCACAAGCGCTCCCTAGCATCCAGCGTCAATGCATCTGCATAGCCATCGCGGCGGTCATCGGGCAGAGGGTTTTTTAATTCCTCGACAATCATACCACTAATGGCCATTTGCGTTACCCCTACCCGGTCAGCATAGGCGCGTTGTGAGAGGCCAAGCTGCGCCAGTTTCATGTCTAAAAATTGCCCTAACTGTGTGCAGGTTAGCAATTGATGTGGTTGAATACTCTCATCGCTGTATTTTGTCCTAAGCTCAGACTGCGGTTGCAATTGCGCGTTTAGCGCCAAAAGATGCTCTCGTTCAGCCGCATTCAACGCCAGCACCTCACTCACCGCCCCTGCCAGCTTTTCTGCATCCAGCTGATAGGTTCTGCCCTGCGTAAATAGCAACCCAATCGTAGACTCGCTGACTTCCAGCGCCTCTGCCAAATCGCTGTAATGCAACCCCAATTGGCGTAGCTTTAACAACAAAAGCATTTCTACGGTTTCTGCAGCCAATATATCCGCCTCGCTGATGGTCGCATCAGGTGCGGAAGGAGCAATGGTGCGCTGAGTAAGCTGCTTATTCAGCTTGATGGCATGGAACCGTGCGCGGTCAGACAATTCCAACGCATCGCACACCCGATGAAGCGCCACAGGATCCATTTGCGAATCCAGCCGCTCGCGCTGCATCTTATCGAGCCAGTTTCTGTACAGATACGGCCTGCCATCCGAGGGACGATTCCCTGCGGCCTGCTCAAACTGAGGCCCTGTGATACCCTTGCGTTTTGCCGCAAGATACATCATCTCCCCCAGATGGGTGGTCTTGAGTAATTGACGTTCTGTAATGGCTGCATCAGGCGTTCGCTGCTGTTGACGCAGCCCTTCGCTTTTGGCTTCCGAATGGCTGGGTCTTTGCGCGTTCAACGCCTCAAAACGGGCTTTCATCGCCCCCTCAAGGAATAATACCTGCGCCATGCGCTCGGCCACCGCATCATCCAAACGGCTGACCTTTCCTGTGCTGGAATCGCCCAATACGAAACTACGCCCCCAGTTTCCGGCATACCCCATGGCTTGCCCAAACAACGTCACTTCGAGTCCAATCTGTTTCAGCCTGAGCCCTACCATCTCGTGCAAGGTGTCCGCGGCCAACACTCGCGCATCATCAACCGACATATCCGGCAACACATTGCAAGCAATACCTCCGAGCGTTTCACGATAACGCGAACCATTCAACCGGTTCAGATGCGCCGCTCTCTCCGGCGTCATCTGATACGACGCAACCAACGCCGCAATGATCTCTTCTGGTAGTTTTTCTTTGATTTTGTTAGCAAACAGCCGTGAACTGAATAAGGGCGTACGACCGCAAGCAACAGCCAGATCCCGACGCGTTATAACGGTGCCATGCCGCGCCTTGGCTTCTGCCTCTAGCCTGGTAAAAAAGTCGCCAAAATGCTGCGCCTGAAGCACTGGATCGGCAGATCCTGTGGCTCGCGATGACGATTGATCATGATCTGGTGGAGTCACACCCCATCCTTTCCTTACCCTGCAGCCTCAATAACAGACCGGTTCTGCGAGATTATAGGAGAAAAAGATTAAATTTACCTTACGCAGGAGGACTGCCATACATTCGTACAATCAATGACTTGTAGCAGATTAGGTTCTTTTTGCAGGGAAACACGGCACCGATAACCACCTGAAAAATTTGGTAGCGGAGGAGGGATTTGAACCCCCGACACGCGGATTATGATTCCGCTGCTCTAACCAACTGAGCTACTCCGCCACAGGCCGTGCTATATGTCGCGGCAAGCTAACGCCCGAAGGCGCGCCTGTCAAGCGTTTGAGGCATCGCTTAGGCCATATATCCGCTTTTGCACCCGATCACAATGCTCCAGAAGATTCTCATATTTATCAAGTGATTGCTTAATAGGAGTATCAATCGGCGGGTAGTGGATATTCGCCATAAAGGCATGCACGCACACATCCAGCAAGCTGGGGTCTGGCCGTCCGAAGTAAAAACTCTTCACGCCCAGCAGGTCAGAAAGCGCCTTGATATCCTGCGCCGCCAGCGCATAAATCTCTTCACGGCTGTGCTTACCCATGCCATGCCCCTCTATGCGCTTCCATGTGTCGCCGCGCACTTTCTTTTCGATAAACCCGCGAATCCACTTGGGAGCACTGCCAAATAATAGGGGCGCAGTAATGCTCCAACCCGGTTCATCAAACCAACGCGAATACAGTGCCGCCCAATACAGATGCTCATCCAGCATGCGGCGCACCGCCAGCGAGATCGCTTTCTGCTCATCGGTCAATCCACGATCCAGATCCACCTGATGCTTGGCGCGCAAATGATCGATAATGAAATTGGAATCACCAATCAGTTGCCCATTAATTTCAACAAACGGAATTTTTCCTTTTGGCGCTTTTTTGAAACTGGTGCGCGGATCAAACGGCGGACACTCAAACTCAAGCCCCGACAAGCGCAGCACGGATTCTACCTTGATGCAGAATGGACTTGGGTCTGCTATGCCCCACCGCGGGCCGAATTTATGTAATGCAATACTCATGTTGCCTCCTAAATCGCACTGTTGAGAGCAGTACGTAATTCATAAACGAACTGGCGCTTTTCGTCATCGTTATAATATTCGCGCGGACCACCCCACACCGGATTGGGCCACATCGCATCGGTTTTATACCGCCCAATCAGATGCACATGCAGCTGGCTGACCTGATTGCCCAGCGCCGCAATGTTCAGCTTGTCTGGCGTGGTGAGCGCTTTAAAAATGTGAGAGCAAATGGCAATTTCATCCGATAGCTGATGCTGATCCTCGCGCTCCAGATCAATCCACTCGCTTGCCCCTGCCCGTTTGGGAATCAGCACCAGCCAGGGGAATAGCTTGTTATCCATCAGCCGAATGTCGCACAGCGGATAATCGGTCACTTCCAGCGTATCTCTGAGCAACACCGGATCGATGGTAAAACTCATAGCCTAACCTTGCGAAAACACACGCGTAAAAATGGTATCGACGTGGCGAGTATGATAGGCGAAATCAAACAACGCCCGCAACTGCTGTACACTCAGCGCCTTGGTCACATCGGCATCGGACTGCAATTCAGCCAGAAAATCCTTGCCCTCTTCCCAAGCTTTCATCGCGTTGCGCTGAACATACTGATAGGCATCTTCGCGGCTGACACCATGCTGTGTCAGCGCCAGCAACACGCGCTGTGAATACATCAAGCCACCCAGCTGCTCCATATTTTTCCGCATCCGCTCAGGATACACCACCAGATTTTCAATCAATCCTGCCAGACGATTCAATGCAAAATCGAGCGTCACGGTTGCATCGGGCGCAATCATCCGTTCGACCGATGAGTGCGAAATATCGCGCTCATGCCACAACGCCACATTCTCCAGCGCCGGAACCACAGCACTACGCACAATCCGCGCAAGCCCGCACAAATTCTCGGATAAAATGGGGTTGCGCTTATGCGGCATCGCCGAAGACCCCTTCTGGCCTTTGCTGAAATGCTCTTCGGCTTCCAGCACCTCGGTGCGCTGCAGATGGCGGATTTCCGTCGCGATATTTTCCATCGAACTGGCAATCACCGCCAGCGTTGCAAAAAAGAAGGCGTGACGATCACGCGGAATGATTTGCGTCGAAACCGGTTCAATCGCCAGCCCCATTTTCTGCGCCACATATTCTTCTACGCTGGGATCAATATTCGCGAAGGTGCCCACCGCGCCCGAAATCGCACAGGTACCCACCTCTTCTTTTGCCTGCTTCAGGCGCTTCAGCCCGCGCTCCATCTCAGCGTACCAGCGCGCAAATTTGAGCCCCATGGTGGTAGGTTCTGCATGAATGCCGTGGCTGCGGCCAATACACACCATGTCTTTGGTTTCAAAGGCACGCGCCTTCAACACCGCCAACACGCGTCCCATATCCGCAATCAGGATATCACTCGCACGCACCAGCTGAACCGCAAAACACGTGTCATTCACGTCGGAACTGGTCATGCCCTGATGCAGAAAACGAGCCTCTTCGCCCACCTGTTCTGCCACGTAAGTAAGGAACGCAATCACATCATGCTTGGTCACGCGTTCGATCTCATCAATGCGGGCGATCGCCGCTTCGTCATAAACCTTGGGCGCGCGCTCCCAAATCGCCTTCGCGGCTTCTTTTGGCACCACGCCCAGCAGCGCCATCTGATCGCAGGCATGGGCCTCAATGTCGAACATGATGCGAAACTTGGTCGCAGGCGACCAAATCGCAGCCATCTCCGGACGTGTATAACGAGGAATCATGGGGGATGTTGTGAATCAGTTGGCAGAAAATGGCAAGCGGAAGTGGTGAGTTTGTCAACGTAAAATATTCAAATTCTTGGCATTTCGATATTTTTGCGCTTGATTTTTAGAAAATAAATAAAATTCATTATATTACAATAATTTACTCAAAACACCACCCCTCGCCACCCCATCCAATTATTAACAAATTTCTCAACGAAATTAGCCATTTAGACACGTTCTGTAATCAAATCGTAACACTCAGCGCTTATACTGGAGGGTAGAGAAGTGTTTAACCAAGCTTGTTGGATCGATGACGCGTTACGAAATAGGCAGAATTGATTGGGATGCAGTCGCAGCAAATGCGCGGCTGAAAGGTGGTGCGCCAGCTCCAGCCCATCTACAAGCGTTTATTAGAAAAATGGGGCCAGCTATTGAACGCTATGCTCCTGCTGCAGGACTTTCCATCAATATCGTGCTTGCACAGCTTGCTCACGAAGCTGGCATGATGCACCCAGGAAAACAGTTTAATGCGTTTGAAGGCCAACAAGATCCGTTAACCGTTAGAGCTGAGAATTACGCAGGACTAAAGGGGATGCCCGATGATCCCATGTGGGGTGGTCCAACTGTTTCGCATTTAACCTACGAATATAACGGTGGCAGACATGTTGTCCAACACCCCTTCCGTGATTACATTGAGCTCCACAAACAATTAAAACAACAACATCCCGACGTTGCCATTCCTCCTCCTCATGAGTTATTCGTACGCGATTACATCGCCAAACTACTACATCATACACACGGCAGAAATGGACCACCTCGCTACAACGGTGTGTTTGGAGTATCCGATCCACTGGAGTTCGCACGTGCGTTGAAAGCCGGAGGCTACTACACAGCAGACGCAGGCACCTATGGCGACGCGTTGGCTGCAAACGCTGAAGCCCTCATGCCAGGATTCACTGCACCATTACCAACCAATGCTGAGGCTCTTGCTAGAGCTCGCACTCTGTTCCCCGCACATACCACCGAATTAGGGCTGCGCAGATTAATTGCTCCAGAATTGGGAAGGGCACCGGCTATCCCGGGTCGTGGTGTAGTGGATGCCGGCGCTGCACCACGTGCAACCGAAGAAGCACGACCCACAGCGATTGTTCCTCTCGATCGGGCTGCCGTGCGTCCGGGGTTTCTAGCGAGAAAGCCAGGATCAACCGAGTTCGCCCTAAGCGACCAGCAGTTCTTGGCATTGTACAATACCGTACGGACACGAGCGCTTAACAAAGCAGCCGAAATCGCAGCGAAAGGCATCACCACCATCAAGGTTGGCGGTGAAGATAAGCCGTTTAACATCGATACGATTATGCCAGCGCGGACAGCCGCTGACCTACCGACCGATCCCGATGCGGCTCTGGCCATGCGCACCGAGATGACCGATCGCATGCTGGATGTGATGGAGCCTCTAGTGAAGGCTGGGATCTTACCTAATCCACTTGCCGCCGCCGCTACTGCCCCTGCTAGAACCGCAACACGTGCGCCGTTTGATCGCGATAAAACAAGAGCAACCTATGAGGCAATGACGCCTGAGATGCTCAGTGCTGCTTACGAAGTACTGCGTCAAAAAGCAGAAGCCGCTAGAACCACGACCCAACTAGCACGTCGTGACCCTGGTGCTGGCGCACCTTCAGAAGCCGATCGCAAACAAATGATCGACGACATGGTGAAAGCATCAGAAGAGTTGCACACCAAAGGCGAAATAGCCCCCGCAGGACCAGAATCCGCTGATAGAACCACGCCAGGAAGACCGCAGCCAGCTGCTGATGAATCACCTGATGCACGAAGAAGGCGAGAAGAGCGCGAAGGTTATGAACGCGCCATGAATGCGCTGACTAGCGGCGGCTTTGACGGCGACACCATCGCATTGATGTTCTTGTTTGCGCTGGCGTTAGCAGGTGGCAATCCGGCAGCACAGGCCCGGATTGCTTCTTTGTTTGATCAATTTATAAATTCTTCACGCTCTCCCAGAGGCGGCCCCAGATGGGACGGGGGCAGCAGCAATGGCAGCACTGTACCCGGATCACGCCGAACGCGAGTAAGACGAAATGATGATGGCTCACCTGGGGCAGTTACCACTGAAGATGCCGTTTCACCAACTAATTTCAAAAAGCTCATTCTTCCACAATTGGATGAAGATACCGCAGCACTGGTAGCGGCGGGACGAGTGTCTCCCTCATTCAGTGAGGAAAGAAATATTGGTGGCCCCATTATCATTCTGGACCCCGGCCACTTCCCAAATGAAACCGCTCCTAATAAGGGGGCTGCTGGTTCGGGCACCACCGAATGGCGAGAAGCGGTGGCCATGACCCGCATACAAAAGATGAAACTGGAAGCTCTGGGTTTCCACGTTATCGTCACCAAACGCGATGATGGCAGTAATGCTATTGTAAACGGCGTTCAGGTGGCCGGCGGTAATTTGGACTCCAGGGCACCAACCATTACGGCAGCGATTAATGCGTACGGTGCAGACAGAGTGATTGGATTTATCAGCAATCACTTTGATGGCGGCAGCGCAACGGCTAGGCATGGGATGATCATAGCCCGCAACAGGGATGCAGGTACGGGTAATGACCTGATTGCCCAATATCTACTCGGTGCTGGTTACAAGCCCTCACCCGCAATGAAAGTTGGTGTCGATGTTGGTGGCGGACGCCTCACCGGAATTAATGGCGTGGGTGTTTTAGACCCAACCTTCCCTGACAAATCAAGAACCTTCCAAATACTGATTGAACACGCCTTCATCCAAAATACTGAAGTCATGCGCGACTTCCTGGCTAATCGAAATACTTATGGCAATGCGTTTGCTCAGGCGATTGCAGCGTTTGCGATTGAAAAAGGCTATCAGCTCCCTGCCCCGCTGATTGATGCACTCAGACGTGAGGAAGCAGAACGCGCGAGGATAGAAGCAGATCGCATTGCCAGAGGTGAGCCCGCTGCTCCGGCTGCCACGGTGGTTGCTGCCCCCGCAGGCACCATTACTCCTGAGATGATCACCGCTCTGCGCGGGATGAAGGATGGTAGAGGCCAACCTATCTATACCGAAAACAGAGATTCGCCCCACACAGCAATGCTGGATGCCAGAGGTAATTTTATCGGCGGCAATATGTCTTTTGCTCGTGCCGATGGCATGTCGATCGCCAAATACCATGCGCTGGCAACTATCATGTATGCAGCTAGCACTGTTGGCATTGATGGAAAGCCAAAGCCAGCACTCATTTCTGCCGAAGCAATGCGCGGTCTGCTCGCAAACCGTGAATTCATGAATAATCTGACGTTAGGTATTACCAATTCCAACAACCAAACGATTCAGCGTGCCGCCATTGCTGCAGTGCTGGCGGCTAACCCTGGTATGTCTGAGCAAGAAGCTGGAAAAACCTTTGCGACCTGGATGAATGACACCGCTAAAGCCTTCGGCATGATGGGCACCAATTTCAGCAGCGCCTATCTGACGGAAGCCAATGCCACAGGATGGGCTGGCCCTGTGGGTTGGAATGATGGTAATGGCGATCCAAATCGCGGCACCCAATATACTACGGCTTACGATCAAGCGCGCCTTGGTTTCGTCTCTCGTCAATTTGTGGAGAGCATCAGAGCCTCAAACCCAGCTCTCGCAGGCATGCTTGACCTCGCAAACCAGAGCAGAAATACCACTGGAGGTTCAGGATTTATCAGTGCAGCTGGATTAAGCCCTGCTGATTTCTACGGCAAAACGGGTACCGGTGAAGGTGACTTTGGTCGATTTACAGAGAAAAGAGCGGGAAGTGCAACGGCCTACATGGCGGTGCATCGCACGTTGGGTTATTCCATCGCCGTGTTAGAAGCTGTCAGTGGGGAGCGCTCTGCCGCCGTTGCAAGAGCCCTGGGGCTGGCCCAATCCGGCACAGGCGTTTCACTGGAAGAGTTACGCAAGAAATTTGAGGCTGAAGCAGCCGCCAGAGTAGCCGCCGCTGCACCCACTGGTGAAGAACAGATCCGAGCGCACGCTGCGCGAATCGCAGGTCTGCCGTATCACCCCTATCATCAACCCGACGCCGCAACCTTGCTACGGCTACCAGCGGCTGCAACGATTCCTGCCGATGGAGCGATTCCGCAATCGACCATTCTGCAAGTCATTGCGCGGCACAACCCCGCCATCAGCAATCTTGAAGCACTGAAGCGCTATGCCACTGAAGCAGGCATCCCTCTCGATCGTCCGATGAATTATGTCGAGTATATGCGGCTGATAACCAGTGGCCTACCGCTCGATAAGCGTCTATCTGCCTCTCAAGGTCCACTCGCCTTCTTTAATATGGCTGGCGTACCCAAAACACCAGGGGGAAATACGGTAGATCTTGGTTGCGCAGGCACCATCGCCACCGCGCTGATGGCGAGCTATCCAGCGATTGCCCATGCGTGGCAAAATAATGCAATCCTGCGAAGCGCTGGTCTTACTGATTACCATCGGAGCGAAATAGCCAAATATGGCATGCCGGTGGATGTGAATGTGTTGTTCCATACCTTCAAAGAACTCGGTGTCTTGCAAGTCAATGCCGGTGGCACAGCCGCTATGGGACGCGAAATCACCTTTGATTCATTGAAGGTGGGCAGCATCATCGGCTTTGCCAGCAACGAGGCGGCCATGCGTGAACCCGGCGGTTCACATGCAGCCATGGTCATTGATGAAGGAACCGAGGACGGCAGACGCTACAAAGTCATTGCATCTGGCAATTATAGCGTGGATGGCAGCGGCGCCACGATACAACATCGCGGCGCCGGTTTTTACACTTATAAACTATTCGAGCCTGCAGCAGGTCAACCACTCCTTGAAGTGCCTGGCCAAGGTCGAACCGCTCGCCCCATTCTGTGGGCTTCTGACCCTGCGCGCATGCAGGCTTATCATCTGGCTTACATGAAAGCCAGAGCCGAGGAAGCGGCGCGTGTTGCCAATGTGCCTGCAGCCACGACAGGCCGGAAATCTACCACGCAAGTCGCGCTAGATGATCGCAATTGGATAGAATTGATTAGCATGGCAGATGGTGAACGTCATCCACGCCTGACACACGAAGTGGGAGGCGTATTGGAACAAACCGGTGCAGGCGGCCATGTCAAGATTGATCCGGCAGCCGGTACTTTAGAAATTAGTCTTGGCAAATACGAGGCTGCAGCAGGTACCGAAGGGGCTGAACTCGCACAACTCACACGCGCTAGAGTGCATAGCGGTCTCATCAGCATCCTGAAAGCAGCGCAAGAGTTAGGCCATCTGAAACTCCAAGACACCCCCCCCATTCCGGGCCCACGGCCAGAAAAAGGTGACTTAACGCCATACCTAACCGATACCGAAGTATTCCTTGAAGCAAACGCTGAAGCGCTGAAGGCATTAGCAACTAATGGTTTCGTCGCCGATGGCAGAATTGATTTCCTGAAATTGGCAGCAGCCGGAATTAATGTAGAAGCCCGCCCGGGCGAAACATTGCCCGGTCCTGCAGCAATCTCATCGGCGCGACCGATTGCCCCCATTGCATCGATTGAAGCGGGAGCCGCCAGACTTAGAGAATTAGGCTGGTCTGCCGCCGACATCGAAAAATGGAAGGCCGCACAACAAAGAACTGCTGCGCCTGTGGCTGCTGTCGCGCGGCCTGCAGGCTGGAAACCAACCTTCATTGCATTTGGTGATTCATTGGCGTTGGGTATGGCTAATAGCAGCGGTACCGTGCGCTCTGGCAATGTTGTTTCTGGACCACTTGCAATTAACAATCCCGATACCGCAAGAGGTGGCGCGGGCTTCAAGAACGGCTGGATCACAGACATGTTGCGCGATATGAAACATCCTATCGCACCAGTGACTAATGCTGCCTATCCGGAAACGATCGGCTTGTTGGTATTGGGGTATAACGATGTCAATAGAAAGGATAACTACGGCGCACAACAATTTGGCACAGATCTGCGCAAATATGTGAGTGATTTGGGCGCAAAAGGTGTTGCACCAGTGCTCTATGAGCTGCATTCACATGGCAGATATTCAACTCCTGAGCGCATAGCAGAGTTCAATGCGCAGATTGAAGCCGTCGCGAGAGAATTCTCGTTGCCATTCGTCAAAATCAACACCGTAGTACGGCAACCCGATGCCGTTGATATCCACGGTCACTTATCCCCTGCGGACTATACCCTGATAGGTGATCTGGGAATGGAAACGGGACGCAAACACAACTTCACCGAGTTCTTCAGAAAAACCAAACCAGAGGTGGTTCGCGAAGTTCCAGTTGCTGCTGCAACCGATGATATTTATGCACGCATGCGCAAAGCACAAACCGAGGCTGCAGCCATTATTGCTGCTTCCATGACCATGGGCAGAGAAAGAAATCTGGCTGATGCTGTACCCTACACGAACGACGTTAGGCCTCCCGATTATTCAAACGTATTATGGAACCCTGAAACACGGACATTAGTGGGTAGAGATGTTGACGGCTCTAGAACAAGAACGCCGAGTGTAAAAGCGGGCATTATTGGATCCGAAAATGAAGAGAATAGCTTAATCGGAAGAACCAGAACCCGTCACCAGTACGTAAATGGCATTCAAGGACGTCCTCCATCGCTTGACAATATAGCAGAATTTATTCGCACAGCGCGCATTGATGGCAAACCAATCGATGGCAGACCTCCGGTTATCCCTGCATCACTACACAGATTCGCAACAAGTGGATTTGATGATCCCAACAAAAATGGCTGGATAATGTTTTCTAAACCTATGGCTTACGGCATGAATGGTTCTCATGCGTGGCACGTAGGTATCAAGGGGGCATACAATATCTACACTGGACAGTATAAATACGATTACTACGTTTCAGGTGGTAGCGACAAAGCAGCCGGCACAGAATTAAGCCCAGATGGGCCAGCGGCAGGACTTGAATACCGATTTTATAGAAGCACTGCTCCAGAAGATCGTTATATTAACGGTGTGAATTACGTTGGAACCGTTATCCCCATAACAAGCGAGACTCCACAAGGTTATATTGGACGAAGATTAGGGCCAATATTTGGCGCATCAGTGGATTTTGTGACTATGAATGGCACAAACGGAAAGATGATTCACAAGGTAATAGGGTTTGGCACTGAAGGCTGTCAAATGATGCGCAGCAATCAAGATTATACCATGTTCTTGGTCAATCATGGCCTGAACATTATGGGAACACGTGAATTCAACTTTGACTTAGACGCCCCCACAGAAGCTGATCCAAGGCGCTATGAAGGCCCGCGCCTACCGAAAGTAATGCCTGCCACCCCAGTGGCAGATACCGACAGAGGTCCTCGAGTTGCCGCATCAACTACAGTACGTCACCTCCCTGAGGCAATCACCCCAGCTCGCGCATTACCGACTCGATTCTTCTTCTATAGCGGTCAAGAAACTTATACGCGTGCAGACGTCGATAGACTCATGAGAGATCATGGCCCCAATATACTCATTGGCAATCATCATATTGGACAAGATCACTCCGTACTAGCATATGCTAGAGAGAAGGGCGCATGGATAGGCTGGTATATGCTCGGAAAAGGTGAGCCAGCAACGGGTTATAACAACGACGGGAGAGTAAGATACGGCTCTGATCAATCACAAATTCGTGGCCACATCGATGAAATGAATGCCCTGTTAGCCAGATATAAGCAAAATGCTTCTGCCTTTCATCCTGATACGCAGAGAGTCTTGACACAAATGGGTGAGCGTCCCATGACTCGTGCAACTTGGGATTCTGGAGGATGGCTGCTGTGGCACAAGATAAAGTTACTCGAAGCCAGAGATGAAGAAGCACTAGCTCTAGCTGAGAGACGTACACCAAGGTTAGTGCTGCCTGATGCTGCAGAATTTGATAGTTTAAATAATGGTCCAGTAGAAGTTGTTGCCGATCAAATAGCAGACTTCAGTAGATGGCGTTTAGAGGTAGGAATCAGAACACGATTGCTACCAAAGAATTTAGAACATCAACATCTGGCTCCTATTGATGCACGCGTTGCTGATGGACGCATTAATATGGATGTATTCGCTCCTATCCATATCCTCGAAGAATATGCTTCAGCGGCACATGTGAGGATTATTACTGAGTGGGCAACCAGACACCGCCATACAGTCGTACAAACCATCAATACAGATGATTATAGATCACCTGCATCTGGCTTTGTATTACCAGCCAATCTGGATTGGGGGCGAGCCCCTGAGGTTGCAAGCGTTCCGGATGTCTCACGTAGTGTTGCTAAGGCTCACGCATTAGCTACTGCAATAACAAGTGAAGTCCGCGAAACTCCTGTCGCACGTTTTGTGGATCCGAAGGATAATAGACGATTTAGTTTTGCCATTTTAGATCCTGCGACAGCACAAGTGCTAGAAGGCAACAATGTTGATCGCACGACACAAACCTATTCTTTCGCCAAAGCCCGCACCGCTCAGGTTATTTTCCAGCTCATTAAAGAGGGCAAATTGGATGGCCAAGCCTTTTTTGCTCAACATGGACAAACCATGGCCAACATGCTGCAATATGGTTCCGGTTATAGCCAAGCGGCTTACACGCTAGCAGACGCAGCTATCCGCATGTCTCGCGGCGTGATGACGCCCGCCGATAGAGGGGATTCCATGGCTGCATTTATGCGACTCATGAACGATAGAAACATTACGCTGGCTAATGGAACCACCGTTACGTTATCTCAACATACGAGATTCACCGATCCATCAGCAGAAGGAATCTCTACGGTGCGTGATATGGCGCTTATTTCTCTGGCATTAAGCCAACATCAGGAATTGGCAGCAAAATACGCGGGCGTGGCTCACTCTCGCTATCCAGATCAGGCATTCGCCTTTAGAGGTCCTGGAAAAGGTACTGGAAAAATTGGTGCATTCGGCAATGTATTTCTGTGGGGTGGTGCAACCGAAGACGGCATGCCATACGCAGTCGCACATACAGATAATGTTCAAGACTTAAGCCGTTTTGTTCAGCAAACCCATGACCGAGCGCGCGGGCTGGCTCGCGCCCGTGTTTCAGAAGTAGAACCGGCTATAACCGATCCCAGACGACCAATTATTCGGTTAGCTGCTGGCAGAGAATTGCCGCGCCTGCCGGGAGTTACCATTGTTGAACCTGCCGTTGACGATAAACCTGCCGATCCATATTCAGCTGCCGTCATGCATCTGGCCATGCTGACTTCTATGAATAGGGAGCAGCTGGAGCTGATGGAGCGTCGTCGGCAACTGCAAGGCGGATCTTTAGTTTCAACGCTTTATTACCCCGGCTCCGATCAGCCTGCCTTGCCTAATGGGCTAACCACAGGAAGCATTGAAGTGGCCCGCGCAGTAGCTACCGCTGTCGTGCCGGAAGGCGTGAAAGACAAAGTAATAGCGACCGCTACCGCTGAGCAGGCGACAGAAGCAGATCGCGTGGTTGCCGGAACACATACCGCAGCCGTTGACGATAAAAAAGACAAAAAAGATAAGGGGGGAGAAGGTCAAACGGCCGCAGTATGATAAAAGAAGATCAGATGGAGAAAGACTATGGCTACCCCACCACGGGACGATCGAGGTGATATAGACGCCGCTCGAGCACGGGCACTAGGCGTTGTAACTTCATTGCCTGAAATGAAAATGAAGCTCTATACGCTTGCTGAAATTCTTGGCAAGCACCCAGGTATCGATGGTATCGGCAGGGCCGGAGATGAAGTTGCTCAACTCACCGATCTGGAATCCGCTCGCGCACTTTTGCATCGCTACCAAACGGAAACCATTGAAGCGTTGAATGGTAAGCGCGCAACCGATCTTACCATCGCCCAGCAAAATGCATTAGCGGATGTATTAAGTACCATTCGCCCCGCTGGCACCCCGCCAATCATGAGGCCGGATGGTGAGGCTAATGAAGCAAGAGAAGAAGAAAAAAGACGTAAACTCATCGAAGCACTCGCCGAGTTGACAGGTGAAAAACACGATTACACATCACTTATTGGCGGATTTGTTGGGGTCGGAATCACTGGTGGCGCATTGGTTGGCGGCGAAAAACCCATCTTAGGACGAGCCGCACTAGATAACATCCGCACCTATGGAGACGAAGGGCAACGACTGGCAGACAAATACAGCGCTCCGTTATTGGCAAGCGCCGATCCTCGCGCCGTGATCGTTGATTTTGCACGACGTTTCAGAGGAGAAAGCGAGCGAAACAGTAACAACACCGGGCCGCTGGTGAAGATGTGTATGGGCTATGAGGGTGACCCTTATTGCGGCGGTGGCATGAAAATGGTGTATGGTCGCGTATTTGGTGCACTGTTCGACCAAAAATCTTTCCGTAGTGCTGGTTCCTGGGCACAGATGGGCGCAGCACATAATGCTATGACCAATAACCCAAAGCCAGGCGATATTGTGTTATTCCATTCCGCCTATGCCAGAAGTGGCTACCATGTTGGTATGATCACAGATGCAGGACCGCCCGTTAAATATCTAGATTTTAATGGTGGAGATACCGTGAAAGAAGCGACGCTTAATCGTGCCGCAGCGGGTTTTGTCAGCATTGAAGCGTTGGCCGCCAGCAAATTCAAGGATGATCCTGAATTTCAGGGAAAATCAGGCGAAGAAATATTACGAGCCTTGATTGAACGTGCGCAGCGCGAGTTTGAAACCCTGCAACGTGCGGAGGCCCCTGTGCAAACGGTAACTGGCACTCGCGTGGCGGCAGTAGGAGACCGGAGGCCAGAAACAGCGCCTGCTTTATAGCTTCATCATTAATAAGCCACCGGCACGGGATCAAGGGAGCGCCAAAGGTACCACGTCGCCACCGAGCGCCAGGGCTGCCAGCGCGATGAAAATCCAATCATCTGTTTCTTATCTATTTTCTCACCCACCTCGTAATGCCGCATCAATCCCTTCTGCACGCCGATGTCATCGATAGGAAAAACATCCGGTCGCATGAGGTGAAAAATCAAAAACATCTCGGCAGTCCATTTGCCAATCCCCTTGATGCTGGTCAGCGCTGCTATTGCTTCCGCATCGCTCAGCTCGTCAAAAAAGCCGGCTTTCACTTTGTGTTTGATAAAAAAGGCGGCGATCTCGCCCAGATAAAGAATCTTCTGTCGTGACAACCCGCATGCGCGCAGCTCTTCTTCGCGCAACTGCTGAATCAAGCGTGGTTTCACGCCGCCATCGCGCTGTGACGTGCAGACAGCCTCAAATTTTTGCCACACACTATCCGCCGCTTTCACCGATATTTGTTGTCCCACAATGGAGCGCGCCAGCGTTTCAAACGCATCGCCACGTGAACGCAGCCCCTCTCCCTGATAACAGGCAATGATGCCCGCCATCACAGGATCTACCGCTGACAGTGCGTGTTTTGCATCTTCCCAATAATGTGGCACTGAGGTCATAGCATCTTGTTTTACGGTGGGTTAAGCACGATGTAAAGATTTACAGTGGCGACGAAGTTGGGTAAAACGCTTGCATCAATTGGGAGCTTTACCATGAAATCTGCTGCAAAAATTTCAACGCAAACCCGCACCGAAACCGATACGTTTGGCCCGCTGGAAGTGCCGAATGACCGCTATTATGGCGCGCAATCCGCTCGTTCTCTGATCAATTTCGCTATTGGCACCGAGCGCATGCCGCAACCGCTTATCCGTGCGATGGGCATCTTGAAACGCTCTGCTGCCGTGGTGAATATGGACCTTGGGGTGCTCGACAAAAAAATCGGTAAAGCCATTGTGGATGCCGCCACCGAAGTGATGAACAACCAGCTGGATGATCATTTCCCGCTCTCCGTTTGGCAAACCGGATCCGGCACGCAAACCAACATGAATGTGAATGAGGTGATTTCCAACCGCGCCATTGAAATGCTGGGCGGCACCTTGGGAAGCAAAACGCCTGTCCACCCCAATGACCATGTGAATATGGGCGCCTCTTCCAACGATACTTTCCCCACCGCCATGCATATTGCTGCGGTAGAGGAAATTCACACGCGCCTGCTGCCCGCTGTCAAAAAACTCCATGATGCCATGGATGCCAAAAGCAAAGAGTTTGCCTCCATCATCAAGATCGGCCGCACGCACCTGCAGGATGCAACACCGCTCACTCTGGGACAGGAATTTTCCGGCTATGTGACGCAGCTGGCCTATGGCATTGAGCGCATTAAGGCAACCCTGCCCCGACTCTACATGCTGGCACAAGGCGGTACGGCCGTTGGCACCGGCATCAATGCGAAAAAAGGATTTGCCGAAAAATTTGCCGCAGAAGTGGCCAAAGTCACCGGCATTCCTTTCGTCACCGCGCCCAATAAATTCGAAGCCCTTGCATCTCACGATGCCATGGTGGAAGGATCCGGCGCGTTGAATACGCTGGCTGCATCGCTGATGAAGATTGCCAATGACATTCGCCTGCTTGCTTCCGGTCCACGCTGCGGTTTTGGTGAACTAAGCCTACCGGAAAATGAACCCGGATCATCCATCATGCCCGGCAAGGTCAATCCAACACAAAGCGAAGCCATGACCATGGTGTGCGCACAAGTGATGGGAAACCATGTGACGATTACCATTGGCGGCTCTAATGGCCATTTTGAGCTGAATGTGTTTAAGCCCGTGATCATTTACAATATGCTGCAATCCATTCGGCTGCTGGCCGATGCCTGCGTCAGCTTCACCGATCATTGCGTGGTTGGCATTGAGGCCAATGTCGCCAGAATCGAGCAGCTGCGTGATGAATCGCTGATGCTGGTTACCGCGCTTAACCCGCATATTGGCTATGATAAAGCGGCATCGATCGCCAAAAAGGCGCATAAAGAACGCACCACGCTCAAAGAAGCGGCGCTAGCACTGGGCTATCTGACATCAGAACAGTTTGACGAATGGGTCCGCCCGGAAGACATGATCTCGCCGCGCGACTAGGATGATCAGCTCATCACTGAAACCACGTATCTTGCGTGCGGGGATGCGCGCTAAGACGCGTTGCGAATCACGTGGCCGGATTCTTTCAACGCATCATTGGCCTCATCAAACTGCGAGCTATGCACCAACATGAAGTCGGTGTCGTAATTCCCCAGCGGCACCACATTGATGCCGTATTTGTTGAGCAGCGATGTCACTGCCGACACCACGCCGATCTGCCCCGGATGCGTTTTGGCCGTCAATTCATACAGCTTCCACTCCGGATAGGCATTTTTGAGATTTCTGATTAATCCCGTTTCACAGACGACAGACAACTCGCCATTTGAGCGAATAAGCGAGAAAAACAGATTATTATTTCTGAGCATGGTGACCGCGTCATCCAAATCCCTTGGCTGACAGATGTCATACATGCCACCATGTACTTTCCATTCAAACCGTTTCATATCACTTAAAACCCACGATATTTCGACTTACCCGGTAATACGATATCTATGGTCGCCTGGACTCCCTCGTTCCAGTCCCCCATGCTTGAGCGGGGGGTGACGCGCATCATCAGGCGTCCTTTTGATTCGTCCGACATTCCTTTCAGAATGTGATCGGTTGCATTCCTACTATCACCAAAAAAGAACAGGTTTGTCGAGAAAGATTTAAAATCGGGATGCGAAACCGTTAAGTTAAAATGTGGCGCCCTTTTAATAACCACTGGTATTTTCTCACCTTTATCGTCCGTTTTGTAAATAGTATACTCGTACGGTCCCGGATATAGCGTGACGAAGGTAAATTCCCCCAAATTGGTTGAAGAGGTGCGCCCTGCCCCTGCAAAAGTTGGATCCGGCGTTGCCAGCGCATCCCTTGAGGCATAACGGTGTTTACCCTCTGGATTGGCCTGCCAAAGCTCAATTTTGGCATCGGAAATAGGCACACAATTGCGATCAAATACCCGTGCAAAGAAATAAACCACTTCACCGGGCGCAAACAGTGCCTTGCCGGGCGGAATAGCCAGCTTGTTGTTCGACAGGACATTTTTGAAACCCGGATAGTTGGATGTGCCCACCGAAGGCGTGACTTTGCAGGGTCTTTTAACGTACCGGTCGGTGACCACATCCTCGCTATATTCAATGGCATGAGCCGACATGGTCAGCCCAACCACCATGAAGGCGACACCCAATGCAGCAAAACGACTAAGAAACTCTGGCATGGCCGTATAAAACGACAATCGACACAAAATGTCTACGAGCTTTATGCAGCTTCACGACGTATTTCCTCATCCAGCACCGATAGCTGCTCCATGAGCTTGTTGAGTGAATGACGTGCATCATTCGCGGCCTTATTATTATCTGCGCCGGGTGCTTTCTCTAGGGTTTCTATCACCTTACTCACTTGCTGCGTCCCATTTGCCGCTTGCTGAATATTGCGCGTCATTTCATCCGTTACGGCGCTTTGCTCTTGAACTGCAGAGGCAATAGCCATTGAAATCTCGCTGATTTTATCAATCGTTGCGCCAATTTCCTGAATGGCCACCACTGCCGATTGGGTAGAAGACTGAATATGCCCCACCTGCTGAGCAATATCATCCGTTGCCTTGGCCGTTTGGTCGGCCAGACTTTTTACCTCTGTTGCCACCACAGCAAATCCGCGCCCCGCATCTCCGGCCCGCGCCGCTTCAATGGTAGCATTCAGCGCCAGCAAATTGGTCTGTCCTGCAATCGTCGTAATCAACTTCACGACATTGCCAATACGGTCCGACGCTTCATTTAAGCTATTCATAATCACATTGCTCTGACGGGCATGATCCACCGCCAGATTAGCAATCCGGCTGGACTCCGTGACGCGTTGGCCAATTTCACGAATGGAATACGCCAGCTCTTCAGACGCGGTTGCCACAGATTCCATGTTGATTTGCGCCTGATGCGCCATGCCAGATAATTCTTTCTGCGATTGCGCGGCCGCACCTGAGTTTCCCGAGGATACTTTGGCAATAGAATCCTGCATATTCGCACATAAATCCATCCATTCACGAATCGCGATACGCAGCTTACGCGACAGTTCTGAGACTGTTTCTTTCTGTGGTTTGGCCTCGACACCGCTGAGCAGCGATTCAATGCTTTCCGATTTCTCGCCAGACGCTTCGACACAGTGATCCAGCTTCTCCATCAGGGGCGAACGCGAGATTTTGCGATAATATTCGGTATCTGAATCCTCGTAGATCAACGCATCCTTGCCTCGCGCATGCAGGTCGATGATGTCGACCAGATTATTCAAACGGTGCTGAATGATACCAATTTCATCACGGGTGGTAATACGATTAATGCGGGCCGACAGATCGCCTTTAATCACCTGACCAATCAACTGGCTGCAATCCTGAACCGTTTGACGCAATGCCATCACCATATAGGCCGAATATGCAATCGCCGGCAACGACAGAAAGGCCACCAGCGCGGCCCAGAACCCACCGCCCAGCCCCCAGAAGCCAAGGATTGCAGAAACAATCACCAGTGCGGCTGCAACACCTGACACCGCAACGATTTTCTTAAATGTAGAGTCCAGCATAACGTCCCTTCGTGTTTTTATGGATGGCTGCCTGTACTAATTAGCCATGTCCATCACCTTACCCACCAGCGCTTCAATGCCTCTGGCAATATTAGACAGGCGGTCTTCCCGCATATAGGCAGAACAAGTCGCAATACGGTGCCTGTTATCCACCACTACCTCATGCGATTTTGCCACCTGATGTTTACAGCCAAGCGCCGTAATGACGGCTGCCGTTGCCGGATCTTCGCCTATGGTCAGCGTTGCTTCGCTCTGATATAAGATGCGCGCAATAATAACGGGCGCAATGCAAATAGCACCAATGGGTTTGCGCACCTCATGGAACGCGCGCACAATTCGCGACAATTCAGGATTCACTTCGCAATCTTTACCGCGCTTCGCATAATCGGAAAGGTTTTTGGCTACCCCATATCCCCCCGGAAGAATCAACGCGTCAAACTGTTTAGGATCAAGCGTGGTAATGGAAGCAATTTTGCCCCGCGCAATACGCGCAGCTTCATTCATGATATTGCGGTTCTGTGATTCTTCCTGGCCTGTGACGTGGTTCACGGCATGTTGCTGCATCAGATTAGGTGCGAAAATCTGCACCTGCGCCTCATGCTGATCCAGATACAGCAGCGTTAACACCGCCTCGCGAATTTCAGAACCATCCAAATGTCCACAACCAGACAAGATCACGGCGACTTTTGTCATAACACCTCACTTCCACAGGAATTTAAACGTAAGTAACCCGCTTGCGGTGTACCCAACACCCGCAATCGGCTAGGAACATAAAGTAAAGTTTGAGTGCTGCCCAATAAAAAATGACGTTTAGTGGATGGTCACGTTCGATGGTGTTTTACTGTCATGCGTGAGATGATATTTGTCGGCCCATTTCGTGTCGCTGTTTTGAAGCGCGGCATCGTTAGGTTCTGCTTTTTGCTGGGCTGTTTCCGCTGTTGCCACGCGATCAGCTTCACGCGCCACCTCAGCGACTTTGTTCGATGGCTGCTCCGCATTCGCATCAGGTGCTTTTGAGATAGTGGATGTCGTACCGGCATAGCCAACACCATACCCATACCCATGTGACAAATGGTTACGCTTGTCATATTGCTTAAGGTCTTTCACGGCAACATTGATCTCCGGATGAATCACCAGATCGCGTACATCGGAGAATCCGGCTTTGATCTCTCCTGGATTCAGGCTGGTTACCCCATCGATAAATCGATAGATCGCATTATCCATGTGATTAACGCGATTAGCATCCTCACGATCCCAGTGCAGGGCCGCCTCCGTTTTAGCGAACATATAAGGCGTGTAGCTGGCAGAGGCATTAACAAAATCATGCGCAAACATACGCTGATTCTTGATGCCCATACTCTTGAACCCTTTATTCAGCAGCTCACCCCCTTTGTAGCACGCTTCACCAAACGGGTTTAGCGCTGCATCCAGAGCCCCACGCACATGTGCCCGATCGAATGGGTAGAATCCTTTCTTTAGGTCTGAATTTGGGAAAGGCTGTGAACGCAAAGGTGATCCCACGCGCATGGTTTCATTGCCATTCAGCGTCGTATATCCGGGAATTCCTTCATCCGCAAAGCTTGGGCCTATGCGTGGATAGGTAAATTCGGTTTTGCCGTCTGGTAGAAATACATATCCTCCCTTAGCGCGGTCGCCATCGGTTGGAATGGTAATCCCCATTCCTTTATATTTTGACTGAGGTACGCGGAATACCCAGAAGAACGGCACCGAAGGCATCATGTATATGGTTGCCTTAATCGCGCTTTTGGCCGCATAGCGGAAAGATTCTCCCACTGCATCCATGGTCGCATGAACCGGATCATCCGGAATCTGGAAGGTCGGCAATTGATAGCCGTGTTCCTGATATTCATTGATACCATCCGCTATCTTACGATACATATCCCGATACATCAGCGTGTACCAATTGTAGCCGGTAAACCGCATCTGTAGGTCAATCATACCCGCTTTGGCATAGCTGGAGGTAATCTGCCCATGTTCGTTAAGTTGCCAGGCACCGCCATTTAGAGCTTTGTCTGCCGTTAACTTGAAACCCGGATACAGTTTGTTGAGCGCCTGCCGTTGGAAACGCATCTGATACACATACGGTAGCGCCGCAGCCCAATCTTCTGCTTGCCGCAGCGAGATAATGTCCCAGGTGCTCCACGCAACTGACCGCGTAAAGGCTTTGCCATCAAATTGGCCGTCTTTATTATACCAGGAGCTTTTCTGGTTGGGATCTGCCAGCGCCGCGATATTTCTACCCCAGGCATCACCCACGCTTGCCATCGCAAAGTCGAAAGTGATCGCAGACATTTCTGCTCCCAATGATCGGCCATCCGTTGCAATGGATTTGCCTGTCTCATCAAAAATACGTGCCCCCAGATTTGCTTTATCACGGAACCATACCATCCGATGTCCATATTCCGCTTCTTTGCCTGCCGGTGCGATCGCACGTGCCGCCATTTTAAGCGGTGGCGCTAACACGGTATCAAATGTTTTTGAAATCAACTGGAGAGCGTTTTTCTGTTCCGTAAATCCGGCCATATGGTTGTAACCACTCAGCAGCCTTCCGGTGGCACGATTGGCAACCGTGAAGAATCCGGCCCCCATCACCCCCCTTGAAAACAGGCGTATGCCAAAACGGCCAGAAGTATAGCTGGTCCAGTTTGTGGGTTCTACACCATCGACATCAGAAGGATCTTCATAGCCGATACCAAACAGGTAATTACCGTAATCGGAGTGCGGCGTTTTGGATTTACCATGACCGTTTCCATTACCATTACCATTTGCTTTTTCTTCCTCTTGCTCTCTGGCTTTTTCGTAGCGGAAGAAGGCTGAGAATGCAGACGGTTTGTTTTTGGCAGCAACATCCTGAATGGCTTGCGGCGCTTTCGCATTCCGAACCACTGCATCCGATACGCGATAGCTATAACCCACCTTGCCCGTCTTGTATCGGGAAGGCTCGGTAACCGCTGGCTCTATCTTTTCGTCTTTCATATCCAATAGCCTTGGCGTGACACTCCACGCCTACCTTATAGTTATAACACCTCTAGCCATTGGTTTTTATGAAGATTACGTGACATCGACACCTCTATGACAATTTGATGAAGATTGCCCCAAAACCCCCGTTAACCGTTGGAGTAACGGCAGGAACATGCTATGAATAGGCAGGCTGGCAAAATGCCACCGCAAACGACTTCGGCAGCTATACAGAATAACACTTGCAAATCGCCAACTTATCGGTATAACTGCGCCACCTCTTATGGAGACATAAGGGGAATTTCGCACACAATCTGGGCAGAATTTCCTGCCATCCGGTGTCAAGATTGACCGCAGATTGTGGAGGGTTAACCGGTAAAAGGAGACTAAAACGATGAATTTACCGCAATTTTCTATGCGCGAGCTGATCGAAGCTGGCGTGCACTACGGACACAAAACCAAACGTTGGAATCCGCGCATGGCGCCGTTCATTTATGGTGAACGCAACAACGTACACATTATCGATCTGCAAAAAACCGTACCCATGCTGCACCGCGCACTCACCGCCGTTCAGGATGTGTCTTCTAAAAACGGCCGTATCCTGTTTGTAGGCACCAAACGTCAGGCATCTGATGTGGTAGCAGAAGCGGCAAGACGCTGCGGTCAATATTATGTGAACCAGCGCTGGCTGGGCGGTATGCTCACCAACTGGAAAACCATCCAGAATTCTATTCGTCAGCTCAAACGCATTGAAGAAACGCTGGGTAACGAAGATAGCGGTTTCACCAAGAAAGAATTGCTGAGCCAAGGCCGTCTGCGTGAAAAACTGGACCGCTCACTCGGCGGTATCCGCGATATGGCTGGCCTGCCAGACCTCATTTTCGTGATTGATACCAATCGTGAAGATCTGGCGATCAAAGAAGCACAAAAGCTGGGGATTCCGATTGTGGCTATCGTGGACACCAACGCGTCTGTGGATGGCATTGATTATCCGATTCCCGGGAATGATGATGCTACCCGCGCCATCACGCTGTATTGCAAACTGGTGTCCGATGCGGCGCTGGCCGGCTTGCAACAAAGCCTCAATGACACAGACTTTGATCCCGGTGAAGCAGAGGAAGCTCCCGTAGAAAATCTGGCAGACGATTCTGACCAACCATCAGAAAAGAAAACCAAAAGCACTACCAAGAAAGCTGCTTATGCTGAGGCCGCCAAAAAAGCTGCCAAGAAAAAGCAAGCCGATGCGATTGCTGGACAACTCAAAGATGATTCAGATGCTTCTGGTACAGAGCCACCGGCAGCTGCCAAAGCATCTTAAGTGAACGATTGCATAGATAAGGACTGATATCATGAGCATTTCACCCGCAATGATTAAAGACCTGCGCGAAAAAACCGGCGCAGGGATGATGGATTGCAAAAAAGCGCTAACCGAAGCCAACGGCAACATGGATGATGCGGTCGACTGGCTGCGCAAAAAAGGGCTGGCCTCTGCCGCTAAGAAATCCGGCCGCGTAGCAGCGGAAGGCTTGGTTGCGGTTGCCGCTGAGGGAACCAAAGCGTCGGTGATCGAATTGAATTCGGAAACCGACTTCGTTGCCCGTAACGAGCAATTCCAGGCGTTGGTTGCACAAATTGCCTCAACGGCATTGGGCACGTCCGGCGATGTGGAAGCGCTGAAAGCCACAAAAATTGCAGCGACGGGTAAAACCGTAGAAGAAAGCGTGACCGAAGCGATTGCTACCATCGGTGAGAACATGAATCTGCGCCGCAGCAACGTACTCAGCGTCAAGCAGGGCGTGGTTGCTAGCTACATCCATAGCGGTATCAAGCCGGGTATGGGCAAAATCGGCGTACTGGTGGCGCTGGAATCTTCTGGCGACAAAGCCAAGCTGGAAGAATTCGGCAAACAGATCGCTATGCATATCGCTGCAGCCCGTCCAGAAGCGCTTAACCGTGAAGGCGTCAGCGCTGAAAATCTGATGCGCGAACGCGATGTTTTGAAAGAACAGGCCATTGCTTCCGGCAAACCAGCAGATATTGCTGAAAAAATGGTCGAAGGCCGTATCCGCAAATACTACGAAGAAGTGGTGCTGCTGGAACAGATTTATGTCATCGACGGCAAAGAAAAAGTGTCCGATGTCGTAACCGCTTTTGCAAAACAACTGGGCGCAGACGTGAAAATCACGGCGTTCGAACGGTTTGCGCTGGGCGAAGGCATCGAAAAGAAAGAAGAAGACTTCGCATCAGAAGTCGCCAAAGTAGTGGGTGCTGCGTAAGCAAAGCCCCTCTGAAATTGCGTTATGAAGTGAAGCCCGCACTGGTTGCGGGCTTCTTTGTTTCAAAAGCGCTTTACACTTGCGCCCCATTTCCTCTATATCTCAGCGCATGTCACAGCCAGCCAAAGATATCGCCCCCAAACCACTCTACAAACGGGTTCTGATCAAGGTTTCCGGAGAAGCCCTCATGGGCGAAAGGGCCTTTGGTCAGGACATTGATACGCTGGAACGCCTGTCTTTGGATATTAAACACGTCACCAATCTGGGGGTTGAGGTGTGTATCGTGGTGGGCGGCGGCAATATCTTCCGCGGCATTTCCGGCGCTGCCAAAGGGATGGACCGCTCCAGCGCCGACTATATGGGAATGCTGGCCACGGTGCTCAATGCGCTGGCGCTGCAGAATTTGATGGAAAAAAATGGTCTGGATACGCGCGTATTGTCTGCCATGGATATCAAGGAAGTAGCAGAACCCTATATCCGCCGCCGCGCCATTCGGCATATGGAACGTGGCCGCGTCGTGATTTTCGCTGCCGGCACCGGTAATCCGTTCTTTACGACCGACACTGCCGCTGCACTGCGCGCCTCCGAAATGAATTGCGATGCGCTGATGAAAGGTACTCAGGTCGATGGCGTCTATGATAAAGACCCCAAAAAACATACCGATGCCAAGCGTTTCGACACGCTCACCTATCACGATGTACTGGCAAGAGACCTGAAAGTGATGGATGCTTCTGCCATTTCACTGGCGCGCGAAAATCAAATTCCGATTCTGGTATTTTCCATTCAAGAACCCGATGCGTTTGCCAATGTTGTCTGCGGCAAAGGCACCTTCACCATCGTTAAAGACTAAACCAACAGGAACACGATCATGAGCGATATGAACGAACTCAAACGCCGGATGGATGGCGCAGTTAAAACCCTTCAAAACGACTTTGCAGGCCTGCGTACAGGGCGCGCCTCTGCTGGCATGCTCGATCCCATTCAGGTCGATGCTTATGGCAGCCTGATGCCGCTGAACCAGCTGGCGAATGTGAATGTGCCAGAGCCACGGATGCTGATGGTGCAGGTGTGGGATAAATCGATGGTGAAAGCCGTTGAGAAGGCCATCCGCGAATCGGACCTTGGCCTCAACCCTGCCGCCGACGGGCAATCCATTCGCGTGCCGGTGCCAGAACTCTCGCAGGAGCGCCGTAAAGAGCTGAGCAAAGTCGCCGGTAAATATGCAGAAAACACCAAAGTTGCCATTCGCAACGTGCGCCGCGATGGTATGGATGATATTAAAAAGAAAGTAAAAGATGGCGATATCTCTGAGGATGACCAACGCCGCATCTCAGACGAAATTCAGAAGATCACCGATCAGTTTATTGCCAAAGTGGATGAACTGCTGGTCGCCAAAGAAAAAGATATCATGAGTGTGTGACGCCCGATGAGCGCCGTTGAACAGCATGACGGGGATGCCTCTCCTGAAACGGATGCCCCTGCATCTGTGCCGCGTCATGTGGCGATTATCATGGATGGCAATAGCCGGTGGGCGCAAGCACGCAAGCTCCCGCGCAAACTCGGCCACCAAAATGGTGCAGAAGCGCTGAAACGCACGCTGGAAAGTTGCCGAGATCTGGGCATTCGTTACCTCACCGTTTACGCATTCTCTTCTGAAAACTGGAACCGCGACGAGCATGAGGTCAGTGACCTGATGGAGTTGATGCGCTTTTATTTGAAACGTGAAGTCAAAACGCTGCACAAAAACAACATTCGCATCCAGTTTATCGGCGACCGCACCTTGCTGTCCGATGACATTCAGCAAGACCTGAACGAAACAGAAAAACTGACGATGCACAATAATAGCCTGCACCTGACCATTGCGCTGAGCTATGGCAGCCGTCAGGAAATCATCAAAGCGTTCCGGAGTATGGCGATGGAAGTCGCCAACGGCTCTACCCGCCCGGAAGATATCGACGACTATATGGTCATGGCACATCTGGATACCGCGAACCTGCCCGATCCGGATTTGTTGATTCGCACAGGC
>Ga0214923_10000876_pt1 | contig 44436 bp, 21 predicted proteins | sample LL1510_MetaG_FD_177993 | JGI IMG/M metagenome (GOLD analysis project Ga0214923, IMG submission 177993) | Freshwater microbial communities from Lake Lanier, Atlanta, Georgia, United States - LL-1510 | ecosystem: Environmental > Aquatic > Freshwater > Lake | place: USA: Georgia | collected... | reverse complement strand
AGTACAGTGCCCGGTTCCAGGGTTGGGAATTAAGCACTGCCCGAGACGAAAAAACTGGTCAATTTGTTACCACAGTTGGTATGCCACAAGTGCCAGGTCTAGATCAAATCCTTCAGAACGCAGAAAAGATGTACGCATTTGTCAATGCTGCTACACCAAAATCTAAGTAACTGCTGCTTAAAATCTAGACACAACCCTGCCATCGGCAGGGTTTTTCATTTGTTGTTTTCCTGCAACACTCCCCAATAACCCGCCAGTTGACTGGGTTATCCCGTTTTGCTATAATAGTGGTACAGTAAACAACAAGGAGCACACAATGGCTTATGTATCCCAAGAGATGAAGGCAAAATTGGCACCCACTGTTAAGTCCCTACTTAAGCGGTATGGCTTGAAAGGTACTCTTAGTGTGGATAATCACAGAACCTTGTGCTTGAACATTAGCCAGGGTCGGATTGATTTTATCGGCAATTTTAACGCTACCTGCAGCCAGCATCCTCGTTACAACGAGCAGCCTTTTAGGCCTGCTCGGGATCATATCAATGTAAACACCTACTGGGCCCACGAGCACTTCTCAGGTCCGGCTGCAGAATTTCTAGATCAGGCTATTCAAGCCCTTAAAGGCCCGGACTTCTTTGATCACAGTGATGCTCAAACTGATTATTTTCACTGCTCACACTATATTGACATCAATATTGGGCGCTGGAATAAACCCTACACTGTTGTTTAAATACAACAACTCGAAATAACCCTTCAATTGACTGGGTTATCCATTTTTGCTATAATAGTGGTACAGTAAACAACAAGGAGCACGAAATGGGCATGTGGACTACAGAGAATCAAAATACCCTAGAAGAAGTGCTTGAGTGCTTCAGTCAAGCAGTAGAACAGCGTTTTGCTGAGGATGGTGGCGGCGAATACTTTGAGATTGGGTATCTTAAAAACACTCTCCTCCATTACATGAAGTTCATGCCTAAGCGAGTACAAAAGGTCTTGATCAGCGAGATGGTTGAGGCTACGCAAAAGCAAGAAGCCATCGTCATCGAACAGCGGCAACAAGCCCGGTAATAACCCGTCAATTGACTGGGTTATTCATTTTCTGTATAATAGTGGTACAGTAAACAACAAGGAGCCAACAATGGGCTGGAACTTAGAGGGAATGTGGGTCAGTGCTTTGTACATGGGCGAGTACCCTGTGTCTGGGCGTGTTGAATCCAGCCGTGTTCGTTACGGTGGTGAAGTTCAGCATACTGTAATTTTAGATACCCCAATCCAGTTCCGTTGGCGTGCTGAACCCGCACTGCGTCTGCTTGTTGAGCATCGATTTGTTCAGCAGGTAAGGGACCTTAATAAGGAATCAACGGTATGAAGTTTACCGCTGTCACTGTGATTTTAATAGCCATTGCATTGGTGGCATTAGGACCATTTTTATTAGTATGGTCATTAAATGCTTTGTTCGGTAATGTAGGTCTGGAAATTCCTTATTCTCTAGAAACTTGGTCAGCTAGTATTTTCCTACATATTTTCTTTGCCAGTGCATTCTACCGTAAATAACTCATCATTTGACTGGGTTTTTATTTCTGTCGTATAATTGCTTTACACTAAACAAAAGGAGTCTTAAATGGCTGTAGTAAGCGAAAATCGTACCGTTACCAGTGTCGAAGCCCGTCGTGCTCTACTGCGTTGCTTCAAGCGTCAGCGTCCCGCTTTCTTGTGGGGTCCTCCAGGTATCGGTAAGAGTGAGCTGGTAGCCGGCATCGCCGAAGACCTCGGCGGTCTTATGATTGATATTCGTTTGAGCCAGATGGAGCCCACTGACCTGCGTGGTATCCCGTTCTATAACAAAGACACTGGCAAGATGGACTGGGCTCCTCCAGTAGAGTTACCCGACGAGGAAACTGCTAGCCAGTATCCCATTGTCATCTTGTTTATGGACGAGATGAACTCAGCAGCTCCGGCTACTCAGGCAGCGGCTTATCAACTAGTACTTAATCGCCGAGTGGGCAAGTTCGTACTGCCTAAGAATGTTGTTATGGTGGCAGCAGGCAATCGTGAGTCGGATAAAGGCGTTACTTATCGTATGCCTAGCCCGCTGGCTAATCGCTTTGTTCACCTAGAAATGCGTGTGGACTTTGATAGTTGGCAGACTTGGGCAGTAAACAATCGCATACACAAAGATGTGGTTGGCTACTTGAGCTTTGCTAAGGGCGACTTGTTTGACTTTGATCCCCGTAGCTCGAGCCGTAGTTTTGCTACCCCGCGTTCGTGGACCTTTGTTAGCGAGTTGCTGGACGAGGACAATGATACTGGACTGACCGACTTGGTAGCAGGTGCAGTTGGTGAAGGTATGGCAGTCAAGTTTGCCGCACACCGTAAAGTGTCGGGGCAGATGCCTAACCCAGTAGAAGTTCTGCAAGGTAAGGTTACTGAACTTAAGATCAAAGAAGTGTCAGCGATGTATTCGTTGACTATCAGCTTGTGCTACGAGCTCAAGGACGCCTATGACAAAGCCGGCGGAAAGTTGGACAAATGGAATGGGATGGCTGATAACTTCTTTAGCTTTATTATGGACAATTTTAGTACAGAACTTGTGGTTATGGCAGCTCGTGTAGCGATTACCACTTACAATATTCCGTTTGTGCCAGGCAAGCTCAAGAACTTTGACGCCTTTCATAAAAGATTTGGCAAGTACGTAGTTGCCGCAGTAGCTAACAACTAACCAAATTGGGGGTCATTGACCCCCAATTTGACTGGAGTTCGGTTAGGTGCTACAATTAAATATTGAATAAGGAGTAGATATGCCAAGACAAGATACCACTGTAGCAGAGAAGTCCGCTAAGAAAACTGCCACTGATCCCAAATTGGATGCAAGTGCTCGTGAGAAGCTGGTAACTGCTCGTGTTGGACTGTTGCTTAAGGCCGGTTTCTTTGGTAACCTTGCTACTCGCTTGCAACTTAAGAATGCTGACGACTGGTGCGGTACTGCTGCCACCGACGGCAGAAGCTTCTACTACAATAGCTCGTTTATTAATTCGCTTAGTCTACGCGAGTGTGAGTTCTTGTTTGGACACGAGGTACTTCACGTAGTTTACGATCATATGAGTCGTCGTGGTGAGCGTGATCCCATCCTATCAAACATTGCCGCTGACTATTGCGTTAACCAAGACTTAATTGACAACAATGTCGGCACCAAGATCACCAAAGTGCCCATTCTGTACAATCCCAAGTATCGCGGCATGAGCTTTGAAGAAGTCTACGATGATTTGTTTAAAGATGCTAAGAAGATCCCGCTCAGTGAGCTTATGAAGCAAGTGCTCGATGATCACCTTGAGCCCGAAGAAGGCGATGGTGATGGCGATGACGGTGATCACGAAGGCAACGGTGGGCGTCCGCGTATCAGCAAGAAGTTAGCCAAAGAGATCCGTGACGAGATCAAGGATGCTGTATTGCAGGCTGCTCAAGCTGTTGGCGCAGGTAATGTGCCTGCTGGTGTTCAGCGACTGATCAAGGACATGACTGAGAGTGTAATTGACTGGCGGGAACTGTTGTTACAACAAATTCAGAGTACTATTAAGTCGGACTTTAGTTGGCTGCGTCCTAGCCGTCGTAGCTGGCATATGGATGCCATATTGCCGGGCATGAAGCCTGGTGAGACCATTGACATCTGTGTGGCAATTGATACTTCGGGCAGTATTGGCGAAACTGAACTTAAGATTTTTTTAGGCGAGATCCAAGGTATCATGGAAAGTTACGATGAATATAAAATTAGAGTATGGAGCTTTGATACTGAAGTCTACAATGACCAAGATTTTAACTCAGACAACATGGCAGAGATCGGTACCTACGAACCCAAAGGCGGTGGTGGCACTGACTTTGATGCTAACTGGCGTTATATGAAGGAAGCAGGCATCGAGCCCAAGAAGTTTATTGTATTCACAGATGGATATCCTTATGGATCATGGGGTGATCCCGACTACTGTGATACTGTTTGGATTATCAAAGGCAACACTAATGCCCAACCGCCCTTTGGTATTTGGGCTCATTATGAACATGCTCAAAAAGGAAAGAAGTAATGGAAATTCGTGATCCCAAGGCAATCAAGAAGATAGCCGAAGCTCGTAAGTTGGTTGAGGATCTTCAACTCAGGCTGTTTCGGTGTGAACAGGCCTTAGATGATCTTGCCCGCAGTGCTGAGATTGCCGATATCACAAAACAGACTCATTTAATGTCCAGTTTCGTGGAGGCCGCGCAAGTGTGCCTCGAGGACAGATTAACCCTTCCTGAGATCAGCGAAGAACTTCTTAACCGTCCTGTAACAATTATTCAAGATGACCGTAAGACAGTTAGTAATCAACCCGCTTAACTTATTTAATCTAAGGAGAGTCAATCATTGTCCACCGCATTTTTCTGCGGTGGACTTTGACATATCTACTAATGAAAAAAAGATTACAGACTGGATTTATGAAAACCTACAAGGAAGGTTTTATTTAGATGATCACTATGTAGGAGTCAACGGTTTTAAGGCCATAAAAAAGAGAGCCGGATTCGAAATACACGGAGAGGCCAGTTACTTTGCTTTAATATTACAAGATATTAATAAATTTTAACCTATACTCCAATAAGTGTTAAATATAAAAACATTTATTGGAGTTTCAAATGTCTGACGAAAACATTCAACCAACCGATAGCCCGAAACCGTCGATTACTTTACAAGATATAGCTAGTGTAGTAGAAATTTTGCGTGTAGTAACCGAACGCGGTGTTTGGCGAGTAGCAGAATTATCTAGTGTAGGACAAGTCTATGATCGTCTAGTTGCTTTTTTAGAAGCAGCCGGCGTATCTGTCAAGACTGACGATAAAACTTCGCAAGAAGATACCACACAAGGATAATATAATGTTAAAGCATATCGGCAAACATAACAATAAGAAAATTGTTTTATTGTTTAGGGAAGTGCCCAACGAAGATCATATGTGTCTAGTAGTATATAGTGATCTTTTACCTAGAATTTATCATGATGAGGTCATGAAAATTTTAGAAAGTGCTGCCGGACAACAATCAATTAATTTAAGTGACGTATTATTTAGAAATTATATGCCAGATGGACGTAACTGTCTCACTGCATTACACGCAGATGGATTAATCAAAAAAATTCCAACCAATCAAGTAATGATTACTCCAAACAGTAAAAGTACTGTGCGCCTGGATGAACTTAATACAATATTAAATGAGATGTCCAAAGGTGAAGATGCTATCAAAAAATATCAAGAATTAGAAAATCAAAAAGGATTACAAACAAAAAATAAAAGAATTGCTGAGCGTGATCTAGGTGATCCTAAACGTCCACCTGCTCCTGTAATGCCTATTTTGGAATCGTCTGGGGTATTAACAGATGCAGATCTGGCACAACAACGATTGTCGCAGGCAGATAAAATGCGAGCAGATGCAGCACGCCTTTTACAAGAAGCAGAAACATTGACTGCAGAAGCAGCATCTTTAGATCCCGGTCTCCAAAATGTCACGCCAAAGAAAAAAGTCGCAACCAAAAGCAAAAAAAATTAATGTTTCCGAAAAGGCCAGATGGCGAGAAATTCTTAAAGATATAGATAAGGACGAAATTCCAGTTGACCTTTTACTTGCTATCCATGTACACTTGATAGATGGTACAGAGATATCAATTAACATTAAAGAACTTCTTGCCGAATATGACTCTCCTGGCACAGTAGAATCTATATTAGATGAGAAACTTAAAAACATAGACGAATATATTAGCAACATTGACTTTTATGTTAACATAGATGATGTAGCTAAAACCGTTCAACCCATTACAGATCGAATACTCAAGGACTTATGAAAGTACGTTTAGTTTCTTTTTCTCAACCAACTGTTGAATTTGAACAAGAAGGCATTGAAAATGCCCAGGACCTTGTGGCATTTTGTGCTCGTGTAAGTAATCCTAGTAATCAATTTAATACTGAGACTAGCGAACGCTTGATTAAGTATCTTATACGTCATCAACATTGGTCGCCATTGGAAATGGTTTCAGCATGTTTAGAAATTACAACCACAAGAGACATTGCAAGACAAATACTTAGACATCGTAGTTTTAGCTTTCAAGAATTCAGTCAACGTTATGCCGATCCTACTAAAGATCTCAACTTTGTTTTAAGAGATCTAAGATTTCAGGATCAACATAATCGACAAAATAGTATAGAAATCGACTACAACAATGATAAACATAGACAAATTGCTTACCAATGGGAAAATCTTCAGAAAGAACTAATTAGTCGTACAAGAGAAACCTATGAATGGGCAATAAGTAAAGGTATTGCCAAAGAGCAGGCTCGTGCAGTACTCCCCGAAGGTTTAATGGAGAGCCGTTTGTACATGAATGGTACACTTCGCTCATGGATTCACTATATTGAATTAAGGTCGGCAAATGGCACTCAACAAGAACATACAGAAGTGGCAAGAGCCTGTGCGACAGTTATTGCCGGAATCTTCCCCCTTGCCCAAGAACTCTCGTCAGGAAGCCATTAGGCATCAAGTAGTACATTCGTTTAGATTAGGCGATGTTGAAGACCCTGAAATCTATGCCGGGCAGGGTTTATGGGAATTTGAACAAAGTGAAAAAGGTCAGTGGATCATGGCTACTGCTGTAGAAACACCTGTTTGGACTATAGCTATAGATCACGCTTATTATGGATATACGGTAAAGATTGCGGCACGATTGTATGAATCGGATCTTACTTATTTTTTACTAAAATGGTCTAATAACCTTAACCTTGCACATCAACAACTGTACTAATAAAGGTATAATCAGATGGTATAGATGTAGAACTAGTTGTCCAAGTTCCACCTTCGCTGGTAATAGTAAATCTTAATACTAGTACTAATCCGGTATAACTATACTGGGGCATAGGTATTTCTCCACCTAACCATGACCCACCTTCATCAGTATACACGTTTCGTATGTCATTACCTAAGTTTGCCCGGCTAGGATAATCAAATAATACTGTGTTAACAGGAATGATACTATTGACACTAGATGATATAACTGTTACCTTGACGCTGGTGGGTTTAATGGTATCGCCTTGTTGTCCTATGTAAAATATTACTCTAGATCCATCGTAATTGCTAAAAATTTTAGTAATTGTTAGTAGTTTACCAGCTGTTTGTGTACTAGCACTATTACTGACGCTAGCATATTTTGAAGTTACCGTTAACGTAATTGTCTGTGTACCTGTACTTTTATCTGCGGTAGTCAAATAGGTATAAGGAGTAACTCTTGGTAGATAATGGTATAGACCATTTTCTGTAATATCAACACTTGCACGACCTGTAGAATCTAATTTAAGCCAAGGTCTTTTGAATGCTTGACCTTTAACTAAATTTCTGTTGAAATTAATTAATTCGTCTAAACTTGACCTACCTTCCTTCTTTCCATGGGTATTATAATGTGAGTTGGATAGGTCGCGTAAATTAGTGCCGTTCAAAGCTGAAGGATTAGCTTTTAACCAATCAGTTAAATCTTGATAGGCTTCTACGTATAAACTATCTTCGTTAAACTTTGGATCTATATATTCTATATATATTTGATCGTTAGGTTCTCCAGTGAATGTAACAGTAACGGGAACAGTTTGATATAGATATCTACTAGGCGATACAGACACGACCAATGGTTTAGCAGGAACAGGTTGTACCTTAGGTGCAGTAATTTGCGTCTGTACATCCATGTTTGTAGTACGTGTTTGAGCATCTAATACTGTTACTCTCACCGTCACTGGATTGGGACTTTTATCTCCATCAAATGTATAAACGTAAGGTATAGTTCTTGCGACATTATCACCCTGAGTCCAACTTATAGTATATTTTCCAGTTGTTGTGTCTAGATCTATATCAGGCAATGGATCAAGTGGTTGAGCTCTAAATTTTTCTGCTGTATCAACCGGACTCAATCTACCTTCTGTTTTACCATATTGTATCCAATGTCCTTCTGCATAAAACCCAGCGACCACTGCATTAAAACCTGTACTGTCAGTTGCCGTATACGGATTACTTTGATTCCATGCTTGTTCAACATCTGGATTGTAATTAAAATAGGGAACACTAATTAATGCCTGCATTCTATAAGGATTAATATAACTTGGTTTATTAGCACCTAAGTTGTTCCAATGATTAACAGCATATTCTGCAGGTGTTAATGTACTTTTTGAAGTTTTGTAGTAGTCATAAACGTCATGATATATTATCATATATGGATGAATTTGATTTACAATATTAGCATCTTTAGATAACATATCGTTGTTTAAAACGAACGGAAAAAATCCTGTACCTATATTAGTAATTACTAATGTAAAACTTCTTTTATTGATTCTCAGAATATCTAATCCCAATGGATCATTACCTTTATATCCTGTGTAGATATCTATAATAGGTGAAGATTGTCCAGCTGGATTAATCCATACGTATTTTTTATCACTATTAAGCGTAGGTGGAGGTATTTTAGTTGTATAATGCTTTCCGGTCTCTACAATACTTATAGTTACGGTACTTGTTATAACTGGCTGCAACGATGGATTATTGATACAACTTATCCAGATTTGATTTGTAAAATTACCATAATGTAAACCAACAAATTGATAGGCTGTTGTTCCAATTCTTGGATTAATAGTTCTGTCTAATCCAAGTCCACCAGTGGGAAATCCTAAACTTTGTAATCTAGTAGACCCAATTGGGTAGAGACTATCATCAATGACTACACCGGGTCCACTGCCGCCGCCGCCATTGGCTCCTTGAACAGTGTTAAAGTCGGGTTTAGTAGTGTGGGTAGATGCAGGACTTACGAAATCTCCAGAAAAAATCATTTGACCAGCAAAACTATCAGGTCTTACCCCATTGGGATGATTATGTGTCCAGGTAACTTTTTCCCCACGATTTCCTTCGATTAAGATAGACTGTGCTTGCAATTCTTTACTAGTATAAAGAAATAAATAAATTTGTCCGCCGACTTTGAGTGGCACAGATATGGCGTTTTGTAAATCTGCAGCAGGAATTCCATCCCTGGAAATATTTATACCAAAATAGACCCAATCGTTAGGATCAGAATTTGGAACACTGGGATTTAGTCTGGCTCTATAATTGTACGGTGTCCATTTTGCGAATTCTTTTCTGGTAGGCCATTGAAATTTTCCCACACCGTCGCTGTTCAATGAGAAGTCTTTTTTGGAAGTTAATAGGCCTGTTTGTTTGCCCGCGGCGGTGAATAAATTATTGGCCGAATCTGGATCTTTTACGGCCACTCCTATTTTTTGACTAAGTGTATTTCCAAACGTACTATTCCATGTTTTACTATAAACCTGAGGATCTGCAGGAACTTTACCACCATTTACCCAACTATTATAGGCTTCCCAGTAAAAATCAAAATACCTACATTGTTTTGTTAACGATAACCAATAAGGATCAATGTATTGAGCTTTATTGGCTGTATAAAATTTTTCTACAAAAGCCACGGCCTCGGGACCGGTTAGACTTTTACCCGGGTTAGCAGCCTCAAATTGTTTTTGAACGTTATTATATGTAGTGAAAAAATTGTTCTTATCCTCGGTCACCGACGGACTTAATTCCTCAATTTCAAATGGTGCATTACTAGGACCATTGAATGTAAAATATACATCATCTGATTCTTTGCAAAGTATAATATTGTTTAATCTATATCCGTCTCCTTTGTCCTTAGGTATCTGATCTGAGCTAACAGTTAATTTTGGTTTATCTACACAGGTTAGAAGTAAAGTTATACTTGGACCTTCGGGAAATTTCACGGTGTTGCCGTAATCTAAGAATGTAATAGTGAAAGTATATTTTCCTGGCACACTAAAAAATGCTTGTCCCTTTGAATCATCATCAAAATTTCCATTGTTGTCCAATGATCCTGTAAGTTTTTCACCTTTCCAAACTTGGTTATCACTGGTTTTGACAACGTCAAATTTACATCGTGGTGGGCCACCAGTTATCCTTGTTCCGAATCTTTCTGCTACTGTAACTGTATTAGTAGAAACCTCTAACACTGATTGTGCATTAAGTTTGGTTCGAACAACTTTAGGTCTATACTCAACAGCAGGGGGAGTATTAGAAGTAGCATTAATAATATACGTTCTAGAATCTTGTCCACTAGCCGATCTATCTGTTAAGTAACCTATATAGGTAGTTGGATCTAAGGTCATCGCATAAGAATAATCACCGGCGGTTCCAAATAATCCATCTCCGGAAGTATAATTACCATTGGCATCAAGTTTTATAGTTTCTGTGCCTGCCCAACCCGGTACCGAAGAAGTTTTAACGATCGATATGGTAGCAGACGGTGGACCATCGGTAATGCCTATTTTAAATGTTTGATTCAATCCAATTTGGTATCTATCTTTAGTACTACCAACCGGTGTAATCTTCATATCATATGATTTAGGTTTGACTATCCAGGTGTAGGTTCTAGTCGTAGATGTTTTAATTTTACCTGTAAATTTAGTAAAAGTAACATCAAACCTATATCTTCCAGGAGCTAATACTTTGGTACTACCAGCGGGTGTAATCAAACCATATCCATTGGCATCTAAGGTTCCGGTTCTAAAAAGCATTGGCTTTGCAGCTTCAGTTGAATTTTTTATGCCTTGTAGTACAGTTTCAAGCGATTTATTATTAACAAATCTTTCATTTAACCAAAATTTCATTCCTTCTTCTTCGGGTTCTCTTTTTAAGGTTTGAAAATATTGTTTTGCTATCTGGGCTGCATCAAAACCGCGTATGGTACTAGCTATTCTAACTGCATCAACAGACGTCCAAACTAAATCTCTACCTTGGCCAATTTCTTTTTCATAGTCTAACTGATATCCACTCATAGTAACTGTATATTCAGCACCGGGTGGTCCGGCCGTGATTTCTTCTTTTACAGTATCGCCTACAAATTTTTCTGCGCTAGGATATGAAGTTATTTTTGGATCATATTCTACTAAATTACCCGGTAAGGGTGTTATGGGTGTAGTTGAAGTATCTAGAATAGATAAAACGTCCGATTGAAAAAATGGATTACCATTTACATCTGTATAGAAATAAACCCTAAAAGATTCTGTGCCTTCGGTCTTTTGATCTGTATTTGCGGTAAATTCAATGGTGCCTGCATCATTTGTAATTTCCTTTGTTACAAGAAGAAAATCATTATTATCGGTGGGCGCACCGATAATGGGGTCACCACTTAAAGTGGTCTGCCCGGTCCCGGAGGCTTCCCCTGCTATTTTAGCTGTAACAGTTCGACCATTCCTGTTTGTTATTATGTACTCTATACTAATAGTAGGTTTATTTGTTTCGTTGATTGTTTTAGTTAATGTGCCCGATACTTTGTATGTCAATGATATGGTAGGTGGTGTTAACGATCTTGTTGTTGTGGTTGTTGTTGTTGAAATAACAGTCACATTAGCATTATTGACAACTATAATAGGACCGTCTGAGCCTGGTGTGCCAGGAATACCGGCGTCTCCGGGAACACCCGGTGTAGCAGGAGTACCAGAGTCTCCGGGAACACCCGGTGTAGCAGGAGTACCGGGTGTACCAGGTGTACCAGGCACACCATCTTTTGGATATTCAATTTTTCCAAACATGTCAATAACAGTAACATTATACTCAACTGTTCCCGGTGTAATTTCTCCTCGCGCAGTCCATCTATATACACCAGGCTGAAATGTCTTGTCCATCGAGAGATCTACTACTTTTTGCCCAGTGGACACATCCAAAACCACAGAACTATCACTGGCACCTTGAATAGTTACACGATCAGTGTTGTACCCAGTTACAACCACAGTTATAGGTTGATTAGTAACAGCAGTTGACGGTCCAGTTAAAGTTAATCGAATTGGAGTAATTATCGTCGTTACAGATCTAGCGAGTACCACACTCTTACCTACATCACCAGACCATAATACTACTTGAAATTGTTTGTCTTGATTAACAGGTAAAGTTGTGATTTTTAAAGAACCACTAAACCCTGTAATAGTTGTTCTTCCACTCGTTACTTCTAAGCCGCCACCTGTGTAAGTCACTGTTGTGTCTGGAAATACAGCACTCCACGCAACATTATTGCCTAGACCGGTTAAACTAGTTGAAATTCCAAAGTTAGCAGTTTTAGAGGCTGTTACTATGTAAGTATTATTTGATATACTAACTGATACAGGAACTATAGAATATTTTGGTGTTGTAATAGTTTTAACTATGCAAGCTGAACCATTTAGTGTCTGCACCGGACCGGCTATAACACCATCAACAAAATCCCCGGATGTAACACCAGAATCTCCCAGCCCGTCTATAGTAATTACTTGAGATGTGGCTAATACATTGCCTTGACTACCACCTTTGCGTAATTTAACAACGAACCGCTTCATCTATCATTGGTTCCAATTCAAATAAGAGGTGTGTATAATGGCGCCCGAAGGATCAATTATGTCCAATTGGGCACGTTGGTAACCATAAAATGTTCCGCCGGATCCTTGATATGTAAGATTGCTTGTATTATTTTTTCCCGGAGTGGCAGTAAAGACAAATGTATTACTTTTCAAACTGCCAAATGTATATGTAAAAGATCCACCTACATTTAGACCAGTGCCAATTGAACCCAGTAAGCCTCCATTGTTGTAGCCGCCGCCGCCAGCAGCACCAGAACTTGTAAAATTACTGTTTATTAGTAAAGTAAGTTTAAAACTGTAATTTTCAATGACATTTGTTGGTAAAGGAAGACCATTCAAAGTTAATGCATATCCATTATGAAACGTATTTAGAGTTGGATATCCTCCTCCACTACCGGCAGCCCAAATTAATCCCGATCCATATATTCGTAATGATCCTGTAAGAGCATCTACACCACTATAGGTCCCAGGACTTGCAAACTGTATATATGGCACAAAGGCAGTAGGAGAACCACCGATGGTGGGCGTTGGTAACTCGGGCAATAAGCCCCAATCTGTTGGTTTTTCAACAGCAGTGGTGTAAAATATTCTTATGCCCCCCGGACTACCAGTTCCACCATTGATGCCACCATTTCCATAATAATTTCTATTTCCTATCACCGGATTGGTCACTGAACCAGAAGGATTTAAAGTTTCAGGTGTTGTTCCAGTGCTCCATAAATTAGCCCCTTCATATAGTGCTGTGCTATAGTACGTTTTTCCAGCAAAGCCGCCATTGCCACCTCCATCATCGGCAGGAGCGGATCCCCCTACACCTTCACCTCCACCGCCGCCACCACCACCGGCGCCGTCGTTAGTGGCGCCGCGATCACCTCCATTGAACATGTATGCAGGAAGTTGTGTAATTTGTCCTTGGGATAAATTTTGTAATTGAAGACCATTGCCTATCGCTGCGTTATACCCAGCACTGTAATGACCGCCGCCGCCACCACCGCCGCCGCCACCTACAGCTACAACTCCAAGTATACCACCACTTAATTGAACTGCTAATAATGTTGAACCACCACCGCCACCACCAGATCCTGAAATCCCAACGCCGCCGGACCTACCACCTGTGCCTCCTTTACCGTCCTTCAGTGCAAGGCTTTGTTCCATTGTAGCTCCTGCACCTCCTGTGCCACCTGATGCATTGTTCTTCAACCCTGCACCGCCTATACCAGCACCTCCTGCTACACCATATAATTTCTTGGTACCAGCTGGTAATTTAAATACGCCTCTGAGGCCTCCTCCGCCCAATCCTGCACCACCCATTGAAGTCATTCCACCAGTAAACATATCTTGACCACCTGATCCACCTCCGCCACCAATGATAGCAAACATTACCCAAGTAGCTTGGGTCGGAAGGGTTGCAATCAATTCAGGGTCACTGTATTGTCCTACAGCACCTAGATTCCCTGAAACTAAGTATTGCTTTCCAGTGTAAACTGTCAGTGCTACTCCCTTAACAGCAGCCTGTGTAGTTTGTTTGTTAGTGCGACTAGAGAAATAGTAAACATTATCGGCATTGGCTGTAAGATTATTAAATGTGCCAGTGGTTCCTACGCCGCCTGACAAAAATGGTCCACTATAAACTCCATTGGAATCTAATTTAAATGTTCTTTCTTGTCTAGGTTCAACCGGTCTAGGAATATTATTAGAACTAGAAGCTTCTATTTTGACTCCTACTACAGTATCATTGGGGACTCCTGTAATAGTACAAAACACATCATCAATTTGAGCACTAACTGGTAATTGTACTTTAAGTTCGCCTAAAGATACTACCCTAAAACTTTTTTGAATAGAGTTATTATTTTTTCCTTTCAACGTCAGTGTAATAGGAGTGACTAACGGATATGGGTAAGGTCCGAATTTGACCGTAGTTTGGCCGTAATTTTGTCCTGCCACCTGTGGTAAAGAAATGGTAGTAACCTTGGTTTTTGGTTCTAATTCGTTAGTTCTATAACTATTAGCTTCCGAAGGTGATATTCGGCCCTCACTGCTGCCAATGGTGTTATAATGTTCTGTAGCGTAAGATGCTTCTTCCCGAATTTGATTTTGATTTAAATATGCTTTACGTACTTCAGGATAAACATCGAAATATGCATTGGCAAGTGGCATTGTTTCTCTAGTTATTTCTACTACATCCCCGACACTAGATCTAATAGATATCTCATAAAAACTTCCTGCAGGAATAGTATCTGCCCCGTAGCCAGTCAATGGTGTATGTACGACTGTAACTGGAATATCTTGTGTTACACTAAACGTAAATGGTGTATTTAATGCATTAGCTAGATTAATAACATCAGATCTTTTGCTATCGAAATAGTAAGTGTAGGATCCTGCTGCAAGAGTACCTACTACAGTGTATAAATCAAAAGTAAACTTACCTGTTGCGGGAAAAGTGTCTAACCTTTTAACACCAGTTATATTCTGCCCAGCCACTTCAACAGTGTTATCACTACCTACTGAATACACTGTAATTTCAATTGGCTTACCGCTTACTACGCTACTAGGTCCGGTTACTTTTAAGGTGTACTGTTTGTTTACTGTTACCTGAAGAGATTTCTGCTGTTGCAATTGGCTAGAATAAAATTTAAACAAGTATGGAGTACGTCTTCCTAAAAGTCCTGCACTGTCTACAATCTGATATGTAATTTGTCCGTCGTCGTTGCCAACATCAGTTAAAGTAAAAGAACCAGTGAAAGTTCTATTATAATCGTTATTAATGACTGTAGGCGAAAGGTAGTTTAACCCAGATCCTGTAGAACTGTACCAACTATCAATGAAAGTCTGTTTATTATAATCACCATTGGGGTGTGCCTGGTTATATGTAGATTCAACTTCTGGATAGTAATCAAAATATACAATCGGTATTTGTTGCTTCTCACTAGTATAGGTAATATTATCATTTGCTTTACCAGATACAGTAACACTGTAGGCTGTATTCTGAGCTATTGGAGTAGTCCCAGATACATTTAATTGTTTTCCAGCAACAATAACAACATTAAGTGACAACGGATTTATAGATATAGTTCCCTTAAACTGCCAACCGTAAATTTTATTAGGAGCAAGTTGCAGTCCGCTCACAAGATTAACTGTAGTGCTAATTCCACTGGAATTTAAACTTATAGTACCACTAGAACCCCCTGCAGTTGAGGTCAATGGACTGTAGGTGACTGTTTCATTTGGTGCACCTTTTAAAACTATGTTAAGAGGTCCTGCTTCTGTTATCTGTGTAGGTGGGTTGCCTACAAATTGTAAAGCATAGAAGCCTTCCTGTGTAATTGTAACTCTAGTAGTTTTTGGAGCTGCTGTTATATTACCATCAAATATATACTCAAAATTACCAGGTGCAATTTCTAATCCACCTCGTATATCAGCTAAAAAATAACTACCACTTGAATTTAAAGTTACGTTACCTCTTATGCCCTTGGCATAAGATGTTGATGTGCCTTCATAAGTAACAAACTCATTTGGGTATCCGGTTATAGTTAAAGGGATAACTGTTCTAAACGGTACTGTAGCCGGTAAGGTTACTTCTAATTCTCTGGCTATAATCTTTATAGTACCAGATCTAGCCAATAGACTGCTGATACCAAATTCTCCATCCCAGATTGTAATTTGAATATCTCGATTAACATCAACGGGTGATGTTGCAACATTAAATGTTCCCGTTAAACCAGAAATTAATAATGGAGATACACTGCGATTACTAGCAACTCCCGCACCAGTATAAATTACTGTTTGATCTACATTAACCACATACCAATTTATAGAAGGAGTGACATCGGCTAAGTTGGTAGTCCAATTTAATACAATATTATTTCCTGCCAGGTATGAGCTGCGTAACGAGGACAGTGACCAACTAGGAGACTTTAATTCTTTGTAAAATCCTCCGCGCTGAGCACTGGTATTTACTGTACCCTGCAGAGTGACATCAGCAAAGTCGGCGGCTACAACTGGTCCTGACCCTAGTCCGTCTATGGTAATAACCTGCGATGTAGCCACTAGACCACGACCTACACCATCTTTCCATAATTTTACAATAATTTTCTTAGCCATAGTATTATTTATTGATTGTTTATGCCAGCCATAAGGTGACATGTTGAGTTAATTTTGATCCGTCATATCTTGTTTGACCAGCGTAGCCTGTACATTCTTTGGCTCTGGCATCTTCGGCAAGTTCGGCACACAATTGGAATGTATTTGTTCCACCTATTAGGGTGTTTCTTACATAACCTTTAAGGGATTCTGCTGTAGCGTATTGACCCGTCCATTGCCTTGAATCTAATAGTTTTTCCCAAATTTTCTTTGGGTACACCATTGCTGGTCCCGAACCATTATTCAATAACCCACTGGGTCCACTTATCACCCATAATTGTACCCTTAAAATTTGACTAGGATTAGTAAAGTAAGTAAGTGTCCAAGTTGGAATACCCGATGGAGAACCCACGGCAAATGCAGTTATTCTCGGAGCTACCGGAATATTGGATGTAGTTACTTGAGTAGTCGGAGGTCTAGTGGTAACCGGAGTGGTGGTACCCGGCGGCTGAGTAGTTCCAGATATGACTAATTCTAATCTATAAGCACAGGCTTTCCAATCGCCCGGATAACTTGCGATTAAATTATTATCAGGTCCTTTGATAAAACTTTCTTTAGGACCTAAACTTATTACTTTAACATTAAAAATTTGATTAGTTTGTCCTTGTGTAATTAACCCACTATGCATCAATGCTGTACCAAATTTGGTACCCCAAGCATAACCATCAGTGTTATTACCTACAGGCCCCAAAATGAATGCCTTGGCAGATTTTTCATCTGCAGTTCCTGTGGCACTTCCAAGACTATACGCAAAAGAAACAGGTAATACTCCATCGCTACTAAAATTTGTTCCTGGCAAGATTCCTAAGGCCAATCTTTCTGCTTCGGTGTCGTATCTAGTACTGCTATTCATCACGGCTGCTGTATAAACTGGAGGACAACAATTTATAAAATCAACTGGAGAACATGGACCGGTCCCGGGTGTCCCGGGTACTACAATGAATTTTTCTAAAATTAGTGCACAAGAATCTCCATCATAACCTAAACTTTGAATATTGTTACTTAAACTAGCAGGAAACGATGATTTGTTTGAAATTGCTGTGACTTTGATGTTGCCTGTTTCACCGTCGGCCAACAGTCCTGCATGTACCACAACTTTGGAAAAATCTGACTGCCATACATACCCCCAGGTATTATTTCCATAAATGTTTTCTGAACTGGAAGCATTTCCTGTCACAGATGCGGTATTATTACTGTTAAAAGGTGTGTTAAATCCTTGAAGTGATATTCCATTTAAGTTTATAGGACAAACATTAGTACGAGGGTCACCGTTATATGCTAGAATTTGATACGCACATGATGCTTCAGATCGTTGTTGAGTCGTTATCCCATTGGCACTACTTCCCGGAAAATTACTTTTAATACCCAATGATTTTATTCGAATTAGTTTTGTTTCTCCGGATTTTAATATCCCTGCATGTACCGCCGCTAATCCCCAATGGGTATTTTCAGCATATCCAAATGTGTTATTACCATAGGCCTTTTCGGTGAACCTAGCACTATTAGTGCCTCTCACTGTACCAATATCGTTTTGGAACGCAGCAAAATCTCCAGACCCAGTAACATCATACATTAACATCCCTTTTGGTCCTAGTCCTTCGAAATCATATCCACCGGTTTGATTAAATTGATCTGTGTTACAGGCCGGTCCCGGAGGGTCAGTTGTGGTAGTTGTTGTTGTAGTAGGCGGTGGTGGTGTTATGTTAAGTTTAAACTCTGTGTCATTGCAAGTCTTGCCATCTGCTACTGTAAACTTCCAAGTATAATTATCGGCAGGCAATTGATGATTTTTTTCTAGTAAAGTCACTATTTCTTGCCCATCTGGACCTAAATTAATAGAACCTGTAGTAGGTCCAGACCAAGTTACAGTGTCATCATTTCCACCAGTTATCTTAACTCTGACTTGTTCCCCGGCTACAAAAATAGTAGACGTCGATTCATTGACAACCTGTAAAGAAATTCCAGGTTTTACATTTAATGTAAATGTTCTACGGTTATTTCCTACTATACTTGACCCTTCGGGTGCACTAAAAGCGAATTCATATCTATAAACACCAGGAACAACATACCTACGATTTCCAAGTTGTTTACCCCCGGTTATTCCTAAATTAAACGGAGAGATTTCTTCTTGTCCTGTACCATTTGTTAAACTACCCGGAGGCCCAGATATAGTTCCCGAAACACCACCACCAGGTATAGCGTCAATGATATTAACATTTGCGTACGAGCACAATGCTATATTTGATCCAACATAAGGCACGGTATTAATTAGTGTCGGATATTGACGTATAGTTGTTGTTGTAGTTGTGGTTGTCGGGAATGGTACAAGTATTGGTGGCAAAGTTGTAGTAATAGAACCCGGTGCAGGCGCAGGTAAAATATCAGCTCGCCAGATCCTTGTATTGCTTCCAGTGTATGTATAATTACTACGTATCGGAAAAGTAAATGTGTATGTATAATTGCCAGCGAACAAAAATACTTCGTCGGGCTTTCCAAAATAATTTCCAAATTCATCTAAAACAATTTCTGTTACCAATGGATCAGGCGTAAAAGCCAATGTAGGGCCAGACCTAGAAACACCTACACGCCCTCTATATGGTCCGTCGATTATAATCAACTGTGCCGATGTGTTAACATAAGCTCTATAATTACCGACGGATTGAGCAGGATAAATCTGAGGATCAAATGTATAATTTGTATCAACCGGCTCAATGGTCCAATAAAGACGTTCGGTTTCTTTAATACTTGTTACTTTAAAGAATACTTGTGTTCTTTGTTGCCATAAACTTATATTTGCATCTGTTCTATTAGGATCTACACCTACAATACTATACTCGCCGGTCTTAGCACCATAAAAATTTTTAATTGAAATGATTTCGTCGGGAATTCTTGGTATGGGTGTCCTGATATTCTCAGGATACCCTACTGTTCCTTCTCTTACTAGAAGATTACCATATATACCACCACCTGCGTAAAATTCTCCCAAGGCGATAGATCCATCGCAAACAACCTCAACAGGAGGCGGTGGTTCAGGAATTGATCCTTTTGATACATTAAAATTTGCCGGTCCTGGGTTGATAAATCTATGTAAAACATATCCACTGGTTTCGGTTATTAACCCACCGGTTGCTCGTCGAGGTGACGGATATTTTACAATTACTACACCGCTACCACCATTACCTGCACCGCCCCAAGATCCGCTATATGCACTGCCACCACCGCCGGTATTAGGTAATCCATTGTTAGACTCAGATTGGTATCCTCCATTAGTACCACCACCGCCTGCTCCACCTGTTGCTGCATAATTTACTTGATTGGTACCGCCACCACCACCACCATAAAAAACAGCAGTACCTGTTATTTCATTTTTTATTCCGTTACCGCCTCGACCGTCGTTGTTGCCTGCGCCGCCTGCGCCGCCTCCACCTCCGCCCATTAGTAAATTACTTCCGTCCCGGAATCCGCAACCCGACAATGATGTTGTATCTTGTGTTTTGGCGCCGGTGAGTATGCGTGTTGCATCCGATCCATATGTAGACGTGGCGGCTGTTTCAAAAAAAGATTTTAAAAAGTCTACAGATGTGATTGTCCAATTTTTAGCTAAACTTTCGTTGGTCCAATAAGCTAAACCTTCAATGTCAGGAAATCTATATAATCCATATCTTGTACCTAAATTGGGTACAGTATAAGCAGAATTTGATGTATATAAAGGCATGATATTTAATGCTTTTTGTTTATAAACATCTACAGAGAAGTTTCCTCTTTTGGCCGACACAAACATATCTATATCATAGCATTGTGTACTACCTGATCCACCGTTATTCCCTTGCCCTGCTGTGCCATTGCCTGCTAATCTGGTACTGGTGGCGCCACCACCCGATCCGCCGTTTGAAGCATTGGCGCCACTGGCATTTCCTGCCCCGCCCCCGCCACCCAAAGCTACTAACTTACCAAACGCACTATTACCTCCGTTAGCAGATTTATTTCCTTGGCTGCTTGTTGTGCCGCTTCCTCCGGCTAAAGCTGTGTGTATAATAACTACTCTGCCGGATCCACCTTTGCTATTAAAACTGCCTCCGGTTCCAGTTGATGTTGTGTAATCTAAGTCACCTTGATTTCCCGGAAGTGCCAATGTATCTGTAGTCTTTCCATTTTCCCCAACATAATGATTGGCATCACCAATTACGCTCTGTCCTCCTTTACCACCACCGGCTTTGTGTGGGGAGGTTGTAAGGTAACCGGTTGCAGGTTGACTATAGCCTAACGACTGTAGGTCACTGATCCCAGTGATTCCATAAAAATTTAATACGTCCTGTGTAATTTTATTATCATTGTACCATTTTATTTTTTGCTCGCCGCTGTAAGTATACCAATCTCCGGGAAATATATGTTCAATGCTAAGAGGATGTTGACAACTTCCGCCTCCACCTCCGCCCCCTGTACCATTGGATATTAAAGGATAAGTAGCAGGATCAGCCAGGTCTATGGCTATAACATTATTAGCTCCGGTCATTGTAAATCCCACCGATGCTGGTCCTAATCCATAGCTATTTGATGATGCTACAATACGTATAGAATGATAACCCTTAGATAAATTAATAGTTGCAGTGGCTTTCCTATCGATTGGACCAGTGGCAGGACCGTCATATTTTAAAGGTTTACCCCATTGTAACTCTAAAATATACTGCTCAGTGTAACCTAGTATGGTTTTTAATACTGATTGTGGAACTCGATTGGAATTCAACCATTCTATTCGTGACTGTAAACTTCTTGTACCCCAACCCGAGGGTAGTGCATCAAAATTAAATATTTTTGATACTATAACAGCCACTGGATTATTATCTAGATAAACATAGGCCTCACCGCTAGAAGATAAGTTCATTGTTATAGCAATAGATTCGGACTGATTAAATACTATAGTTTTTTCGAAATAATTACCCTGTGATGGCCATACACCATAGTTGTTAAGCCATGCACTTAAATTAATAGGATCTTGTACTTTAACTACCGGTTGAGTTTCACTCTCGCCGGAAAATCCACCTCTGCTTCCAAACTTGGCATCCTGTACTGTCCCACCTTCACCTAAGCCCGTGCCTCCACCAGTTGCTGTACCTAGTGCACTATAAAATCCGCCTGCGCCACCGCCCCCTCCAGCTACTAACCTGAGTCCTCTATTATCAGTTAGAGCACTACTTGCGCCACCGCCCCCTCCAGAACCTTTTTTATTATTAATAACATCTGATACACTATCATTTACAGTACGAAAATCTATCGGTAACTCTCTACCAATGATATCTAACAACCCGGTGCTAACATCAGGAACATCAAGTTTTGCTCCATTAGGAATCTGAAGGCTCATTGTCCCTTGATTATCAAGACTAATTGTAACATAACCATTCTTAAAGACTAATCGTGGGGTAAAACCACCACCCTGCAGATTTATTCTACACAAGTGTTTCGTACTAGCAGCATCACTGATGTAAAACAGATTCCCGGTTCTAAAAAATTTGTATTCGCTGGATAATTTCTCAAGGTATAACATATCAATACCGGGTTCTATCATACATCTAGGAGATAAATCACTAGGAATAATTTCTTTTCGTCCTTGACTATCAGGACCAACTAATCTATATTTTTCAATTAACCTCAGTGAAAATCTACCATTTGAATAAGGTCTGTAAATAGCCCGAGTATCAAAAACACTGTAGACCCGATTATCAAGCCAATACTGATTTACAACGTCGAATTTTTTTACTCCCAAATAACCGTCATTACTAGCAGATGTGTGAGTGTTTACCAATAGTGCTGCTATAAAATCTGCGTTATAGGCAGACAATTCATTGGCACCGGTTCCTCCTGATTGATAACCAATTACGCCACCTAATTCTAAATCATTGTCAGAATAATTTCTAGCAGTGCCACCTTCGCCTACAAATACAGTCCACTCAGTGGTTTCATTTACTACTAAATTAGTTTTAACTATACAAGCGCCGCCGGCCCCTCCTGAATATGAACTACCCCCGCCTCCGGCGCCCCAAATTTTAATGGAATAAGTTCCCGGTTTAGCTGTATACTTGTAGATGCCAGGTATAGAAAAATAAGAAGGTAAATCAATAGTTTCTGTTTCAGCTCCGCCTGTTCCTTGAGTACCAGCGTTTGTGGGTCTTGAGCCTCCTGCACCTACTAATACCGGTACTGTTGATCCTGGTTCGACACTATAATCAGATTCGTATACTACGCCACCGCCACCGCCACCACCTGCTGCATCTTGGCCACCGGCACCTCCGCCACCTACAACAAGTACCTGTACTTTATTAAGATCATCCATGTTCTAAATTATAAGGTAACAGTTAAATCATTGTGTACCGATACACCGCCGGCGTTGTTGTAAACAAGCAATCTAAACGTATAGGTATTTCCTGAGGATAATCCCGCCTCTAAATTAATTGGTCCAACATTATTTACATTACTATAAAGATCAGTTACAGTACTTGCGGCTGCTGCATTGAAAGAACTACCAATCGATACCCGTACATAATGGCGCACAATGTTAGTACCAGTTGTGGTCCAATAGTAGGTAGCTGCACCTGATCTGCTGAAACTTGTGATACTTGGTATAGCTATACCTACTGTGATACTCAAAGTTTTGGTATTATTTGTTCTAGCAACACCGCCTGTAAAGGTCCAACTATATGGTCCTGGTGTAAGTGGTGACACACCACTTAATATGTTAAATGTATCAGACCCTGGACCGGACACTGGCGAACTTAATGTTCTAGAACCATTATTAACTGAACCTGTGTAAGTAACAACCTCACCAGGAGCACCTGTTATAGTAACATTAAGTGCGGATCCCGACGGTGGGCTGTATGTGGCCGCGGTAACCAATAATGGATAAGGATTATCAATCCTTACACTGTATGTTGGATTCCCTAAAGAAATTGTTCCACCGAAAATCCAAGTATAAGGTGTTGTCTGAGCAGTAAGTGTTACACCGCTAGTTAAGTTTAGAGTATTTTGGCCATATGCTAATGTACCTACACCATATGTATTAAGTGTAACAACTGGTCCCGGAATACCACCGTTGAATGTTGAGGTAACTGTTTCTCCTGGTGCTCCAGTTATAGTTACATTAATTGGGTCACCTTCAATAACACTTGGTTGCGGACCAGTCACAGTTAATACAAATCTTGGAGTAATACTAAAACTATAAGGAACAATAACTGTAGAATCGTAGGTTCCTGTAAAATACACTGTATAAGGATTAATTGCTGCAACAAATCCCATTGGACTCAAATCGGTAACCTTAGTTCCGGTAGCGTCAAGGGCAAAATTTATCGGTAATTTATTATTTGTTGTTACAGTTATAATTTCGAGATTAGCACCATACACAGTTAAAGGAATAGGATCTTGTTCACGAAATATTACATTACCGGTAACATACAAATTACTGGCAGGAGCTACTGCAACTGTTAGATTGGCACTGCCTGCACTTTTATTTCCAGTAAATACCCAAGACTTAGTACCAACTGATAATGATGTAGACAATGTTAGATCTTGTGTTCCTAATCCTGCACTATTTAGGTCTGTAGTACCGGTTGTGTTTCCTGCGAATGATACTCGTTCAAATTCTGATCCAAAAATTGTAGCTATAATAGGTATGCCTTGGCGTATAGTCGAAGGACCAGCATAGCTTACTCTGAGGAAATTTTGTTGGGTAATGTTTCCTGTAAATTCTACATTATTAGGTGTTTTATTACCGTCTAGTGTCCAAGTATATGTGCCAGGATTTATTAACTTTCCAAAAGTTAAATCCACCGAGGCTGCTCCGCTGTCATCTAAAATAACAGTATCTACACTGCCCGGATACCTTGTAACTGTAACGATTTCACCAGGAACACCGGTGACTATTGTATTAAGAGATCGACCTCTCGCTGCTGTTCCTGACGTAGGATTTACCGCTAATCTAAAATCTCTGACTTCGACACTAATACTAGGATTACCCTCACTTTGATCGCCATCAAAATTCCACGTATAAGTGCTACCGCCGGGTGTAAATTGCCCATCGCGAATATCGTTGATCAATGCTGATCCAGTCGGCGATAAAGTAAATCTGTAAGGCTTCGATGAGCCTGTACGTATTGCTGTTACTGCATCGCTGGGTGTACCTGTAACTCTAACAGTAATTGGCATATTGTTGGCTACCAAAGTACTTTCGGCACGTGCCAATAGTCTATTCAATGTTTTAACTGTTAAATTCAAAGTTACAACAGTATCAGTTAAGTTACCATCTACTATATATACATAATTGCCCGGACTGATGATAATACCGGGGTTCAAAGAACCGATGTACGTGCCGCTTTTGTCTAACTGCACATTACCATTTGTTTCTCCTCTGAATGCTACATACTCGAACGGAGCACCTTTAATTTCTATAAATGCTTCCTCGCCTTCATAGATAGTAGTTTTTTGTAGTTTAGCACTGAAATCTATACTTACCACTCTGATTGTACATGATCTTGATAATGGAATTCCATTATCTAAACTTCCATTGACTATGACAACTTCAAATTGCTCCTCTTTACTAACAACTTTTGTTTGTATTACAAAACTTCCTGAAGTCCCTGTAATTTGTAAGGCATTTAAACCACCCGAATTTTCAACACTGGCACCTGAGTAAATGTTTAATGTACCAGGAAAAACAATGTAATAACTTATAGCAGTGGCAGTATTATTTTTAGCAGTCCAATTTATTGTAAGAGAGGATCCACCATCTACAATACAAGCAGGTGTATTAATTACCCAATCGGACGCGGCCACAGTTTTAGATAACGATGCTACACCATTTTCAGTTACAACCGTACCTTTAAGACTACCGTCTGTAAAATCTTTTGGGGAAATAGGTCCATCACCTAACCCTTTAATGGTTATGATTTGACTATTTGCTAAAATCTTTCCTCCAGATTTTAATCTTACTATAAATTGTTTGGCCATATATTCTTATCTAGTTAAAGTATTTAACCCTTGTTCAAATATGCGTAGTTAAAATTCTCCGTTGCCCGTGTTCACGGTCTTAGTCGAGGCCGCCCCCGCCCGTGTCATATCCGGGCACGTCGGGCACATTATTATTGTCGGGTGCTGGGCAAGTATCTTCCCATAATAGTTTGATACATTTTCTACTATCTATATAACTCGGTCTAACAACAGACTCTGGCATTCGTGTAGGACACCAAATACCATGGCTTGTAAATTTAGTTACAGAAAATTTATTAGATAACCATTGTAATCTATAGTTCCAAAAATTACTCATAACAGCAGTTTTATAATTTAGAGCCGCTCTGGTTGTACCCGTTGGTGTATTAAACACTCCAAGATAAGTATTCCATTGTGCATCGTCGTACTTTAGATAATTAATATCTGACAATACCAATGGTCGTGTATTATACAATCCTAGATATGGAAGAGACGCCGTTGATGCAAATACGTCAAATTTATAAGTTAATGGTGCATATGCTCTTGAAGAGGCACTGTATATATGTCTACTTGGCTGATGTGCGTAACCGATATCAATTGAAGCTGTTCGTGATCTCCACCACGAATCGTTATAAGTTCCCCCCAATACAGCTTGTATATGAGGTCTCATTTCTATCTGTATGGAACTAGCATCATAAGTTAGCATGATTACCAGATCACCTACCGGTATTGAGTAAAGGTGAGCAATATTTGCGTCTCGTCCTCCATTGGGGTTACCCCAACTATCAAAGGTCATTGAGCTTTTTAAAGTTAGTGTTGCTGGATCAAAACTTAAAACAGTAATTCCGCGACTGAAGCTACCGGAATCCGGATAGCGGCGTCCACCCACTGTAACATAACTAGGCTCTGAACGACTGTAATCCCAGTGTATAGACTGTACAAAGATCTCTGTACTTGTACTGGTTCCATTAAAGTTATATTCAATAACACCGTTATCGGGAATAGTTATTGTCCTTGTTGGAAAGGGCTGATAGGCTGGCCATGACCTGTGCTCAACATGCCCATATTCTCTATAATGCTGGCGATGCCTCTCCAGATCGGTAGACTGAAAAGCTGCTGCAATATCTGGGTAAAGACGACGATATTCTGTAATCGGATCAAGTTGTAGACCCAACGCATAAGGCTTTATAAGGTCATTGGGATCGTAACCCTCGATACTGTACTGTTCTGTCCAGCCTCTATGATATCCTTGACCGCCGTTACCCCAGAGCCACATTCCGGGTCCATTAATTACATATTGATACTGTGAACCAGAAACTTCTCTAGCAGATAACCAAGTTGGTGTGAAAAGAGTAACTATATCTCCGGGCCTACTAGTTATTCTTACCATCATTGGTAGATTCTGCGTGTACATCGGATAGCTTTGATTTGAAATAGTAATAGTATTAGTTGGGTTAATATAAGTTACAGTAAATTCCCAATCTCTTACTATTATACTAGGGCTTAAAACTTTTCTGGTGGCGTCTAATGTAATTGTATGATTATAAGTTCCGGGGGCCGGATATATAGATTGAATAGTATAATTACCCGATGCATCAATTGGTATGACCTGAGGTTGAGTAGTTTCTTCAGTCTTGCCTGGCAATGGAATATGTTTTCTATTCCATTTTGCAAAAGTATTGGGCAAACCTCCACTAATTCGATGAGTGATTATATCTGCTATAAAAGAGCTAAATTCAGGTGGACTTACTGTCGATGGTCCTGTTGGCGTAGAAAAATAAAATTGTTCATCTATTTTTATAGTTTGTACTGTCAATGTTAAAGTATTGGTACTTTGAGGACTTGTAATTGTAAATACAACTGTTCCCGGCGATCTTGTTTGATACTCACGTAAATATGTTGGAACAGGCATCTCCCCACGTTCCACATTTGTAGCTGTGCTGAATGTATTGGTATAGTCAGGACTCTCGGTTTTATCGTCGGCCACCCAAGTAGCAGTACTACCCGGACTACCTAGTAGTACTAATACGGGATTTGTTCTACCATTGGGTAAAACAGTTGACGAATTTGATTCTGCATATCTGCCACCAATTATTTTATTTTGATAGTCAGTATAAATTTTAACTGTACCGGCGGCGATTGCACCACTGTACCCTGCATCTTTAACAGCTATTTCTAATTTATAATCAATTATTTGTGCAGACCACTCTAAAGGATTGTTAGCGCACGGTTTGTCTGATGTAAATTTCCAAGTTTGGGTGCCTGTTCCCACGATCTGACCATTTCTTAAATCTGGATCAGATTTACCAGCTGGATTAAGAATTGTAAAACCAGTGGTTGGGCCTACAAAATCTACCCTTGCGTCAGGAGGACCCGAAATAATTGGTTTAATAGGAAAACCATAAGGATAAACTGTGTCCCCGATTACTTTTAAAGAAAAACCGTGTAGAATAGTTAATTCTACTTTTATCCCTTCTACCTTGGTACAAGGAGCTTTGTTACCAACAAACGAAAATATATATGGACTTTTTCTTGGAATTAATTTATCAGTTATTCCAGTAGATGGCTTCCATTTTATTTGTCCATCATCTGAATACAATTTTTCTCCTAAGGTAACTGTTCTTGTGCCAAGTTTGCGTAAACCTTCTAATTGACCGGAGGTTAAATAACCACTCCTATTTCCTATTCTTTTATGAAATTCTAATACAAATTCTGATGCTGTTGCTTTCCCCCAATTGTCAAGTTTGAACTGTTCCCCAGCATCAGGATAATAATCAAAATAAATTACATAATTAGGATTAGACGCATGTTGATCGATGTGAGTAATTTCAACCTGTTCACCCACACTACCTTCTACGGTCCATTCAAGTATACTAACATTATTCGAGCTAACTGTTTTATCTCCAAGTACAGTTATACACGGTATAGGAGGAAGTGGTACTATGGTTATACTGCCACTTGCTGCCAACGGCGTACTGTCAGATAATGCACCAGAAAATAATTTTAATTCAAAAATATTATTGGCGGTGACTACACCGGTTGATATGGTAAAGTCGCCGGACAAAGTATTAACAGCTCTTTTGATATTGAACTGTGTTCCTCGATCAGGAATACCATTTCCGGTATAAGATACCATGGTCCCGGGATTTACGATGTACCAACTTAGTTCAGTAAGATCAGATCGATCAACTGACCAATTAAATTTTAATGTGTTACCACCAACTACAGTGGTTGATACAGGTGATACACGCCAGTTGCCAACACTTTGATTTACAGTTAAAATATATCTTCTTGTAGGACCATTCAGCATAGTATCTGGAGCAAAATTTGAAAATGTGATATCATATGTGTAAGTGCCCGCCGCTGCGTAAACCACAGGAGCATTATACAAAGTTCCATCGGCGAGAATAGTTTGAGTGGTAATCGGTTGCGGGTTGTTTGCAAAAGGATTACCAGATCCTGCATAAGTTATTGTACCAGTATAAGTACTACCGGGTTTAGCATTGATAATCCCTACTGTCACTGGTGTTCCGGTAGTTACTACATAAGTACCCGCTTGAGTACCCACAGGAACAAAGCTAGGATTCCACTCAGTATATTTACTAGTATCCGAGATGGTTAATACTGTACTTACAAAAAAAGAACTGTTGAAATTGTTATTTTCTAAGGTAAAAGCTACCTGAAAAGTTTCCGATGATAGTTCTGTTATTTTATCTGTAGCTACTGTAAAATTTAAAGTCCCAGAATCTGTGTTAATTGTCCAACTTATGGCTCCGACAAAATCCGCGTCACTTGTACTTATGTGATATATTCGAGCATATACTGTAAGATTATCTCTTCCTATTATGCTGTAGGTAATGGTTCCGATTCTATTAGAGGTTTCGTCAAGGGCAGAAGGACTTACACTAAAGACTGCCATAGTTATAGGCACAGGAGGAACATAATCCGGCGACAACGGTGGTCTAGGAACTGTTAGAATAGGTGTTAATATAATCGGTACGCAGCCAAATTCATCTCTGATTTGACGCAAACCTAATTTTGTGTACCCAGGAGCCGGGGTCCACTGTGGTAATGTCATTGAGCCATCCTTAATCGGTCAACTTGGTCTCCTAATTCTTTAATCGACTGAATTAACAATGGTACTAATTTTTCATAATCTACAGCTAAAAAACCATTTTCACGCCGAATAACCGCTTGTGGACAAGCCTTTAATACTTGTTGAGCTAATAATCCAACTTGTTCTTTATCGGTATCTTTACCAACAGCAAGATCGTTCCAATTAAAAACGACTCCTTGCAAATGTTTAATTTTTTCTAACGCCCCGTCGATTGGTCGTATGTTTTGTTTTAAATTTTCATCTGAGCTTGTAAACGCTATCACATCGCCTTCGGCTTTAACATCACCATTGCCGTACACTGATAAAACTTTTTTATTTACTAAGCTATCTCTAGGAGTTAACCATAGTTCTAATCTAGTAGGTCTTGTACTATTAGACCAATCCTGATCTGCTCTAAAGACAAGATATCCTTGATACGGACTGAATCCGATTCCATCATGGCCATGTGCAGCCAATGACCCAATGGCATCATTTTCTCTTAATGCAGCACTGTTAGTGCTATTACCTCTAGCTCGTCTTAAATTTATAGTGCTTGCGATTCCTATACCATCATAGTTGGCACGATATCCGTAACTGTCTACTACTATTCTTGTACTACGTCCATTAATGTAATCGTCGCCGTGAACATGAATACCAACTTCTTGACCAAATTGGTCAAATTGTGGGTATGCGTTAAAGATTTTAGTAGCAGTATTGGAGTTGTTAATTTCGAATTTAGCACTTGCAGGCGTACTACGCCCAATGGCATGGTTGCCTGTTGCCGGAGTCATTGTCATACCACGAACTCCACCGACCTTAAACGGTGGAGCACCTTCGATATCACTGACAAACACATTATAATGTATGGCAGTTGATGAGTTGTCTAATTCAACACCTGCTCCACTTGCTACAAAATTTTTACCATCATAGATTTTCAATATTTTCGTGTTATTATCATACCATAGTTGTCCTTTAATTGGACTAGACGGACTCACTGTATGACTAAAATTTTCCAATAAGTGTACAAGATTTTCATTTAAACTTTCCCCATAACCTGAAAAGTTTTTTCCAATTAAAGTAAGACTAGTTGTTGTTAAATCAGCTGTACCTTCCTCGACCACTACTAATTGTTGTCCGTTTGATTTATTGATATTATATGCCATCTTGATCTCCTATTAATACAAACCTGTGAGGTTAGTCAAGCTCTGTATTCTAATAGTATAATCAATTTGAATAAGCCTATTTAAACTTTTTTGTACAGGATGAAACACAACGTGGGTTAGTAATTTACCATTGGCACGGTCCGGTGCATAGGCCTTTAAACCTAATTCATCAAAAATAAACTGACTATCTAATGTACCGGCATTATCAAATGCATATTGTCCTTGTGGATCCCCATAGTCTAATAGACAAGTAACAAGTATATCACTATAAACAGTGCCCGGTATATGCCTTACCTGCATACGATTTCGTCCTCTATCTCTATTCTGCTCGGTGTCATGTTCATCCACAGATTTATGAAATGTATAATTATAGAGACCGGAATTTTGTGTATTCGTATTAGGAGGTAAGTAGTTGACAACACCAGTGGTGTTAATGCTAGTCCCACCTTTACCAAAATGCATCTCACGAATACCACTGCGCGGCACTCCTGCTAGACTACTGGCTAATGCTTCACTAATATTTTCAAAATGTATAGCATTGTGTTGATCTACAAAAACTTCATTGTTTTCCGGATCATAAATTTTAACATGTCCAGTTACACTGAGAGGAAGATAATGTTTCATATTAAGCACGACCTTGCGTAATTATTTCACCTGTTTCCGGATCCGAAATTTTTAAGAAATCATGTAGATAAAATCCTCCATCCTCGTCGGGGTGCTGTTGAACATTATCATCGTGATCCTGAATTTCAGAATTTTGGGTATTGTCAGTATTTATCATTATTTTATTCCTGGTTTTTAACTATCTAAGTATATTATATTCATGTTAGTAGAGGGTAAACTTGACGTAAAATCAGCTACAGCAGTTCCATAATATATTACTACTAGGCCACCACCGCCTCGTCCACCAAATTGGGCACCAACTATACTACTGCTGCTACCACTGCCCCCACCACCACCGAAGTTTGATCCACTAGCACCGCCTGCATAGGTATTCAAACTGGTTGTAGCTCCACTGCCACTTACTCCATGACGACTAATTAATGTTCCGGTTTCACCACCGGCTCCACTGGTACCTTCACCATAAAAATTAATTCCTCCCCCAGCTCCGCCACCAAATCCAGTGAGTGTATCTTGACCAGCTCCTCCACCGCCACCGCCCCCGGACCCCGATGTTCCATCTTCTTGATAATTTCCTCCGTTACCACCACTGCCCGAATATCCACCTGCGCCACCGCCGCCTGCGCCACCGCCACTGCCTGTGATACCTCCTCGTCCTCCTCGTCCTCCTCCGGTTCCTATAAAAGCTCCGCCCGTTGAACTAAAAGGTTGGCCTCCGCCACGTCCACCAAAACCAGCTACTGTAATATTGCTTACAAAGTAACTGTCCCCGCCGTTTCCACCGATTTGATTGCCATTGGATGTGCCTCCTGCACCGACAACTACTGTATAGGTAGAACCAGGTGTTACAGTATAGAAGTTTATGAATCCAGTACCACCTCCACCTCCACCAGCATCTCCGTAACCAGCATAACTACCACCTCCACCTCCACCTACACACAATACATGTATACGAGTTATACCTGCTGGTGCTGTCCAGCTGTAGCTTCCGGGAGTAGCAAATACTCGAGCACGCAACGGATTTGGATCAATTATAGTAATTACATTTGGTTGTAAGTATTGAACATTAACTATCCCACCAGTTGGTACAGTAATAGGATATGTCAAACCAGGGAGCACAGGCACGGTAGTAACTGTAAGTGGTGCAACAGTGCCATTTTTACCGCCCGGCAACGTTATTGTACCAAAAGCTGCTGGATCACCCGATGAACCACCTCTGTATTCTTCATACAAAGTTGACAACACTGAGTATGTACGATATTCATTAGGTGGTGTTATATAGGATGATCCCCATCCTGTACCGCTCTTGAGTTTTTCAACTCCAGGCTTTAACCTTACTCTGGCTGCGTAAGTAGTTTGAGTTAATCTGCCACCTATATAACTTCTATTTGTAAACTGAACGTTAGCGCCTTGAGTGACACGAGTAGTTGGTAAACTATTATATTGGCTTTGTGCTTGATTTTCAATGATAGTACTGGGTATGCTATGTATACTCGTTGGAGAAACAGTAGCAAATGTAGGACCAAATTCTGGATCTCCAGTTACCCAGGAATTTTCCCAACTCAAATTGGCCGCTGTTCCGCCCTGTCCTCGTCCAGTTATCTGCACCATTGTAACACCAGTCGGTATGGTAATTGTATTAGAACTTGTATAGGTATTTGATACTAGAGTGTAACCAGTTATTGATGTAATATTGCTAACTACAAAATTAATAGTAGGCATTGGTAAAGTGGGTGTTATAGCTACATTGCCACCACGTAGTTTAAGACTTACGTGCGAGAAATATATGGCCTCATCGGATTGTGGTTGATTATGCCCTAAGTAGATGTTTGCACTAAATGAGCTTGAATTACTCGCTATCCAACTGGTTTCAAATCTTACAAAACCATTTTTTGTACTATTATTACCCCAAGGAGCATAACTGTAATCAGCTATAGTAAACACGTTACTGGCAAAAAGATTAACCGAATAATTTAATTCAGCAACATTATAAACTTTGGTAAATTCTGCATAAAGCACATTTCCTAATGTGATCCTTGAAGTTTCTCCATCAAGACTGTCAACAAAATGCATGATCATACTAAATTGCTTTTCGTTGTGTACAGGAAGATTATTTAAATTTAACTCATAAAAACCCGGCGTTGGCCCATGTACATTTACGCTACCTAAACCAGTTATATTGTCCATAGTATGTGTTTTTGGTATAGACCATAGACCTGCAAAACGATCAGCGTTTATTCCTTCATAGTAATATCCCGCGGTAAATGATTGCACAGCTGGTATCGTGGAAACTGTAGTATTAGCTATGATATTGGCTGTGAGTGATCTAGCGAGAACATTGGCAGTAATAACTCCTTCTGTCAATATCACCTGGAATTCTTGAGGATAACCAAAAATTTGCTGAGTATTGATCCTAATATTTCCACTTGTTGCTGTAATTGGCAAATTGTAAATATACCCAAGATTTCCACTTGTAGTTATTCCTGTATTGGCAAATAGATTAACGGTTCCGGGATCAACGGCATACCAACTTACTGTTACATTACCAGGAGCCGTAGATGGTGCAGTCCAATCGAATATGTATGGATTTCTACCTACTACTGTAGTTACTCTTGGAGTTATACTCCAGAATCCTATAGGCGCAGGTGGCACCGGACGAGTATAATCAGTCATGTATGTTGAACTGGTACGAGCAGAACTTACATCTTCTACTTTAGACCCTGCAAGATGTGTTTCTGGAGTACTAGTACCCTTATAACCTCTACGAATCTGTGTTAGTATATTTCCAGCTTTTGAATAATAAGCAATACGCTCTCCGTTGACTAATATAACACCAGGAATAACATCTACTGTTACACCTCCTACTACTACCGGCGCTGGCGCCGATAGCTTGGTTCCATCTACAACTGTAATGTTACCGGTAGCAAGATAAATTGGTTGGGCTAAGGTGGTCGTACTAGCTGTTGTGTAACTTGTACCAGACACATTTCCTGAAATATCAATAAAGAATCTGAATCCGTCTATAGTGCTAGCTTCCCGTATCTCAACTGTTAGGGATTCAAATACTCTACCAGGTACCAGTTCTTCTGGGCTACGTATTAATACGTCAGAAACAAATGTACCGCCGGTTACCCGTATATTACCTGCACTGATTCCTGCATTTGAACCAAATGTGTCTGCAATTAAGATAGTATCTGGGTCTGTATCCTCACTGGTTACAGAAGGCAGTGCAGCTAGTCCAGATACAAGTCTTGAAAGGTTGTTTGGAATATTTTCGTTGTACGGAGAACTTTGATAGAAGGCACGAATACGATCATTGGCATTGTCAAATTCACTGTGATCTGTAATTTCTACTACCTGACCAAATGGAAATTTATCGTCAGTTGAACCAGCAGGTATATTGCCAGTGAATCTATATGCATGTAACTTTTGTGTTTCTGCGTTAAAATAACTAACAACCGAATCTACAGGATAATTTACAGTTGGAGCCCAATTAGTTACATTGCTGGTAAACCTTATTCTGTCAAATTTAATAGTTAACTTTATTTTTCTCGTCAAAGTATTTTCTAACCTGGGAGTTAGTACAATACTTTTGCGACCTTGATCTTGAGGTAGACTAGAAACTGGTTTCTTAACTACTATCCAGGAATTTCCGTTGTATACCCATGATTTATTTTTGAATTGATATAAAGAGTTAATAGTTGGATTTATAGGGAAACTAACATTTGACCCAATTGAATATATCCTAGGATAGGCTTCTACAGGAATCAATTGGCTTTGGTATAAATTAAACTCTAATCTACAATAGGCATTTGTGCTGTTATCACCGAACCCAGAATAATTTTCTATGCCGTTACCTTGCCCGGACCCAGGTATTCCTACCAATATATAAGCTGACCTAAATTTAAAATCAATGCTAGCATAAACTTCACCGCTTGCGCCACAACGATACATGGCTTGTAATAAATTAGTTGAAGTTCGATTGGTTTTTGGTTCGTCAAATGTATGTACAACTACGATATAGTCAGATGTAGTACGATTAAGGTCGTCGGCTAACTCATTATCTTGACCAGTTGTACCATAAACATCATATCCTTTAGATAACACTACACGCCCATCGCTACGGCGAATACGATGCAGTGTATAACTTCTACCAGTGGTATTGTATAATACTTTTTGATTGCCTAACGAATCCACAGAATAAAGACCCCAGGCTACATTGCCTGTGGTACCGGCCACGGTGTCCGATAAACCTTGGCTCACAACTACATATTTGTTTATTCTGTAATCTGTAAATTGATCTGCACCATTGTTGATAATGTGTAGACTAGGTGTAGCGGTATAATTGCCTCCTATATCTCTAATAGATATACCTGTTACTGAAAAAGGACTAATTGCAGTTACCTGAGCAAGTGCACTAGCATTAGCTCCAATGTTGCTGTCATTTCTTGTTATAACTATTGACGGCGGAGCAGTTACACCTGAAAATATACCACTGTAATTATACCCACCACTTACTATATCAATATTTCCAATATGATACTTATGATTTTGTACCCAATCTTGATACTGCGATCTAGCAAGTAAATTACCGTCGTGTGAATATTCATTATTAGGGCTTCTAAATTGCTCAACACGACTGTCCCATATTGCTGGCAGATCAAAATCTGTCACAGTTAACCTGTTAACATCTATATCGTTGTAAGTAAGTTTATACTCTCTTATTTTTGTTCTATACGGTTTTACTTCGTTAATAAATTCTGCGAAACTTTGTTGACGATCTTTGACGTAACCGGGAATTTGCTTTAAGCCATTTACATTATGATTTATACTAATAAAACTAGATTTAAAGAACCAATCAATATATTTCTGTTCTGCTAATATGAGATCAATCAAATAGTATAAGGTACGATTCCATTCTATTTCTAATTCGTTGACAAAAATCTCATTTTGAAGTCCTTTAAGAATGTATCTGAATTCTTTGTTAACATCAAAATCAAACCCAAACGTATCAAATCTTTCGCTGTCGAAACCCCATTTTTTATAAAGATCGGGACTGAGTTGAATAGTTCCCCCATTTATACCAACAAGAGTTCCTAACATCTGTCCTTCGCTGCTGGCATACTTATATAATTCCGCATTTGTGTATTGATCAAAATCTATATCGTAGTCAACAAGGGTACCAAATTCTGTTGATACGTTAAGAACTCTGACTATATCATTTTCTTGAATATTCAACTTATAGATATCTTGGTTAGTTCCTACTACATAATTAGGTACGGTGTCTTTGGTAAAACCATTGGCATACCAGTTTGTGTAATTCCAATAATTAGTTGTTTTAAATCCTTGCCTACGTATTAACGTATAACCATAATAATCATAGGTCTTATCACCAGTGACTGGGTCTATACCCGATACAGTAGCTCTAATAAGTGGATAATCTTTAGCGAAATCAGTATATTCAAATCTGTATGTAAGTTGATTGGTCTTAATCCTAACAACTTGATAGATAGTCCAATAAAAATTATTACGTGCGTCGCTTCTTACCAAAATTCTTAAATTATTCCTTGGGACTGGATCTTCTAAGTCTGAAAAAATTCCAACTTCTTCGTCATACCAACTTGTATTAACTGGTTGTTGAGCCCATAAATTTCCTTGGCCATTGTTTACAAGTCTGGTTAAAGGATATCTAATTAAAACAGAATTTACATACTTAACTATATTTTCTTTGGCTTTATATTGATCAATAATAGCACTTTGTCTAGGAAAGTTTTCTATTCCATACCGTCTAGGGAAAGGCAAAGTCATGTCTGGTATCATATTATTAAATTGATCAATACCAGACAAACTATCAATTAACTTTTCAACAAGATATTCCGGTAACGGACTTTCTATGTTTCCTTCTTGAATTAGTGCGAAATCGCTATGAACAATATTATCTGTTAACTGTCGCTTGCTAGATAGATACAACATTGTATCTGTGCCATTAAGAAATTGTCCCACGTTAAATAAAGCAACAGCATTATCCTTTACTGCTGCCATAAATGGTATATTTTGACTGATAGGATTTTCTATAACATCCGATAAAGCTGTTACACTGTGTACTTTAGCCTTATTGGATTTGGCACTGCGATTCTTTACCCAAAAATAGTAACGACTACTAAATGTAAGGCTACTAGGATCAACAACTACTTTTTCACTGTAGCCAACATCATTGGGATATAATGGAGTACCATCCCTACCTAGGGTAACATGAACACTAGGAATAACATCACTTTCTATCCATTCATAAACTTCAATGGTAGATCCCGGGAATAGCTTGCCCCAATTTTGTCCTCTTTTATCAACAGTGCTGTGCTCATAAAAAGTATATCTACAATTGTCTATGTTCCACCAGTAATGACCAACATATTCCGGTCCCCAGAAATAAGTTTCACTGAATCCTATACTCTGACTTACATCCGATGATTTATTATATACAGCAGGATCAACACTGAGTGTGTAGTCTAAATCCTGTTGGGCTGTTCCTAATAATCTTCCCTTAGCTGGATCAAATAAATCTAATCTGGCAAGTATTCTTTTTTCTTTGTTACTGTATACATAGGCATTATTGACACTATCAATGTCTACCAAGTTTCTTTCTTTTCTAATAGTTTCAAATTTGTAAATCGGTGTGCTGATAAGCTCTGTGGTTTCTACTACAGTGCTAACATTTCCAAAATCTCTTGTTCTTGCACTTAAGAAAATAGCTTCTGGAGTGGTTTTAATGGCTTGTTCAATATCTGTTAAACTAGCTTTGCCTCTTTGCACAAGGTCTACATAGTAATCGTAGGTACCTTTATCCGGGGCTCTATCTAAATATAGATAAAATAATTTTTCAATTTGAGTAGTAATTTCAACATCTTCGTCGGTAACTTCTTCTATTGTATAGTACAAATCCTCTGCGTCTTCGATACTACTAATGTTAAAATGTAATTGATCTGCTATACCAACTGTATTAAGAATAGTTACTCTTTCTACTTCTACTGCACCACAGTCGGTGGCAGTGATATCATATTTTCCTGAATATATTACATCGGCACCAAATATTTCTATGTTACTATAACTATCTAACTTACCTTTAAAAACTTCCCAACGTCCTAGCCCATTGTCATCAACATAGATAAAGTCGGTTGATAACCAACCATGTTTAGGCATCAATGCATTTCTTTGTTCAATATTTTCAAATCTTAGTTTTTGAAAATCAAAATTGTCAGCTATACTTTCTAAATCATATTGTTGTAATAGATTTGTTATCTGTTCTGTACCCTGCACTGTAATTGTTCTACTATCTGCGCCAAGTATTGTGTATAATCCATCGATCAAAACATTAAAATTTCTTACTACAATGAGATCGCCTATAGAGTAGCTATGATCTTTTTCAAATATTAAATTAAATTTGTTTTCGAGATTGGCAGTTGCACCAACAATAGCTACGTCATTCTTATATAATCTATAGACTTGCCAATCTTCATTGAAATCTTTAGCAAACCAAATTTTGTATCCATTTGTATATTTTACAAGGTCATCGGCAGTTACAGTCCAATTGGCAATATCAAATACCAATTCGTCGACTTCTTCAGCTATTACATACCCAGCACTTTTAACATCGTTTTCGTAACTCTTTTCTGTACTCTTTATTTTATCTTTTAGTACTTTCTTTACAGCCGGGGCTATGGCGTAGTCTATCAGAGCTCTATATCCTTCTTGAGTTGGATAAACAGGATCAATCAAAAAGTATTGGTTCCAATTTGGTATCTTAGTAGTGTCTGCTATGTAATCACCGTTAGCTATGGCGACTTCTCGCATAGCATTAATATATAAATCCAAACGATTGTCTCTATTCCAATCAACTCTAGGATCTGGTAGAGCATTCTCATTTTTCAAATCCATATTAGGTCTAGTTGGTAATACCCAAAGAATGGTTTTAGAGCGAGGTAGTCTGTTTCTAATCTCACGTAAGTTATTTTTATATGTTTCGATCGGAACATCATTTCTTGCATCATTATAACCATGATTTATTAATACAAGATCTGCTTCAATTTGATCAGGCCATTCATCATTGGCACCATCGCCATTTAGAAGATCCTCGGACATACTGGCACCAACACTTCGTGTTAAAACACTTGTGGCAGCATAATTTTCCAATGACTCATACAATAAAATGTCAGGGGGCGATGATACCCTATTGATATTACGATTAATATTGTTTATTCCCGACCCAGGCATTGGAAAGCAAGCTAAACCATATTCCGAATAGGTAGATACCAATACTTGATCATCGTCTTCGTTATATTCTTCAATTGAATAGTACAATTTTTCAGTGGTCTCTATACCAGTTACACTAAATTGTATGCCTGCCTTACCTTTATTATTAATTACAGCAGTGACTTTTGATACCAGTTCTGTGACTGTAGGATTTTGTTGTAATGCATCAAGAGTATTAGGAGCTTCAATTTCAATGGTAAGTTGCTCGGCTGGCAGCACCGAAAACACTGTTATTGAAAACGGTTGTCCTGGAATAAGAGTTTGAATAGGAGTATTGACCAATGTACTGACGCTGAGTTGATTTTCCTGTCCGGTAGATTCGGCTATTTCATATTCTAAATCTTCTATATCTGTCAACGATCCAATATCAAAAATTAATTTGCCGTTGATAGTCTCTGGCTCAAAAATCATTTGATTTAGCTGATTCAATGTTCTAATAGTGTAACTACTTTGCCCGTAAACCTCAACATCGTAGGCTAAGTTTTGTACAGCAGTAATAGAATATGCTGTAAGATCAGTGGGCTGTTGACCGCACATGATTCCATCACCAAATAATTCAATTTTAGTTAATCTTAATTTATTTTCTTGATCTTCACTTGATCCCTGTCTAGAATCTCTAGATAACGAACTTTCATTGCGATTTAAAAATAATTTATTGACATAGTCATAAGGACGCATTACCAATTGGTTTGGATAAATTGGATTTATATCAGTATTGGCCGGTTGACTGCCGTATTCTAGGAATTCTAAAACCAGCGGATTTCTATTAGGCAGCGACTCACTTATAGAAAGAGAAATTTCAGGATTTAAATCTATACCCCCGAATACACCAATTCTAGCTCCCCAGTCCTCGTAGATTTCAATGTCATTATTAATATTATCAAAATCACCTCGAGCTAACTTATCGATAGCACTATAAGTACCTTTTTCTTTAATAAAGCCTTGATAAAATTTAATTTGGGAAACTTCATTTAATCCTAAATCAGTCAAATATGGCCTAGATCTATATCCTATTAGGCTACCACTAAATTTTACAAATTCTTCATCTAATGGCAAGTTATCAACGTTATAGATATCTTTTAATCTATCTACAATGTTACTAAAATTAGGCGTAATTCCGGACTCAATGACCGAATCTAATTCTTTCCAGTAATTAAAATTAAAAATTTCACTAGGATCAATACGTTGGGAGGCAGTATATAACTTATTTTTATAAGAAACTATATCGCCTTTATTGTACAGTTTATTATCTACCCATTCTTTAGATTCTGGTGTAGTATAAACAAATCCCGGAGGCACAAGCGAACCAGTCCATTGATTAGTTTTACTACCATTTAATTTCATTCTAAACTGTCTATTACCGTTAACAGGATTATAAATCATGTCATTGAATACAGTGATGTTATCAAATATTAAAATATGTTCAAATTCTATAATATTAACATCGACTAGTGCTATAGTTTGACCGCTAACTGTTTTGATAGTAGTAATATTATCATCTCTTAATAGCATTAAATCTGTTTTTTTGATAGCATTAAAATTTGCACCAAGCACTCTACTCTGATACAACTGATTGGTAATTTCGTCTACGAAACCTTCGTTACTGGCTAACTCAATCTTATCAATTATAGGACTCAATACTAGTATATTTCCAGACTTCCATCCTTGCATACTCCAAGTTAAAAATTCTTTGGCACTAAGAACCCAATCCTTGGGAACTTCTAAAATAGGATCATAGTTGTTAAACAAAAATCCTTGCGCTATTAAGAATCTTTGGTAGCTTACTAAAAAGTCGACTATTTGTTGATCGTCGGTAAACTCGTAACCATATGGTATAACAATTTTCTCTGATCTAAATTCTGTAAAAACAACTGCACGTTTAGTTAAAATTTCTATCGTATAACTAGATCCGGCTGGCTCGCTTGGGATAATAGTGAAGTAGGGATATCTTTTATCATAACCGGTGACACTATACCCATTGTTTGTTTTTTCAATTATTACCGCACTGTAGACTGCACGTTCTACAGGAACACTTTTGTTTAAATAAACTTCGTAATTTTCGTTTGGAACCACAATGCTTTGGGCTTTGCTATCAGGAGCAAACTGTTCAGCAAAAACATTAAGATATTTCTTATCACTGAAACCACCTAATTTATGAGTCAAATTAACTGTTAATTTATCTAACCTATTGCGTAGATAGGTTATAGGTTCTATGCCTTCACTGATTAGATATCCAATAATCCAATTAATGTAACTTGCACTTATTTGTATTTGTCCGTTGATTTCTTCGCCATTTAGTACAATATCTCTAGGATTAGGCCTTTTAGAATTTTTGGTCAATGCGAATTGAATATTATCGCCTATGTACTTTTTATTGTATCGAGTGATATCTATATTGAGTCCAAAATATCTAGCTGGTTTTAACAAAGCCATTGCTCTTTGTAAAGCAAAAGGATATTCACTGCTACGACGCCATGCTGTTTCAGCTGGTCCGTGATCCCCTAGTGTAAAATTTCTGCCAAAAGTAGAAGAATCATTAGCACGTATCATCAAATTAATAGGAGCTACAAGATTGCCACTGGGATCTACCGGAATCATACTACTAAATCCAGACCGCGAGTGTAAGGGACTTGATAGCGGGGACCCCGGTAATGCTGGATTTTGAGTATAGCCTTCAGTAATAGCTATAATCAATGCACTGCGCTTTGTTGGTTCTGTCCAGGAATAATAGGTATCCCACCAGGTGGGTTTGATAGTGTGTCCGAGTATTTCCCAAGGATGTGTGTGTGGTCTATCGGTATCATAGTAAAATTTGTAAATACCTCTCCAATGACCAGGAACATTGCGTCCTAATTCGTTTTGGCATCTGTTATAATTAAACGTGAACCCGTTATTGGGCATATAATCACTGTTAGTAGCATACTCTAAATGATTAAAGCCTGCCCATTTGAGAAACTCACTGTTAATTACACGATTAAATTCTTCTGGGGTATAATCAGTACGACGATATCTTCCTGGAGTAATCTCAGTTAGATCAAATCTAGTAGGATCATAATTAACAGACAGATTGTTATAAATTCTTTTTTCTAATTCAAGTAACAAATCATCTCTGTAATCATTAAAAGCAACAGTTATGCTTCCATCATGCCCTTGAATAACATTAACACCACTGTCTCCTAATGTATTATCAATAAACTTAGATGGTAAAAATTTAGGATAAAGTCCTAATTTTGTAGGTGTTTCTGGTATATAGCTATTTGTAAATTCTCTGTAAACTTTAATAACGATTTGATCATCAATTGATATTGTGATATTGTTCGATAAAGTTACATTTGTTCCATTCCAAGTATAATCTAAATCTTTGATTAGTAACAAATTGTTTAGATAAACAAGATGAGCAGTAAAATTTGTCAATTCAATTGATTTTAAATCAAATACTTTATTTGCTGGATTAAAAACAGTAAAACGAGCCTCATCTCCTGATAATCCATAGGCTATCATGTTACTATTGAAGAAAGCAAAGTCCTTAGGATTTTTGTCTTTGTTTAAATTGTATATAATACTGTCAAATATTTGTGGTATATTTTCTGTGCTTATGTCAACGCGATTAATAACAGCTTCTAAAAATTTATTCTTGAATCTTGTGTATTCTCTTCGAGCATAATCTAAACTACTTAATAGATTAGCAGAATTGTCGACTAAAAATAAAGCACTGTACATAACAGGAGCACTATGTTGTAATAGTGTCCCGCCGCGATTATTGGTGTCAAATTGATACAAGTTGCTTCTACCTAACGGCTCTCCTAGTAGTCCTTGTATGTTTTGAGCTACTCTTTCTAAATGATTGCGAACCTGTCCATGCGTTAATACAACAATATCTTCATTATGACTGTTAAATTCCAAATTTTGAGGAATTTGATAGTAACCTATAGTTGTTTGCGGACCATCGATCAGTATATCTACCCTGTCTCCTTTCTGTAGATAGGCAGGATCGATCTTAATAGTATTTCTGACTCCTAGTTTTTGAAACACATAAACAGGATTCCTATTAGGCGAACGTGTTACAAACTTGTTATTAATAAAAAGTTTTAAACTTGGCTCAACTTCAGGATTAGGTCCAACATTTCTAGGTTGAACGTCTATATCAAAATAACTTGTATATCCATCATAAATGTGCGAAATATGTTGTAACTGTTTGGTAGGATCAATTCTATAAATGAAAGGTTGATAATTAGTAGCTTCAAGACTATTTTTTATCGTAGTTTCAAAAGTAGATAATGCAAACGATCCTTGAACGCTGTATCCAAAAATTTGACTAGCTACTGCCGTATCTAATTCATTTTGTGTCGGATATCTGCCTAGATAATTTATATAAATTTGATTTATTTCTTCTGCTAGTGCTCTTGTTGTACTTGTGTTTACTGTGGGAGTAAAAGCCATGCCGGTAATTGGTTTGAGCTCATAATGTCCAACTGTTGACCATACAGTTAATTTTACAAGATCATTATCGCCTAATCCGGTATTTTTTCTTATGAAGCCAATGTTAATTTTACCATTGGTAGGAATTAGTGTTCCTTTTCCTTCAGTGTCACCCACATATTCAAATGTATCAGTATCAAAATTATTTACAAATTTTATGTCACCAATAAACCCTTGTACAGCATCATAACTTAATGCAAAACCCAATTCAGGATC
>Ga0214923_10000875_pt1 | contig 44441 bp, 46 predicted proteins | sample LL1510_MetaG_FD_177993 | JGI IMG/M metagenome (GOLD analysis project Ga0214923, IMG submission 177993) | Freshwater microbial communities from Lake Lanier, Atlanta, Georgia, United States - LL-1510 | ecosystem: Environmental > Aquatic > Freshwater > Lake | place: USA: Georgia | collected... | reverse complement strand
TTGGGCAAGCGACCCAAAGCTCTTGATTTAACTCAAAAGGCGCTTCGCTGTTTGACCTTGCATCCCGTAGAGCTTGCCTGTTTTCACTACAGCAGCTTTAGCTATTGCTAGCCTACCTTTTTACTTTGCCAAGGTAAAAAGTATCGCCCTGTACATCCTTTCTGTTGCGCTGGTCCGCAGTTTTGACACTGGACGGGTGTTACCCGCTACGGTGCTTTATGATGCCCGGACTTTCCTCGGGTGCTTTTAAAAGGCACACGCGATAGCCTGTTGGGCTCCTTAGTTTTGCCCTTTATAACCGGTTTTTAGCTAAAAATTAACTTATTTTTACATTGACTAACTCATTAAATTTTTTAAAGTTTGGGCATCTCAAAGGGGTCAATATGGCAATAGAAAAAGGGCTTAAATATACTAAAGAGCACGAATGGGTTCTGATTGAGGATAACATTGCAACAATTGGGATTACCGATTTTGCACAGGAATCCCTTGGCGATATTACTTATGTCCAGCTCCCTAAAGAGGGAGAAAATATCAACAAGAATGACACTTTTGGGGTGGTCGAATCGGTCAAAGCGGTGAGCGACCTCTATGCACCCGTTTCGGGAAGAGTAGTGGAAGTCAATCAACCTCTTCTGGAAGCTCCTGAGCTTATCAATGAGGATCCTTACCACGAAGGGTGGATGTTGAAAGTGGAAATGCAAGGGGACACCGATCAGGAAGAATTAATGTCTGCTGACGAATACAAAGATTACGTCGAAGAGAATTCGTAAAGGCTCCTTTTGGCTTACAGGATTGATAATCAGCTTTTTCGAGGGGGTGGATATTCGCATGTTTCTGCCCACTGGACGGCCCGCTTCTCAAACCAGTGGTATGTCTTTAGCTTAATTTTATTTACTCTTTTTCATCTTTTTTTATCGAAAGTTGTCCCTCCCACAGAAGATGAACTGTATTATTGGTCGTGGGCCCAGAGTCTTCACTGGAGCTTTTTCGATCACCCGCCTCTGGTAGCTATTCTTATTAAAATTTCGACTTCAATTTTTGGAAATACTCTTTTTGGGATCCGATTTTTTGCATCTATTTTCAATTTGTTAATTTTTCTTGCGATCGCTTCTATTACGCCAGGAAAAAAAGTTTTAGGGTTGGTACTTTTAACTCCCCTAGTGTTTTTCGGGTCAATCTTGATGACCCCCGATATTCCATTTTTGTTGTTTTGGACTTTGTTTCTATTATGGTTGGTATCGATCAATAAATCATTTTCTCAATGGGGAGGAGATCCGATTTCTCGAGTTTATCGGGCTTCTCCTGTTCACTGGGAGAGATGGGTGTTAGGCGGAGTTCTGCTTGGACTTGGAATCATGAGCAAGTACTCGATGGTTTTAGCAATCCCGTGTGCTGTTCTTGTGCTTTGGACTCAATATCGGCTAGCCTCTTGGTTTAGGGGGATGACCCTTCTGTGTGTCATCGCTTTTTTCGTGGTTTCTCCGATTGTTCTGTTCAATTGGAAGTATCATTTTGCTCCATTCATGTTTCAGTGGAACCACAGTCTCTCCGAAGGTGGGGGAGTTTTTGGGGAGTTTCTTAGTGGCCAGATTTTGTTGGTCGGGGCTTTGCCCCTGCTCATGTTAGGGTGGGTACTTCTTCGGAAAAATGATATTTGTTCACAACCCGTATTTCACGTTTGCTTCTACTGTTTTGTTTTCCCTTTTATTTTCTCAATCTTTCAAGCTGCTAAAACTCATGTTGAGGCGAACTGGGCGTTGATGAGCTACATTGCATTTTGGCCCTTAGCGCAACATTTAATCAATCAAAACTCCATTCGTTTTTTGGAGTATTTAATGTTGGGTTTGGGATTTGGTCCCCCCCTATTGGCGACAGCCCTGATTCTGGTCCATATGATCTATCCTTTAAAGTTTCTGCCTCCTGAAAAAGATAGACTTGGAAAACACCAGGCCCTTTACGAAGTCATGCAAACTATGAAAAATGACTTAGAACAGAATATGAGAGCTGAGGAGCATTTCTTTTTGCCCACCTATCAGTTAACCGCTTACTTTAAGTATCTAGGTTTAAAAGCAGACCAGATTTTTCCACTAGGTCGTCCGAGTCAGTATACTTTAGAGCCAGTAGATCCTTGCCAATTTGAGAATATTATTGTTTTAAGCGACTCAAAAGAACCAAATTATGAAGCCTTGAGATGTTTTTCCGAACGTACTCTTCTTAAGGAGTATTCAGTTGAGGTTAGGAAAAAACCTGTATCCCAGTTATACTTGATTGAATTCTTCCGAAACTCATGAAGCATTACTATTTTTGGACCGTCGTTACACTTATTTTCACAGTAGAGCTGTATTCTCTATTGCCCGTTCGAAAAGAATTAGGGGCTTCTGAAAAAATAGAATCTACCGGTGATATCTTAAGTGGGGTGATCCATGTTCACTCTAATTTTTCAGATGGGGGTGGCACTCCTGAAGAGATCGCAAAGTCAGCTAATGATGCGGGTTTAGATTTTGTCATTTTGACTGACCATAACAATTACGAAGCCAGAAAACGGGGTTTAGAGGGAACCTACGGAAAAACCGATCTTTTTGTGGAGATGGAGAGTTCGACTCCAGTAGGCCATGCAATCAGTTTTTTTTCACAGAGTGAGCAATTGAAGAATGCTTCGCCTCAAACGATCATAGATGCCAGTTATCGACAATTTCTAAAAAAAGAGAGTCATTCGGGATTGTTTGTCGCAGTTGCTCATCCTAGCAACATTAAAAACCCTTGGGGGCGGCTTGATGATTTTGCAGAGGGGTTAGAGGTGGTTAATTTTGATAGCGGTTGGCAGCGTCAAGCGTCTGAATCCCCCTTACAGTTTCTGCTGACCCTTGCGGTTTATCCGTTTAATTCTTTTCTTTCCTCATTAAGATTTCTGGAAATCTATCCCAAGGATTTTGGAGCTTGGGATGAAATGACATCGAGAGGGCCAGGCCACTTTGCTTATTTGGCCCACGATACTCACGCAAAAATTAAGATCAACAATGAGCGATCGATTTCATGGCCAGGATATCTTCAGACTTTCAAGCTGGCTTCAAACCTAGTGTTTCTTAAAGAACCTAAATCGAATAACTTTTCTAAAAGACGCAGTCAGCTCTATGAAAGTCTTCTTAAAGGAAGATCGGCAATTCACTATCGAGCCACTTATCCCTATTTAAATAATCAATGGCGGGTAAAGTGTGGCTCGAGTGAATACTCTCCGGGGGATGTTCTAAATAGTGTTTTGGGGTGCCAAGCGATTATCAGAACTCCCTCAACTCCATTCGTTAAAATCATTCGTCTGATTAAAGATGGAGAAATAATGAATGAAGTGCCGGTCTCAGGGAGCGCAGTAGACACTGTAAGTCTTAAAATGAATGGACCCGGAACCTATAGAGTTGAGGTCTGGGCCAAGTTGCACACAGCGTTACGACTCACCTTAAATCGCTTGGCCCCTTATGTTTTCTATAGCCCTATATATCTGCAGTAAATTGTCTCGCAAAAATACTTCATCTTTTAAAGCTAAACTGTCGATAAGAAAAGGAAAGTTATTATGATGAAACCGCTTTGGGCACCCTGGAGAATGGAGTTTATTACTTCGGAAAGAAAGCCGGGTTCGTGTGTCTTTTGCGATCTCCCCAATGAAAAAGAGGATAAAAAAAATTTGATTGTTCATCGCGGAGAAAAAGTTTTTGTGATCCTGAATAAGTTTCCCTACAACTTAGGCCATATGATGGTGGTTCCTTTTGAGCATACTTGTGAATTTAGGGCCTTGAAGACTGAGCAATTGTTGGAGATGACCCAAGAAGCTCAGAGGGTCATCGAAGTCCTTTCGGAGGTTTATCGTCCTGAAGGTTTCAATATGGGAATGAATTTGGGACAGGCGGCTGGAGCCGGCATTAAGGATCACTTGCATTTACATGTCGTCCCTAGATGGAATGGCGATACTAATTTCATGCCTGTGATTGGAGAGACCAAAGGCATGCCGGAACATCTGCAAACTTGTTTTGATAAATGTTTTGAAGTCTATAGGAGAAAAACCAAATGAAGGGGCTAAAAATTATTCCCATTTTTCTTGTGTTGATCGTTTTAACCTACACTGGGATGTTATTTGTCCAAGCTAATAGCGATATGGTCTCGGTCCAATTGGGAGGCCATACGATGGGGCCCATGCCGAGCGGGTTCATGGTTCTTAGCAGTGTTTTTTTGGGTATGGTTGTTTGTGGTTTGCTCTGCAGTGTGGAAATGTTGGGGCTTTACGTACAAAATAGAAAACTCAAAAAGAAACTATCCCAGACAGTAACCTCGAACAAAGCAGTGGCAGCCACTCCACCCGCGCAAGATATCACTGCCCCAAAAGCTACGGGAAGGTTCACTTAAATTTACAGGAAACTCAATGAAACTTCTTTTTTTAGGTGTTGAGCCGAGCAAGGAGTTTGAGAGAACAGTGGTCTCCCATGGGTTTTCCTGTGTCATTAACCCCAAATTTCCCAACAGCTCAAAAGTGCAGCCTTTTGAAATGGTGATTTTCGCCGTTAAAAAAACAGCCGACATAAAAAAGTTAGAACTGATTCGACAAAAGTTTCCTGAGAGTTGGATATCGGCGGTTATTACTAAAAAGAGCCTTCTCGATTCTGAGTTTCACAGCTCTCTTATCGAAAATGAATGCAAAGATGTAGTTTGGATCGAGGATAGCTGGGAAACACTTTTCTGGTTTTCGTACCAACAAATGTTAGAAGCTCGAAAACAATCGATGCAAGTTAAGCAGCTTGAAAGTGAATTGATGCGTTTTCAGCAGAAGACATCTGCTCTTTCTGAGGCTTCAAATAAGCTTATTGATAAATTTAGTCGAGATATTGATTTAGCTGAAAATATTCAAAGAATTTTAAGACCCCGTTTTTCGCCAGCGATACCGGGGATTAGTTTGAGTGTAAAGTACATCCCTTCACTTGAGGGGGGAGGGGATTACTATGATGTTTTTGAATTTGGTGACAAGAAAAGATACGGATTCTTGTTAGCAGACTCAAAGACTCATGGTATGGCCGCAGCTTTATTATCCGTTTTGTTAAAACTAAGACTTGAGGAAATGAAGGAGAGGTTCCCCGATGCAAAATCCTTCATCTCTTTTTTAAACCAAGAAATAAGAAGTATTCATACTCTTAAGAACGAAGCCTCTATGGCTCTGTTTTATGGGATCTTAGACCGCTCTACGTTAACGATGCAATTTAGTTCTGCGGGTGGACTCAAACCTATTCTTTGGCGGGAAGGGGCCCCAACCGTTGTTCCCAACTTGCAAAATCCAGAGGTTGGGGGAGCTGACTGTTTCGAGTTTCGACAAGAGACCCTAACACTTCAGCCAGGAGATCTTCTCATTCTTTACACGAATGGCTTAGAGGCCCCATTAAAAAAACAGGGGTACTCTGGACATGAGCGTATTTTGAATCTACTGAAGCGAGGGAAACAACAACCTGATCCGCTTGGAACTCAAAATGAATTAATGGGGTTGATTGATGAATATACATCGAAGAAGAAGTTAAAAGATGATGTTACTTTGATTCAGTTAGCTATAGATGAGCGGGCGATGTATGTGGCCAAAGCAGAAGGGGATTAGTCCAAATAAATTCTTGGAACTCTCGGCGAAATACCACATAGAATTTCATAAGGAATTGTTCTAGCCCAATTAGCAAGATCCCAGGCGGTAACGCTTTGTTTCCCCTCTTTACCAATGAGAGTGACCAAGCTGCCTTCTTTGATTGAAGTCAGTTGAGTACAATCGACTGTGGTTAAATCCATCGACACTCGTCCTCGGATTTGGGCTTTTTTCCCACCTATCACTACAAACCCTTCATTGCTCAGAAGCCTAGGTAATCCATCTGCATAGCCAATAGAGATGATAGCTATCTTCTCTCTGCGTTTTGCAGTGTACGTTCTGCCGTACCCCACGGTGTCATTAGATTTAATCGACTTGAGCGAAACGACGCGAGCTTTCCATGAAAGGGCCGGGACTAAATTGTCAGACTGGGACAATCGAGGGTTAGGAGAGATTCCGTAGAGACCAATTCCAGGTCTCACCGAAAAGCTGAGTCCTAGTTTTTTCCTTAATATTCCTCCCGTGTTTGCAATGTGTATCTTCGCATCAGTTTGAATTAGCCGTCGATGAAGTAGTTCCTGATAAACCGTTTGGAAAGTCTCAATTTGCTGATCTATGAATTTAGAAACGGTGTTTTCGCTTTCTGCAAAATGGGTCGCAAATCCTGATAGCTTAATTCCAAGTTTTTCTAGGGTCAGAAACGCTTCAGACATCTCTTCAGGAAGTAATCCTAAACGATGCATTCCCGTGTCTAATTTCAAATGAATATCGGGCAGCCGTTTGTGATTAAGTAAACTTTTTAAGTGGGTAAGACTATGAATCACCGGAGTGAGTCGATATTTGTTGTAGGCCTCTAGTTGATGAGGGAGAAACCCAGAGAGCACCCAAATTGAAATAGCATAGGGAATTTTTTTCCGAAGCTCAATAGCCTCTTCTAAAGTGGCCACGCAAAGAGTGTGACAGCTGCCTCGAGTGACTAAAGCTTGGGAAATGGGAAGGATGCCATGCCCGTAAGCATCTGCTTTTACGACAGGAACAATTTCACGCTGAGAGACACTTCTAAGCGTGACGAGATTTTTGAGAACAGCTCGTAAAGAGACTTCCGCCACTGAGCGATATGGAAATTGAAACAGGGTTCCCATGACTCCACTTTAGCTTTTTTAGGAGCATAGGCAAGTTGATTAAGAGAGATGACTTTTATTTAACCCACTGGGAAATAAGTGCCATGACTGCACTTCTCTCCTCGGCCGTTAATTTGGCCGTAGGTTGAGCCATTTGCCTAACTTGGTTGAAAGCCTCTAAAATTTCAGCTTTTGTCCGTGGAGAACCCTCTTTGGATAAAACACCATTACTATCAATAGAGATTTGACCCGCGTGGCACTTGTTGCAAGTTTGTAAGACCTTAGCAAATGCAGCAGCAGAGCCGTTGGCTGTGACACTAGAAACTCCAGGTGCCTGAGCCGATGGAGTTAATGAAATGCGATTGTTAGATGAGTTATTGTTTGGGGTGGTAACTCGAGCTCCTGAAGGCTGAGAAATATTTTGGAACGAACTAGGAGCTCCTGTTTTTAAAGCCCCTTTGTCATCGACGAACCACTGCTTCATGGGAGTTGATGTGTGAGGAGAAAATGAAGCAACTGCCCCATTAAATCCACGCTTGGCCTCAATAAACTTATCAAAAGTCGAGGAGACACTTTTTTGAGTTTGCCCTAAATGGAGGCGTTGAGTTTCGTTTTGGAGAGACATATCAAGGAATTTGTTTTTGCCTTCCTTGAATGAAACTGCATCTAAAATACGGTCTGCGAGTTGCCCATTTCCAAATTTTTTCTGGCCCTCAACGAATGAGAGAAGTGAACTCTGATCCAAATTGCTTCTAAGCCAATCTTTAGCTTGTTCGTTCCCATCAGCCGCTTGCTTGACCTTCTCCAGGATCTCTTGGTTTTTTGCTTCGACCCCTTTGAAGGCTTCTTGGAATTCTTGGTTATACTTTTCAGCAGACTCTTCTTTTGAAGGGGATTTGAGAAAAAGTTTGGCACCCCAAACAAAACGTTCCATAAGGGCAATGTATCGCTCATCCCCTCCGTTGGGTTTTTTTGCACTTTCGGTTTCTTTCTCTTTCTTTGCGTTGTCTAGGACCAATTCTGCCTGTTTCTTGTTCACCATTCCCATAAGTTCAGCAATAACTTGACTGCTTTCCTTTTCGCTCTGTTGTTTCATGGCTTTCTCAATAGCCTGGGGAATTTTTTCAGAGTATTTGTTCCACACAGTGAGCTGGGAGAGGAAAAAATTATCTGAGATAAATTTGAGTTCTCGATCGGTAAGCGGAGCCGCTTGAATGGGCCGTGGCCCTTGAGATGCCTCAGTTGAGGAAGCTGTTGTTTGACCCGTATTGTCGGTATGGGTCCCGTTCTCTGCCAAACTCATGGCGCCTGTAATACTTAGTATAAGAAAGAGGAGATAGAACTTTGAGTACGTGCGTCTCATAAAACGCTCCTTTTTAGGGGCAACCTACAAGGGGTGAAAGTGCAACCAAGATGCCATTCGTATGGTATTCTACTCGATGCAATTTGTAATGTAGTAATAGGCTCACAATTTTTTTTTGCGGTGTCTTTTTGGGGAAGTTTTGATTTTAGCTCAATGGGCGGGACTAAAAATTGTTATCGCGACTTAGAAAGTAAATTCAATAAATAGATTAAGTCATTGAGAAATTGAGAGAAATGCAAAAATGTAACTTGGCATGTCAGGCGCTTAATTTTTAGTCAGTGTATACTTGAAGTGGATCTTCATCAAATTCTCATAATCTGTCGAAAAGAATTCTATGAAAATAGTGAGAACTCTTCTTGTGATAATGCTCTGTGTTGCCTGGGATTTGCGCGGTGAGGATCCTTTTTCGTTCGAAACAAACTCTAACCAAGATCCGCTTGGTTTAACCGGCGAAAATTCTTCCAGTTTGTTCTCAAGCGATGCAGGATCAAACCCGCTAGGATCCGACCCCATTCAAACAGGAACATCTTCTGCAATCATCGATGCGTTTAGCAGTATAGATAGTTTTAATTCAGAGGCGTCAGTTGCCCCCGCTGTCAAAAGCGAAGAACCGTCTGTTTTTGACTCCTCTATTATTCGTGAAGGGGCAGGAATCAGCAGCCCGGAATTGGGACAAAGACTTTGGAAGATAGATATGGAAAAGCCTTCGATGAGTTCTTTCGAATCCGAGAGATCTAAAAAGGAAGATTTAACATTATTTACCGAGCCGAAAAAAGAACCCCTCAAGATTAATCCATTATGGCAAGAGGACAAATCACCTTCAAAACAAGAGAGTTCCGATATGCCGTGGGGATGGAGTTTAGGGCCTCAAGCCCCCAAAGAACAATCGAAGAAAGGTTTCTTAGATTGGTGAACTAAATTGCGCAATCACAGGGGCGTGATCCGAAGGTTTTTCCCCTTTTCTCTCTTCTTTGTCGATACTCGAGACGATGCACTTTTGAGCTAGGCTATTTGAGGCGAGAATAAAGTCAATTCGAAGTCCTTGGTTTTTTTGGAATCCTAAAGCTCGATAGTCCCACCACGAAAAAAGACCCTTCTCTTGATGATGTAATCGGAAAGTATCTGTCAGGCCTAAATTTAGTAAATCAAAAAACATGTCCCGTTCTGGGCTCGAACAGAGAATTTTGCCTTTCCATGCTTCAGGGTCATGAACATCCCTGTCTTCAGGTGCGATATTAAAATCGCCCCCGATAATTAAGTGTTTTTGTGTTTTTAGCTCAACTCTGATGAGATCTTTAAATCCATTAAGCCAAGCAAGTTTATATCGATATTTTTCAGACCCCACCTCTTGCCCATTAGGCACGTAGCAGCAAATGATTGAGGTGTCTCCATAACGGGCCTTGATCAATCTAGCTGCAGGATCTTGATAGAAAGCGTCGATGCCTTTTGTGACCTCTTGCGGTGGCTCTTTGGATAAAATAGCCACTCCGTTATAGGTTTTTTGTCCCATTGCGGTGGAGAGGTACCCCGCTTCTTTAATTGCTTCGAACGGAAACTTTTCCTCAATACACTTTAGTTCTTGAAGTAGAACAAAATCGGGTTTTTCTCGCTCTAACAAACTTAGAAGTCTGTTGAGCCTTACCGCCACAGAGTTTACGTTCCAGGTGACTACTTTAAACATGCGAGGTATCGTAAGTAACTATGCCCTCAAAGAAAAGAGCAAAAATAGGAAAAGTTGTGATGGACTATATCACGACTAAAGATAAAAAGCAGGCCATCACGATAGGTAAAGCTCTGATGAAGAAGAAGTTGGCGGCTTGTGTTAATATCATTCCCTCTATGTATTCTTCGTTTCGCTGGCAGGGGAAAATCCTAAATGCCTCGGAGGCAATTTTGATCGTTAAGAGTATTGAAAGTAAAAAAGAGGGAATCCTGAAGGAGGTCAAGCGACTTCATTCGTACTCGGTCCCTTGCATTTTATTTGTGGACATTCAAAGCGGCAATCCGGATTATATTCAATGGTTACACGAGGAGTGTTTTTGAGCGAACGAGACTCAATAGGAAAGGCATCCAAATGACTGACAAAAGTATCAGCTTTATGAAAAGTTTGTGTATGGGAAATATCGTTGAAGAGATTCTTTTCCCATTTCCCACTATCAACGAGACTGAAAAGGAATTATTGAGGACGACCTTTGATTCTATTGGGTCTTGGCTAAAAGGTCGCGAAACCGATTTTCGAAAGTGGGATAAATCGGGCGAACTTCCCAAAGAGTTTTTAGATGAAATGAAGCAGATGGGACTTTTTGGTTTCGTTATTCCTGAAGCCTTTGGGGGAATGGGATTTTCATCGAGCGCTTACTCGAGAACTATTCAGGAGCTATGTCAATTTGATGGAGCAGTAGCTATTACAGCGGGGGCTCACAGTTCAATTGGTATGAGGGGACTCTTACTTTTTGGCACAGAAAATCAAAAACAAAAATATCTTTCAAAACTTGCAACTGGGGAAATGATCGCGGCTTTTTGCCTTACAGAGAGTACCGCCGGGTCAGACGCGGCGGGAATAAAAACGAGAGCGGTAAGAGAGGGAGAGGATTGGATTCTAACTGGGGAAAAACTGTGGATCACTAACGGGGGTATTGCGGACTTTTACACAGTCTTTGCAAAGACGGAGGGTCCCGAGGGGCAAATGACAGCTTTCATCGTCACTCGCGATTTGCCAGGGGTAAGTTCAGGGCCGCACGAAGATAAAATGGGACTTCGTGCTAGTAACACGACGACCGTTAGTTTTGATAACGTGAGATTAACTAAAGAGCATGTGTTGGGTGAAGTGGGAAAAGGCTTCAAAGTGGCCATGAAGATTTTAAATGTGGGGAGAACGGGCCTTGGGGGGGGTAGCATTGGAGCCATGAAGAAAGCGATTCGTTTAGCTTCACAACATGCTAAAGGGCGCCAACAATTTGGCAAAACCATTTCAGAATTTGGCCTTATTCAACAAAAGCTTGGGCATATGGTTGTGGAATGTTATGCGAGCGAAGCGGTGGTTTCGATGGTAGCTGGACTTTCAGACAGGGGCTATCAAGATTACGCAGTTGAGGCTGCTATCAGCAAAGTTTTTGCAACGGAATGTTTGTGGCGCACGATCGATGAGTCGCTACAGGTGGCCGGCGGAACTGGTTATATGTCGGAGTACCCTTACGAGCGGATTATGCGAGATTGCCGAATTAATCGTATCTTTGAAGGTACCAATGACATTTTAAGATTATTCATTGCTTTAACTGCCATGGATGATGTGGGGGCTCAGTTAAAAGAAGTGGCCCATTCTTTAGGAAGTGTTTTGCAAGAACCTATCAAAGGGTTCGGTGTCCTGTCAGAATATGCGAGAAAACGAGTGAGTTATGCAACTGGGTTTGGCAAAGCCACGATGACCCAATCTCACCCAGGAATAAAAGATCAAGTCGAGATTTTCGAAGACTGCACTAAGAAGTTGGCCTCTTTCGTGGACAAGCTTCTTAGAAAATATGGGAAAAATATCGTGGGTAAACAATTTGCAACCCGACGACTTGCAGATATCATGATAGATCTTTTTGCCCTGGCCTGTGTGATTAGTCGAGTTACTGCTTCAATTAATGAGAGGGGACTTGAAGCTACCAAGAAAGAGCAAGAGATACTCCAAGTTTTTGCAGGTCAGGTATCCCGACGGATCAAGAGCAATTTTAATAAAATTGATGACAATGATGATGAGCAGATCATTTCTTTGGCTCTAGACGCAGTCGAAAAAGAAGGCTACCGCTGGGATACTATTTAGAGAGCAGCTCGCTGAAGTTTGAATTGTTCTCATAAATTTTACGATACCAGTAGTAAGTACTTAAGACATTGGCGATATAATCTCTTGTTTCCCGATAGGGAACTAGATCAATCCACAGGATTTTATCTTCTCTAGGGTATCTTTTTCCCCAGCTTCTAGCTTGCTCTTCCCCGGCATTGTACCCTGCCAAAGTTAAAGGCAGATCGCCGCCCATTTCATCAAGTACTTTAGAAAAGTATTTAGAGGCAATTGAGATATTGGTTTCGGGATCCAGTAGATTAAAATGGTCGCTGGGGTACAGCACTTTAACGGTCTCTGGATTCATTTGAAGAAGCCCTTGCGCATTTGCCGGGGAGACGGCTTTAGGGTTAAAAGAACTCTCTCGTCGGGCTATTGATAATAATAGATAGGGACTGACACGTCCGCGATGCTTTTCAAACAACGGGAAAAATGCTTGAGGGAAATTAATCGAGATAGATTCCTTTGAAATAAGCTCAGGGTTAAACATCAAGACTCCAGGCATTTGGACCACTTTAGCATGGGGGTCGCCTAAATTGGCGAGGTAGACTCTCAATCCTGCTTCTAAAAGTTTGGGTTGAGTTAAAAGCCAATCAACGATTAAGTGAGCACTTTCCTCAAAACCGAGCTTCAATAAGATTTCGATGCTTTGAATGTCGTTGTTAAATTGTTTGAACTTCTTTGAACGCTCAGGAAAAGTCAGGCTTTTCGAGAATTCTGGGATGGGTTCACGATTCTCTTGCTGAGATGCCATTAAGTTGTGAAATGAAAATCGATGTTGCGTGGCAAGTCGATTTAAAGCTTGAGCGACGCCGGCGGAGTCCGACATGGCTTTTTTGCTTCGGTAGAGCCAATAAGCTGTTCTTCCGGAGTAGGCATCCGTCGGTTTAACTTTAGAAAGAACCTTAACGGCTTTTGAAAAATCTTTTGTCAAAAAATAGAAAAGACCAGATCGAGTCAAGAAGTTCTCTCGATCAGCTGGAGATTGTTTCGTACACAATCCCCCTTTTTCATAGAGGGATGCTAGTTTCGGATAAAGAGTGCTATCTGGAAGGTAATCCTCGAGCGTTGCTGCAACGGCGATGGCTATGTTATTTGGGCATCTTTTTTCCTCGGTCGCCATCTTGGCAATTTTAGATAATTGTTCTTGGGAAAGAGGGAGAAGTCCTTTCAAAAGATTGGGGATAGAGGCTTGTCTTAAGTTTTTCCAATTGGCGATTTTATCATTTTTCCAGAGTGGTGCTACCGGTGCCAAAGGCTTAACTCCCGAGGGCTTAAACACAGCAGATTTTTGCGATAAGAGTGTTTTCAGAGCTTTTATCTTTCTTAAGGGAGAACACAGCGGCGAGCGAGAAGCTGTTTTGCAATTAGAGTCGACAGTGGTTTTTGCAGCGGCGTCAGACCCGTTTTTTAGAAGAGTGTCAAAGGCCAGAGCTAAAGGGTAGTTGGGGTCATTTTGAACTTCACTCGTGACTGAATTAGGGCTTTGCATGCTGGAGAGCTGAGTTGAACAGCCTAGAAGAGTGATGAAGTAAAATCCAGTAAGTAAAAATTTAGCCATTAAAAGGGACCTTTTTTATTGGGGTCGTAACTTCGAAATTATATCTTAACCCTTAGGTAATTGACATAAACCTTGTGCTGGGACATTGAGGGCGGAGTTGAACCTTGCCGACATGTTCTGATACGCGATAAGACCTGTGAGCTCCACGATTTGAGTCGAGGAAAGAAAAGTCTCTAAATGGGTCATGTGATTATCTGTGACTCCGCTCACAGTTTGGGTCATGGCCTCGGTGTATTCCAAAACCCATTTTTCTTGTTGCGAGAAGGCCGGACTTGTTTTCCATTCCTGCAGAGCCAGAAGTTTGTCGGGGTTTCCTGACCTTTCCATCAAAAGCATGGCATTGATGTCAATGCAGTATTGACATCCATGGACCTGAGCAACTCTTACCATCGCAAGACTTCTTAACTCGGGAGATAAAGGCGAGCTTTTACGATCCAGTACTTTGTAGAAAAGCATGAAAACTAAACTTTGCCAGGGGGAGTATCCCCAAAGAAGAGTGGGGTTGAGGACTTGGCCAAAGCTCTTTTTTTGAATCCAAAAAATAACTCTCAGGATCCATGGGTAATCTTTGATTTGTTTATAGGCTATTCTTGGAGGCATTGGGATGTAGTATGACCGATAAAATTTCCAAAGATAAGGATAAATGGTAACGCTCCGCGCAAATTATCCGTTTATAGGTTGCCAAAAGTGAAAGAGGACAAGTAAGGTATTCCAAGAAACTTTGGGGGGGGCCATGAAGAAAATATTAGGGATTATAGTGGTTTCTGGGGGATTTCTTATGGCGAGTTCTCCACAGTCCTCGGCCTCCATGACGATTGAGAACTGTCAGAAGCCCTTGCGAGTGGAACTTTCCAAAACCCAGTCGATGACTAATCTCGTAGCCAGAGAAGCAGAGAAATCGCGGTTGAATTTTTATCTTGGCCGATGTGCTTTTCTTGAAAAAGCGACAGACCTTTCAGTCCCATTTTTTGAACAAGGCGAAAAAAATGCGGAAACTGCGCTTGAGTTGAAATCGGACGAACCCGTAGCTCTATTCTGGTGGGTGGCGAATGCGGGAACCTTAGCCGATATCTCACGGAGTATTGGCGCACTCCGGACTGTCAAAATTATTGCTGAGAAGCTGATATTGATCAGTGAAAAAGAGCCAGATTATGGATTTTCTGGAGCCTATCGTGTGCTTGGCAAAATTTATGAGAAAGCGCCTCGATTCATCTCGATTGGGTCTTCAACCAAAGCAGAACAGTATTTAAAAAAAGCCTATGAAAGATTCCCAAAATTTCCTGGAAATATAATTGCTTTAGCTGAGTTCTATGACTCTGATGACCGGATTGATGAAGCAAAAAAAATTCTAATGCCTCTTGTCGAAAGCCAACAAATTCAAGAAGGGGACTTTGGTGCATTCAATGTTGAAAAACAAGAGTGGCTCCAGCTTGTCAATGGGCTCACGAAAAAATGGAGCGATAAAAAGTGAGCGAAAGGCAATTTGATTTTGATTGCGTATTTGTAGGAGGGGGGCTGGCCAATTGCCTGTTGGCCTATTGGTACAAGCAAAAATCCCCCCAATTAAAGATAATTATCCTTGAGAAAAATGATTTTCTAGGAGGAAATCACACTTGGTCGTTTCATGAAAAAGATTTAACTCCAAAAGAGTTTAAGTTTATCGAACCCTTTGTTTCAAAAAAGTGGAAGGGTTATTCAGTCGCATTTCCAAAGCACAATAGAGAACTTTCCACTGCGTATTACTCGGTCCGGTCGGAAGAGCTCAATGAGAAAGTTAAGAATTTGGTCGATGTAGAGTTTGGAGTCGATATTGTAGGTGTGGCTCCTCATAATGTGACGGCCCTAGGGGGGAAACAGTGGTCCTCCCAAATGGTGTTTGATGGCCGAGGTTTTTTACCCTTTGACGAGCAGATGGTGGGGTTCCAGAAGTTCGTTGGTATGGAATTAGAGCTGGAGTCTCATCACGGACTGAGTCGACCTATTTTGATGGATTCTACAGTAGAGCAAAAAGATGGATTCCGTTTTTTCTACTGTTTACCTTGGGATGAAACGAGGATTCTAGTAGAGGATACCCGTTATTCTGAGAACTCCCATTTGGACATCAGCGAGTATCGAGAGGAAATCAAGAGATACTGCGCCCAAAAGAATTGGAAAATTCGCAAAGTGAATCGTGAGGAGGTGGGGGCGCTTCCTATCCCACTTAGGGCTAAATATTTGCCTTCTAATAAAGGATTTCCGGAATCTTGGGTTCAGCGTTTGGTTCCTTGTGTGGGGGTAAGGGGAGGTTTTTTTCATTCGACGACCGGTTACTCACTTCCCGATACCGTAAGAGTTGTTCGACGGTTGATGGAAGTTGAAAATAAATACGAAGTTATTTTTCCGGTCATGGTTAAATTGGCCCATTCGACTGCAAGTAGGCAGTGGTTTTTTCGTTTGTTGAATCGAATGATGTTTATCGGTAGCACTCCGCAAAACCGGTATAAAATCTTAGAGTTTTTTTACCGGATGCCCAAGGGATTGATTAATCGGTTTTATTCCGGGCGAATGTGGCCAACTGACTATATAAGAATTTTTTTGGGCAGACCCCCGATTAAAGTCAAAGATGCCTTAAAGTGTATTCTTCACAATCGAGAGCAAGCGAATGCAACATAAAAACGAACATGGGTTACCACGCGATGGCGAGATTGAATCGATTCTCTCCCTGAATTGGGGCGGAGAAGTTTCTGAAGTCATGGATTCGTATTTGTTGAATCCATTGCGCGAGTTCTTAGACCGACCCAGCAAAAAAATTCGGGGACAGATGGTTGAGATTGGATTTCGCTTGGTTGCTTCGGGTGACGTGGAACAGATTCTAAAACGAAATCAACCCTGGATTGAAAGTGCAAGCCAATTGTTAGAGTCGCTTCATTCGGCCTCGTTGATCATTGATGACATTCAAGATGACAGTCAGATGCGAAGGGGAGAGCCTACGGTCCATCGAAAGCATGGTGTGCCTCTCGCGCTCAATGCAGGAAATTGGCTCTATTTTTGGCCACTTCAAAACGTTGATGAGTGGGGAGTGGATGATGCGACGAAGTTACGGGTTTACCGTGTTTGTCACCGGGGGTTGTTGCGGGCCCATTTCGGTCAGGCTCTCGACGTAGGGCTCAACATATTTGATGTGACCCAAGAAAAAACTAAAGCCACTTGTCTTGCTTCCCTGGAACTCAAAAGTGGAGCATTAATGGCAATGGCCTTGAGTCTGGGGGCTGTGTTGGCTGGAAGAAATCCTGAAATCGAATCCCTGTGTGATCGGTTCGGACATGCATTTGGGATTGCTCTACAAATGTTTGATGATGCAGGTAACGCTTCGATCCATGGTCCCAAGCAGTTTGAGGATCTGCAACTCAAAAGACCTTCATGGTTGATTGCTGTCGCCAGCGAACATTTAGCTGCTAAAGATTTTAATCGATTTAAGAAGGCCGCAGAGTTGTTGCCGGATAGCTCTGAACTAAAAAAGATATTAGAAGAGACCGGTCTCATTGAATTAGCGAGAAAAGAAGCAAAAACCTATCTCGAACTTTCGTTGAAATTATTAAATCATCCGGAGCTAGAAACAAAAGCCAGAGTGAAAGAACAAATTCATGAACTGGCAAATCTTTTATTGAGGGCCTATGTCTAAACAAAAAAAAGCAGCAGTCATTGGAAGTGGTTTTGGTGGACTAGCCGCAGCGATTCGACTCCAGTCGGCGGGTATTCAGACTACGATTTATGAGAAACGAGATATTCCCGGTGGACGAGCTTATGTCTTCAAGCAGGATGGTTTTTCTTTCGATGCCGGTCCCACCGTGATCACTGCTCCGGAATCATTAAAGGAGCTGTTTCAGCTTTCGGGCAGAAAGTTAGAGGACTATTGCGAGTTAATCCCAGTGACTCCGCTCTATCGACTCTGTTGGGAAAATGGCTACACTTTCAATTACACCACAGACTTGAAAGAGACTTTAGACCAGATTGAAAAGAAATCTCCCGGAGATGCGAAGAACTATGAAAGGTTCTTAGCTTATTCCAAAGAAGTGTTTGATGCAGGATATACAGAACTGGCTCATGTTCCTTTTCTGAATTTTTGGAGCATGGTCAGGGTGGCTCCAGAGTTGGTGAAGCTTCAAGCCCAACGAAGCGTCTACTCAATGGTGGGGAAATATATCAAAGACCAAAATCTTCGCGAGGCTTTTAGTTTTCACTCACTTTTGGTGGGAGGTAATCCTTTCAATACCAGCAGCATTTATACTTTAATTCACTACCTTGAGAGAAAGTGGGGAGTTTTTTTTCCGAGAGGTGGTACCCATGCTTTAGTGATGGCTTTGGTTAGACTTTTTGAGGAGTTGGGTGGGAAGATTGTTTGTAATGCGGAAGTGGAAGAGATCACGACCCAGAATAGCAAAGTCACTGGGGTGAAAAATAAAAAAGGAGAAGTGACCCCCTTTGATCTAGTGGTCAGTAATGCGGATGTGGCTCACACTTATCGTCATCTCTTAAAGCAAACAAGTGAACTTGAGAAAACCCGTCGAAAAATTGAGAAGATGCATTACAGCATGTCTCTATTTGTGATTTATTTCGGAACCCGCAAAAAATATCCCGGAATGGCCCATCACAACATTCTCTTTGGGCCTAGGTACAAGGAGCTTCTAAAGGACATTTTTGACCGGGGCATTTTGCCTGATGATTTTTCACTCTATTTGCATTGCCCGACCGTGACCGATCCTTCTTTGGCTCCTGAAGGATGTGAAAACTTCTATGTGTTATCTCCCGTGGCCCATCTGGGGAAAATGGACATTGACTGGAAAGTTGAAGGTCCAAAATATGCTGACAAAATTCTTAAATATCTTGATGAGCGCTATATTCCTGGTTTGAGACAAAATTTGATAACCCAGCGAATTTTTACACCGGATGACTTTAAAACTGAGCTTAATGCTTATCATGGATCTGCTTTTTCGCTTGAGCCGCGGTTGACCCAAAGTGCTTATTTTAGAACTCATAACCGCGATGAAAAGATTCAGGGCCTCTATTTTGTAGGTGCGGGAACCCATCCGGGGGCTGGTGTTCCTGGAGTTGTGGGTTCGGCAAGAGCCACAGCTGATCTTATCCTTCAGGATGTGCAAGATAAAATTGAGATTAAGGCTTCTGACAAATCGGTTTTGGATCATTGTCAGAAAATGATTGAAGTGGGCTCAAAGAGTTTCTCGTTTGCTTCGAAGCTTTTTGATCGATCGGCTAGAGAGGCTGCATTTTGTCTTTATGGGTGGTGTCGGTTTTGTGACGATGAAATCGATAAGGCGAATAACGACAAAGAGGTAAGAGTTGAAAAATTAGCTCAGCTGACTCAATTGGCTTATGAGAAAAATGCAAGTATCCCTGTTGAGTTCAAAGCTTTAAGTTTAATTGCAGATCAATATAAGATCCCCTCCTATTATCCCTTGGAGTTGATCGAGGGGATGAAAATGGACGTTCGTGGCGCTCAATATCAAACATTAAAGGATTTAGATCTTTATTGTTACCGAGTCGCTGGAGTCGTGGGTCTGATGATGTCCCATGTGATGGGGATTAGTGAACAGGAGGCCTTAAAAAATGCTGCAGACATGGGCTCTGCTATGCAAATGACCAATATTTCACGAGACATCATTGAAGATTTCAACATGGGTAGAGTGTATCTGCCGCTCGATTGGTTGAATGAAGTCGCTGTCAAGCCCCACGAAGTGGCTCTTCCCAAACATCGTCAAGCGATCGCTTATCTGGTCAGAAGATTGTTGAAACAAGCTCAAGTTTATTATGATTCGGGCAACCGGGGTTTAAAATATCTGTCCTTCCGTTCTGCACTGGCTGTAGCCGTGGCAAGTTGCGTGTATTCGGCGATAGGTAGAAAAGTGATGCGGCGAGGGGAAAAAGCTTGGGACACCAGAACAGTTGTTTCTCCCATTGAAAAAGTGTTTTGTGCGATCAAGGGGCTAGGTCTAGTGCTTATGACTGTACCTTACCGGTTGGCGAGACCGTGGAAGCGGAGTATGATTACGACATTATGGAGACAAGCATGGACACAACCCGAAATTTTGTAGAGGACATTGTTTTCTATGCCCGTCGAATGGGAACATTCGAAAGAGAGGATTGGTACGTCTATTTTGCTTGGGTAGGTTTGATGATGGGACTGTTAGTCTCTATCTGCGGGTTTGTGGCGGTAGGCTACTTTCACGGAGTTAAATATCCAGCTTATGTGTGGAATCTACCCTTAGGGACGATCATCTTCATTGCCGCGATCTCTTTTGATACGATCGGACATAGGTCAGCATACAAAGTGGCCCTTCGAAGGGGGGAAGCTCTAGTTCATCATATTACGATCGCTGGGGGAATCTCCAGTTGTGTTCTTCTTTGTTTAGCTTACACTTGGCCTGAATTTCTTAAAATTCCAGCCCTCTGCATGGTTGGGTTATCCGTCTTTTACAGCATTATTGATGAGGCCATGCATTGGTTTCGATTTTTTGACGGTAATTCTGATCGTGTTGAGATGTGGAGCCATTTCTTTATTTTTGTAGGGCATACGATTCAAATCAGTACCTGGAGCTATTGGTTTTTAATGGGATATCCAGGAGTCAAAGAAACATTGCAGTACTTACCTCTCTAAGGGGGCATCTATGTTAGGTGTAATTGGAGGGACAGGACTCTATAAAATGGAGGCCCTGCAGAGTATTCAGAAAAAACTAGTCGAGACACCTTTCGGCAAACCCTCAGCTGAAATAGTTTTGGGTGACTACGAAGGTAATAAAATCGCTTTTCTTCCGAGGCATGGCAATCATCACGAGCTCTTACCCAGTGAAATCAATTATCGAGCTAATGTGTGGGCTCTCAAATCTCTAGGGGTGAAGCGTATTGTGAGTGTGTCTGCCGTAGGTAGTTTACAGGCTGAAATTCGTCCTGGTGAGCTCGCGATACCGAGTCAATACGTCGATTGGACAAGTGGCCGGCGCGCTTCAACTTTTTTTGGTGACGGGATTGTAGCCCACATTTCTTCAGCTGAACCGACTTGCTCAAGTCTCACTCAGGTTATTTTAGAATCTGCTCGGGCACTTAAAATTCCGATACATTCCGGTAAAACCTATGTTTGTGTTGAGGGGCCACGTCTGGGGACTCGAGCAGAAAGTTTCTTTTTAAAAAATAATGGGGGTCATCTAGTGGGGATGACAAATGTTCCTGAAGTTTTTTTGTGCCGAGAAGCACAGATATCCTATTGTACTCTTGCGGTTGTGACCGATTATGATTGTTGGATGGAGGATCCGGAGCAACATGTGAGTGTCGACAAAGTCATGGCTTTGTACATGAAATCGATTGATACTGTTCAGAGCTTATTAAAGAGAGTCTTTGTCGCCAAAGTTGATGAAGACAGCCCTTCGAGTCGACGGGCATTAGAAGGGGCCATTGTCACTCATCCTATACCTGAATCAAAAATGGCAATGATCCGCGTTTTGAAATCATAAAATGAATTGGGCTAAGAAGATCTCAATTATAATTCCCATAGGCAAGGGAGATAAGAGTTGGCTCGATTTGCTTGTTGATTTAAAGCCGATCCGAAAAAATGCTGAAATTATCTTTTGTGGCCCAGAAACTCTTAATCTGCCCCCTGAATGGAAAGACTTTCCCAATATTAGATTGCTCCGTTCCCCCTTAGGCCGAGCTCGGCAGATGAATTATGCCGCAGAGAGAGCGACTCGTGATGTTCTTTGGTTTTTACACTCGGATTCAAGGTTTACGCCTAGCACTTTAAGTTCTCTGCAAGCCCTCTTCAAACGAGGGATCGAGGGGGTTCATTTTTTTAATCTAGGGTTCTTTGATGCTCCCTCTATGATGGCTATCAACACTGTGGGGGTTTGGTTTCGCTCCAATTGCCTGAAACTTCCGTTTGGCGATCAGGGGTTTGTGATGCAGCGGACTCTATTCGAAAAGCTAGGCGGCTTTCCGGAAAATGCCCCTTACGGGGAAGATCATCTGCTCATTTGGAAGGCCCATGAGATTGGGAGCTCTGTACTTCCAATACAAGGAAAGCTGCTCACGAGTGCTAGAAAATATTCTACGGAAGGCTGGTGGAACACGACCCGAAAACACCTCTACTTAACTTTTTCTCAAGGGAGACAAGAGTTGCGTCGAATAGTTAAGGCTAAGAAGGGATTTTCATGACCGCACTGGCCGTATTTGTAAAAACGCCCAGGCTTTCACCCTTAAAAACAAGACTGGCGTCAACTATTGGCAAAGAGAAAGCTGAGTTGTTTTATCAAATCTCCTGCCAATGGACTGAGGAAGTAATGAAAAAGCTTCGAGCTGAAATCCCGATCGAAGCTTACTGGGCTGTCGCTGAAAAAGAAGCGATCCATACGAAGTATTGGAAATCCCTCCCCACGGTTTTTCAAGGGGAAGGTGATTTAGGTCAAAGGCTCGCTCATGTGTACGATGAGTTGTATAAAAAATATGGATCCTGTGTTGTTTTAGGGGCCGATTCTCCGGAGTTGTCATTGGAACATCTCCTCGATGGCGTTAGAGAGTTCTTGGCGCCGGAGGGGCCAGAGTTTATCTTGGGGAAAACTGTGGACGGGGGATTTTATGCCCTCGGAGGAAAAATAGCATTGCCTCAAGAACTATGGACCGATGTGTCCTACAGTCAAGCGACGACGGCCGAAGAGATAGAAAAGAAATTAATAGAATTTGGAACAGTTAAGCATTTGCCCCTCTGTGCCGATGTGGACACTTTTGAGGATCTCAAAGATGTCATGGCCAGATTAAAAAACTTAAATTCGGAAAAATATTCTACTCTTCTCTCCTTAAAATTAATTTGAGATAATCAAAGCTGTGCAAATCACTCTTTATATTCTCTCTTTGATCGGCTCGGGCGCTGGATTTATGACCCAAATGTTGGTCTCAGGGTTTTGGACCACGGCATTTAGTCAAGATGTCTTCTATTATTCGATAAATCTGGCAACGTATCTGTTGGCATTAGGTTTAGGCAGTCTGCTATCCAACTATTTCAAAAAAACAACCCTCAAGCATTTGGGGATCCTTATTTTGAGTCTGTTATGGGTTTCAGGATTGGCGATACCTTTTTTAAAAATGGGGATTAAAGGATTCGGAAATAATATTTTATTTCCGCTCGCAGTAGTCTCTCTCGCAGGCGTTTTAAATGGAATGGTTATCCCTCTCACTTTAAAAATAGGGTCTGATTTTCAAAGCATTTCACTGGCTCTTTTGTTTTTTGTGGATTACAGCGCGGCTACTGTTTTTACCTTCATTTTCACATTTGTGCTGTTAATTCCCCTTGGATATTCCAAAACGGCCCTTATTCTGAGCCTAGGGTCTACAGTGCTGGTTGCACTTACTCTCTTTTTGCAAAAGCAATTATCAATTCGTACCGGCATTTGTACTGGAGTGTTATCGGTTTTATCTTTGGTTTTATATTTTACATCGGGTTCTCACATAGCCCCTAAAATGGATAAGACGGGAACCGCTAATATTATTTATAGTGAGCAAAGCCACTACCAGAAAATTATATTGACCGAGGAACCTCCTTCCAAAGAATCCCAAAACCGAACCTCTCAACATGTTCTCTTTTTAGATGGTTTTGTGCAGTTTAGTAGCGTTGACGAAGCCAATTACCATCTTTGTTTGGCAGATGTTCCTATGGGAGCTGCAGGATATCAAAAAAAAGCAGTAAAAGAAGTGCTTATACTTGGAGGCGGAGATGGTCTAGCTGCTAGGAATTTTCTTAAGACTCGAGGTATCGAAAAAGTAACCTTAGTAGAGTTAGATCCTGCAATGATTCGATTGGCTAAAGAACATCCCATTTTTCGAAAGTACAATCTTGATTCTCTCAATAACCCTAAAGTTGAGGTCATTGTGGCTGATGCATTTAGATGGGTACAAGAGAATCGCATTCGACTGAAGAGCCGATATGATCTCATTATCATAGATTTTCCCGCTCCGAAAAATTTGACTCTTGCTAGACTTTTTTCTGCGGAGTTTTATCAAGCGGCTTTTGAATTGCTTGCTCCGAAAGGGTTTGTTTCAATTCAGTCGGGCCCTTCTTATTCATACGAAGACCCCAGTCGAATTACTTTGTCAAAAGTAACGGCTTCAATTTTGGAAACCATTGAGTCGATTGGTTACAGAGTTTTTCCTTATGTGACCCCACTGGATAGTGAGGCTTTTGTGTTAGTCACGTCGGATCCGGAATTCAAAATGGATGTTTTTAGCCGGAAGATGGGGATCTATACCGGGGGAGCAATGTCCTTTTTTTGTCGGTATGACACTGCTTGGGTTAGGCCTAAAGTGGAAATTAACACCCTCAACACTCTTAAATTAAGTCAATATATGATCCAATGGTTCAACAATGCATCTGACATCTTCTTCTACTATCGGGGAAATCATGCAGTTTTTCTTCCCGAATAAAATAGATTATTCTGCGTTCACACATTCAGAGGATACAGATACGGAAGCCTCTTTAGAATCGGTCGGGTAGGGAAGAACTACACTGGAAGTGATCTGTTCCTTCGATTTGACTAAGACAGCCGCGTACATCGTTTCTTTTGCTCCATTATGAATAAGAAAAAAATTGCAGTGTTTTGCCACTGGGCTTTGATTTGTTGCTGTGAAAAAAAACGAAAAAAAACCTGGAGAATATTCTAGGGTATAACCACATTGAGTCGAAACGCTGGATACCGGAGCTAAATTAGAGCATGAGAATCGGGGAATTTTATTAAATCGCAATATTTCACTTGTCATAAGCGAGGCGCAGAATATGACATATATCAGTACACATGTTTTGGGAAAACGGATAAAAGGGGCTTTTTCAGAGGCTCGGCTAAAGTAAACTTTCAGGAGGTAAGCAAAGACACAAGCCAACAAAGTGTAGATTAAAATGTAAACCCACGGATATTGTTTTACAGGTAACTGGCTCAAGGCTTCGAGGCAGGCTAGCTTTGAGCAGTTTGGGTCTGCAATTCCAACGAAAACGTATCGAGATATCAATAATCCAATCATTGAGACTATGCCTGTGGTTCCGAAAGGGGGCTTTGCGGGTTTGGGTAATTTTTTAACAATTACGATCGCTAGAGGGAGCAGAAAAAGAGGATAATACCCAAGCATGAAGTCAGTCAATGAAAGGCCTGGTTGAAAGCGCCCTTCCGCAGTTCCAAAAAGAGAAGCTTTGAAAAAAGAAAACCAGAAAGCATCAATGAACCAGGAGATAAGTTGAGGCATTCCGATGGCTAACATGGCAATAGCTAAATGAGACAACTCGAAAAGCCCCGCTAGCCCGACGCCTAGAAATGTCAGTAGGGAAAATGCGAAGAAAAGGCCTTGGGGAACGGTGTATTGATAGATTAAAAATAAACTGTAACCCAAATAATAGATGATGAGAATAAGTGACAACCCCTTTAGTTGTCTATTTGACGTAGTTCTCATGGGAAATCCCTTTTCTGTTTTGTCTAGTAATGAAAGTGTTTTATTTTCTCGCCTTTAGTGCCAAGCTCAGTCATCGCTTCGATTCCAATTTGTAAGTGGAGATCTACAAACTTAGCCGTGATCTGTTTATCACTATCTTCGGTTTTTACTCCCTCTGGAGTCATTGGGACATCTGAAACTAATAGCAAAGCCCCGCGTGATATCTCGTTGACAAGGCCAACAGCGAAAAGAGTAGCAGTTTCCATGTCGATCCCAATCACTCTTAGATCTTTTAAGCGGTTTCTAAAAGCCTCGTCATGTTCCCAAACTCGTCGATTAGTGGTGTAAACCACCCCCGTTCGGTATTCAACGCCTGCTTTAACAATCTTTTCTGACACAAATTTATGAAGCTTGAAGGAAGGCATCGCGGGAACCTCAGGGGGAACATAATCGTTTGAAGTTCCTTCTCCTCGAATCGCTGCAATGGGTAGAATGAAGTGTCCGATCTCAGCCGACTTTTTAATTCCACCACACTTTCCTAAAAACAATACGGCTTCGGGCGCAACTGCAGTGAGTAGGTCCATAATGGTGGCCGCGTTGGCGGAGCCGATCCCAAAGTTTACAATGGTTAATCCATCCTTGTTGGTGGCTGTCTGCATGGGCCTGTCCTGGCCTCTTACTGGGACATTAAAAAGTTGGGAAAATTTTTGAACGTAATTGTGAAAGTTGGTTAGGAGAATATACTTTCCAAATTCCTCTAGGGGAGTCCCAGTGTATCGAGGTAACCAATTTTTTACGATGAGTGTTTTCTCATGCATGATAAGCCTTTGTGATATTAAGTTTCTCTTTTCTTTAATTGTACTACGAAATTTAAAAAGAGTTGGCTTTTCTACCATGGGCAGGAATTTGAAACCCACACGATTCACTTTATTTGAATAAATCTTAGACGATTGTCGACAAGTTTGACAGTTAACACAATTTTAGCGGTGTGTTTTATAGCTAAACAACTCTCTAAATAAAGGCATCCTGATTGCATTTTAGATAGGGTATACTGATAAGAGGAAGTTTGGGGAGACAACTATGAGAGTAAGATTTCAATATGGGGTTCATCTATTATTATTGAGTGTTTCACTGGTTTTTTCTGGGTGCATGCGCCAAGCGCCTCAGGGAGATTACGACTCCCGAGGAGGAGGAGGGCTTTTTAACTCCGGGACCAGTTCGGTTTTAGGAGGTCAAGTTTCAGGTGCTGGGGGAAGTGGGGCAGGAGGGGCTCTTACTTCGGCGGACACTTCAAGTTTAAAAAGTGTGGTCAGCGCGGCTGATGCGCTGTCGGTTAAAAATGATCCAAATGCCCAAAAACTTGGGATTGACTCAACAATCAGCGCAGAGTTGCTTAACGAAATAAATAGAGTTTTGGCTCAGGAGCGAGATGGGCAAAATGTGGTGACCCAGAAGTGGCTTTTGGTCCCTAAGATCTTAGACCAGTGTCAAGCGAAGGTTAAACCCCTTTACCCCATCCAGGGTCAGCCCCTTATCGGAGAGTGGACCGGTAGTGGAGCTTGTGGATTACAAACCTTTTCAATTAACGGACCAGGAACCGAATTTATCTATCCTGGAAGTATCCCCGGAGCTCAGGATGTTAAAGTGGCCGCTTATAACGATGGTCGATTTGAACTGAGGTCAAATAAGTGGAATGGTAGTGGGAAAGATTCTGGTTTTAATGGGCAGAACTTAAGCGGGATCGGGACTTTAAATACACAAATTCCCTCAACGACCAAATATGGAACAACTTATACGCCCTGTGCAGCGCAAGTTAAACTAGTAACTTCTCGCAATCCTATTCCTGCGAATTACCAAACTGCTCTGAAAGTAATGGGCGATTGCTATCGAAAAGCAATGGGGCTGCTTGGAATGGATGCGATATTCAAAAACATGGATCCCAATCTTGCTAATGCACTCTTGCAGCAGATGTTGAAGTAAACTAATTCTAACGACCTTTTAGTTGCCTGCAGGCTGTTTTAAATTAAAATAGTCTCTTCTTAATGGAGGGGCTATGGTCGAATCTGCGAAATCATCACACTTCAGAAAAATTTTAATTTTCTTCGGCGGTCTTTTTGGATTGTTTTTTATTTTTCTTGTCTCAGTTCCATTATGGTTTGACGTAGACCAATATAGACCTCAGATCATCTCGGCTGCTAAGCCATTTATCAATGGAACACTTACTATGGGGAAACTGTCTCTGTCTCTTTGGGGAAAAATCAAAGTGAAAGTTGATGGTTTAGAGTTGCACGATAGCCTGAGTGAAAAAGTTCTTAGTGCAAAATCTATCTACGCTGAGATTCCTATAAGCTCACTCTTTGGCTCTGAGCCTCATTTGACTCTTGTTATGGACAGGCCGGAAGTTTCAGCGGTCAAAGACAAAGCGGGAAATATTAATTTGCTTAAACTCGTCCGGGAAGGGTCGAAAACGGATCGAGAGCCGAATCATACGGCACCTAAGGGAGCAGAGGCTCACAGTCTACCGGGATTTCTCGCAAGAACTCAATGCACTATTCAGTTGCGAAAAGCCCAGATCTTTTATCGGGATCAATCCACCCACCAGCAAACCGATATCAAGGACATTGATGTTGAGATGGTGAAAGTTTCGTTACAAAATCCCTTCGACATAAAGGTTAATGCAAAAATTAATGCCAATTTAGGAGAGTCAGTTAATGTTACCGGGCCTTTAGCACTAGTTGCAAAAATAGATATCAAGAATCAAAAAGGCCAATTTACTTTTGATATTCCCGGGATGCGACTTGAGGGCAAAGCTAGGATCGATTCGATTAATGATCCGGCAGGTGATTTGGATCTAAGCTCTAAGCTCATCGATTTTGGGCAATGGGCCTCTAAAGGAAACAGCCCGATAAAGTTAACTGATCTTGCAGCAGAGATTAAGTTTAAGTCCAATGTCTATAACCTTAGGACTTTAACTTTCAAAGTGTTAGGCGGAGAGGGCAAGGCCTCTGGAACAGTTAATTTAGTTAAGGCTCTGCCGAGCTATGACTTTACCGTTGCCTTAAAATCGGTCGATTTGAATCAAGCTGCAAGCAGTCAGTCCGAATTATTTAAAAACACTATCAAAGGGATTGCCGATTTCCAAATGGCGGGTCGGGGTGAGGGTTTTGATCCCCTAGTTGCTAAAAAACGATTGGCGGGTTCTGGAGCTCTTTGGGTGAAGGACGCTAAATTTTCTTCATTGAATGTGGGTCAGATGCTTGAAAAAGGATTGGGGGAGTCTTGGGTCAAACTTGCAGAGAAAATACCTGTGTTACAAGGAAAGCCTTTAGCTAAGATGGGCCCGATCGAGTCTGAGTATGAGGTGATTAAAAGTGGCTTTGTGATTCAGCAAGGGGTTTTTGATGCTCCGAATTTCGAAGCTTTGGCGAAGGGAAAAAAAGGAGTGGATCTCAAGGGGAGTACGCAACTCAATTTAGAAACTTGTGCCATCAATGCTCGTTGGCGAGTGATAGACACTTATAATCTCACCAAAGCAAGAGACCTTTCCGTGGAGCAGGGGGGAGTGAAAGTGGAGCATATCCTCGCGGAAGGAAACGGGCCTGTCTCATTTCCCGTGCAACTGGAAGGGACTTGTGGAGCTCCCAAAGTGAATTATGAAGCCATGACATCTTCTCTGATCAAAGTGGCTCTTCAGAACGTGGGTCAAGGGGTGGTTCAGAAAGCTAAGCAGGAGATCACTAAAAAAATTGGCGAAGAGCTTCAAAAAGGGGCCGCTAAGCCTATCCAGGACGCCTTGAAGGGGATTTTTGGAAAATAGAGCCTCAACTCTCGACAACTCACTATTTATATGGCTCAATACTGCCTTGCCACTTGAAACTCTGGATTATTGGGGCGTCGACAAGTGGTAAGTCACTGGATTTTGATTCCAGCATTCCCAGGTTCGAATCCTGGCGCCCCAACCAGGTCTTTACCACCAATTATTCACAACTTGAGTAGTTGAGCAAGTTGCAGTATTTCCAGCATCATCTCTAACCGTTAAAACCACAGGGTATGAGCCAGAAGAATAGATCGCAAAGTACGAGCTAGTTGCGTCATAGTAGTAGCTATAAGAAGTTTGCGCGTGATTATAGGGATATTGAGTGTTTTTTCCAGTTTGAATAAGAACCAATCTCACAGTTCCCACTCCAGCCCCAGCGGGCACTACGGCTCGCGCTAGGAAGTACTCTCCTATATTTGAGGGGTTTGGGCTCGTGACTGCTGAACAAGAGAGAGTTGTAGCCCCAGCTGCGATATAAAGTGTGGACGTTAAAGTGGCTCCTCCATTACACAGAGCTCCTGTCGAAGCTGAGCGAGCGGTCGCATAAACTGATTTGTATCCTGAGCTATTAAATTTAATTCGAGTCGAGCTTCCGCCAATCGGATCTAGAATGGTTCCATCTTGAGCCGAAATACTCGTGATTGCGAGCGCCTCTCCAGAGGTTGCGCTTACACTAAAAGTGATTTCATCTCCTACTTTATAATAATCATAACTAGGAGGGTAGGCGAGTTGACAGGCTAGTGATTGACTGGCCGTAAAAGTGAGTGTGATCGAGGCACTGGCTTGTTGAGTTGCATTGCTTGCCACGACATCGACGACTACCGTCCGAGCTGAATAATCGGTCGTTTGAACCACGATAGTACTGCCCACCGCTGTGAAGGTTACTCCACCTGAAGTGGTGGAAAGAGTAATGTCGGGCGTTGAACTAAAGTTATTTGCAACTGCAGTTAAAGTAATTGGATTTCCAGCCACTACTGTAGCTGACGGAGTTGCAGTGACCGTGACCGAGGGAGAAGGGGAAACATTCACGACTTGAGAGCAAGTAGTGACAGATCCTGCATTGTCCGTAATCTGAACTGAAGCCGTTTTGTATCCCGAAGCTCCGTAAATGGCTGAGCTCGCATAGGTGGAAGACCCTGTTTGAGCCAACGTGCTTGCATAAGTCGTATTTAAACCCGGAGTGTAGTTGGAGGCAACATAAGGGCTTATCCCCCCTGAAACTGTGACACCATAATTAACTAACTGTCCCACCGAAGGAGTGGTGGTCGAAGCCGAAAATGCACAGGCTAGAGCTCCGGTTGTTACAGGAGTAGGATTTACTGAAATTGCGATAGAGCATGAAGCTGAGTTACCGGAGGTATCAGTAATAGTGTAAGTTCGAGATTGAACTGAAGAAGAACTTCCAGAATTGTTAAAAGTTTCACTCACAGTTATTTGCGAGGAAAAGTTATTGGTCACTAAATTATAAGTGTACGGACCGGTACCCCCGATAGCTTGTAAAATAATCGGTACCGCTTGACCCGCGATGACTGAAGTCACTGTCGGAGAAAGGGTGGCTGCACAGGAGAGAGTCGAAGAAGTCGACCCTGTAGTTCCTCCATCAACGGTGATTGTAATAGGGGGCGTCTCTACCCGACACCCGGAAATAAATAGAACGATTAAAGACATCAACGAAAAAAGTATTCTTCGAGTCAACATTCGCTTGCTCCTTAAAGTCACCATCACACCAGTACGAGCTGGTTCGTTTGACGAGGAGAAATGCAAAGTGTGTTCCCAGGTCCCAAATTTCTAATTCATTAAAGCTAAAATAAGCACAGAATTCGATTGGGGAGAAAAACGAAAATTCGCTGAGGTGACAAAAAGGGCCGCAAAAAGCGAACAAGTGCAAAAACTTTAGTAGCTCGAATTCCTAGTGTCTACGAAATAAAAGTTATGCGACACTAAAGCAATCTTTATCAACCAACTTCGGTAAAAATCGCGTCGGCCACACGGACTCCATCTACCGCCGCTGAAGTGATTCCGCCCGCATACCCTGCACCTTCGCCGGTAGGATAGAGGCCTGCATGGCTTATTGACTGAAGCGAGTCCACGTTTCGAACGACTCTGACAGGGCAGGAGGTTCGGGTTTCGACTCCTAAGAGTTGTGATTGAGGCGAAATGAATCCGGGCATCGAATGATTAAATTTTTTGAGGGATTGACTCAGCTTTTCTGTGATGTGTTTGGGCAAAAGAGAGTCCAATCTTACCGGAACACACCCCGAGGGGGTTGAGGAGGGAATTAAGGGCGATTCAGTATTTTCGAGAAATCCCAGAACTGTTTGGGCGGGAAGTTGTTTGGTTCCGCCTTTCGCCATGACTTGAGATTTGGCACGAAGCTCTAGTTCTTTGCGTAATTTCAACCCTCCAAAAATATCATTACCGAATGATTGATGATGATCGACTGAGACCACGATAGCTGCATTAGCGAAGGGAGAGTTTCTTTTGTAATTGCTCATTCCATTACTAACAACCCCATCGGTCTCAGTCCCACTTGAAATAACGTAGCCGCCTGGACACATACAAAAACTATAGACACCGATTCCAGTTTTTTTGTCATGACTCGCAAGACGGTAGTTAGCTGCACCAAGAGCCGGGTGGTTTGCATAGGCTTTATATTGAATTTGGTTGATTTCGTTCTGAGGATGTTCAATCCGTAGTCCTATCGCAAATGACTTCCCTTCAATAGAAACAGAGTCTTGATAGAGTTTTTCTAAGATGCCTACCGAGGAATGCCCAGTAGCCATAATGACTCGATCTGAGGACATCGTTCTTCCGTCTGCGAGCGCGATTCCAATGACTCTGTTGGCTTTAAAGAGGATCCTGTCGACTGGAGTATCGAAGAAAATGTCACAACCATTGGCTTGAAGGAACTCTCTCATTGGAGGGATGACTTTTCGGATTTTGTCGGAGCCTACGTGAGGGTTTGATAAGTATTCGATCTCTTCTGGGGCACCGAATTTAACCAAACGGTTTAGAACGTAGGGGATGTGAGGAGATTTTATTCGTGTGATGAGTTTCCCATCTGAGTAAAGCCCGGCACCTCCTTCGCCAAAACACACGTTATTGGTGGCGCTCAAATTCCCATATCGCCAATAGTTGGCGATACTCTTCATCCTTACGTTTGCCATTGAGCCCTGTTCGATCAGAACACAAGCGATTCCTCGTTCAATAAGCCTCAAAGCAGCAAACAGACCCGCGGGTCCGGCGCCTACTATGATAGGCTTTTGACGAAGAGGTGTTTTCAACTTTTCTAAATGATAACTGGGTACCGTTGGGGTCTCGCTGGGCCCATAGGTTTCTACTCGAAAAACCCAGTGAGGGACCTCTTTTCGTGCATCGATTGACTTTTTCAGCACGCGGTAAGTTCCAAAACCTGGGTCCAGCCACTGGAGATGTTCCTCAAGCGACTCATCAAGTCCCACTTTAATCTGATCAAATAACTTGCTCACGGTTTAATGCTCAATCCCTAGGCTTGCAAAGTAGTTGAATCTTAAAAGAAAAAAAAGAGACATTTTTTGTCACTTTTTAAGTTCAAGCTAAGCCCAATAATCTGACTTGTGGAAAAAATTGAAAGTTGTTAAGTTGCGGCCACTAAAAATCATGTCAAAAAAACGTTGGAAATTATTATCCCTGTTGCTGCCGAACTGTTGTTTGTTCTATTCCTATGCCTGGTCTTCATTTCACCTGCTACCCGAGCAAAGGGAGGCCTTTGGTGCCCCCGATGTGTATCTTGATATTAAGTACTCTGGATACTCAAAACGAAATATTCAGTCTTCAGATTTTGAAGCCATCGATTTTGATGGGGTCCTTGCGACGGATATAAGTGAAGCCCCGGTTAAAGGTCGAAGATTTCAAATCAAAGGAAATACTTGGTACACATTTTATGTGGGGGAAAATAAATTTTTAGGTTGGATCACTCAGGGGAAACAAGGCTGTGAACCCAATTTAGAGTATCAACTTGAGAAAAATGGCAAAGTCATTAAGCAAGGAACGATGAAAGCTGGATTCTGTTATCCTTCCTAATCTCTGCGGGGCTTCCGTTCGGTAACCTGAAAAAAAATAAAAAAAGACCGATGTCAAATTATTTCTGTTCTGCAAAGTTCGCATAAAGAATAAGTTCACCTGGCAAGGAAAAAATAAGTTCGAAATACGAATAATTATTTGACCGAAAAAAACCGGTTTGTTATTTACCTTTCTTTGATTGATTCCAATCTACAACATCATTTAGGAGGATACTTAAAATGAACAAAGCGCAACTGGTTGAACAACTCGCATCTGAGCTAGAAATCACCAAAGCTGATTGTGAGCGTGTGATCGATGGCACTATTGAAGCTATCAAAAAGAGTGTTAAAAAAGGTGACGATGTCACTTTGGTCGGATTTGGAACTTTCACTAAATCAAAAAGAAAAGCTCGCACTGGTCGCAATCCCCAAACTGGAGCTGCGATTAAGATTCCCGCATGCACTGCACCAAAATTCCGTGCTGGAAAAGCTTTTAAAGATTATTTGAACTAGATTTTTTTTGGGTTCAAGGAAAACGCCGTTTTGGTAGAAGCCGAAACGGCGTTTTACTTATGAGAGATATTAAAAAAATAGCTTTCCATTCCAACTCTTAATTGTTCTGCAAATACAAACTCCCCACCACAGGCAATGAGCGTGATCCCTACTATAATTGCCCACATAGTTTTATTGCGGGTTAGTTGGTGACGAAAAAAGAAATAAAAGCTTAAACCAATGACGGCGTTGATTAACCCCAACATGGCCCCGATTCTGAAAAAACCAAAGTAAGGAAATAGAACTATCGGAAATGCCAGCCCCCCTAGAAATCCACCCGCATAGTCGGAAAATAGAATTTTTGTCAGAGTTTTGTGGTCAGAGTTGATCTGTGATAGCAGAGGAATTTCCATTCCAATCCCCAAACCCAGACAAGAGACAAAGAGAATTAAGACCGCTCGAGGGGCAAAGTTAAGAGCAAAGGAGAGATACATTAAAGGAACGGCTAATAGGGCGCACCAACACAGGAACACCTCAACGCCTAAAAAAGAGCTAAAGCTATTTTGGGAAAATAGTTTGCTCAGCAAGGCTCCTACTCCCATGCTAAGCATCATCAAAGAGATAACTAAAGAATACTGAAGAATGCTCGCGCCCATCAGGAAAGTGGCGTAGCTCCCAAGTAAAAGCTCGTAAGCAACGCAAGTGAAAGCCACTGAGCCCGCGCAAAGATATACAAACATAGAGACCGCCTGAGTCATAGCTGTGTGAAATTATATAACCAATTCAATTTTTGGTGGTAACATTTAAGGAATCAATCTCAAAAAGGTGTCTATGTCTAACATTCGGGAACTCATTGTTGATGCTTATGGCTGCGAATTGGAGTTGAGCGATTCGAAACGAATTGAGAAGGCCGCTCGAAAAGCTTTAGAAGCCGAAGGGGCCACGGTTGTGAAAGCCACTTCTTATCAATTTCAACCCCACGGACTCACTCTTTGTTTGATTCTGAAAGAGTCTCATTTTGTGATAAGCACCTGGCCCGAATACAAAATGGCAATTGTTAATATCTTTCTTTGTAATGATGCAATGGATCCCAAAAGAGTGTGGGATTCTTTCTCTAAATCTTTAATCCCATCTCAAGTGCGTTTTCATGAAGTGGTTCACACAGTGGGGTCTGTGCCAGTCAAAAAATCAGCTTGAGGGGATAAAGGACTATTGCCAGCTTATTGCACGAAAAATTTGATCAGAAACAAAGGCTTGCCCTTCGTTAGATAAGTGATAACAGTCCACGGCGAAAAAGTTTTTACGGAAGTCACTTCCTGGCGCCATTTGAATATGGAAGAACTGATTACGAGAACTTTTATTTCTCCACTTCTGAGTTAAATCCTCCAAAGCTTTGTTTAAAGCCTCCACTCTGGGGGTTAAATAGTTTTCTAGAGTGCCTTCTTTGTGTTTTCGAAAAAAAACGGGGCAATAGGGAAAAAGTTTGTCCCAGCTTTCATTACATCGATACCGTCCTCTTGAGCTTTCATACCAAGTCTGACCTTCTAACAAGGGATAGATTCTTTGCACTTCTGCAACAGACACAAGAAAACCTCTCGATCCTTCATGAGTTTTATCCCAGGCTTCAATGGCTCGATCGATGTTAGAAGAATATTCAGATGCTAAATTCTCAGTTGTATTTGAGTTGTGGCACAAATCATTGTGGCCAATAAAGAAAAAAGCTATCGATTGAGATTGCAACCGAGGACTGACGGGTGGAGCATTGACGACTTCATCGTAAAGGGTCTCGCTCTTCGCCCCGCTAACTCCATAATTGCGCACTTCAAAATTGACTTCGGAAGTTTTTAACTGTTCGGCGAGAAGTTGGGGCCAAGCGAGATCATTTTGTTCATGCTTTTTTAAGTAACTTCTGTCCTTAGTGAGTTTAAACATCGCAAGGTCAGAAAGAATATGACTGACGGTTTCCAATTCATTTTGATGGGTTACGTTGGTGTAGTCCAATAACCCCGCGGTCAAGGAATCTCCAAAAGCTTCAAGAACCACCGATTGAGGGAACACTACAGTAGTGGGCAATAAAAATAGAATGTAAAAGATTAAATGCTTCATACCCCCCCGAAACAACACTGAAAATAAAGGAAACGAAGCGTAAAATCAAGATGGCTTTTTTGTTGATTTTTAAGGTTTGGACATCAACATAAGTTTTTGTAATTATATATTAATTTGATTTTATAGAGTGACAAAATGGGGCATCCTTTTTAAACCTGGCCGACATCTTCAATCAAAGCGATCAAGTAGGAAAGTTTTGCCGGCTGATATGGACATTTGTGCCGGTTTAAAGAAACTTCATGTGGGGCGTCTAGGCTAGAGCGGATGGCATTTGGGTTGCTTACCCTAATGAATGATTCGCTGGAGGTACTCTCATTTTCTTGTCGGATGATTGACTTAATAACTTGAAAGGAAATTTATGGACAAGGGAGTTTACACAGCCCTCTCGGGTGGTATCGCAAAGAGCCATGAGTTAGAACTAATCGCTAACAATTTAGCTAACGCAAACACCCCAGGGTTCAAACGAGACTCAGGGACATTCAATGAATACTTAACCGATTTGAGACGGAACGATTCAGTGGAATCTCTTCCCAGAGAAATCATCTCTTCAGCGTCTATCAACGGCAGACCTTCGGGAGATAAAAGTTTTGTTGAATTGGATGGGGTCTACACCGACTTCCGACAGGGGAATGTAGAAAAAACTGGCCGCTCATTGGATATCGCGATTGAAGGTAAAGGTTTTTTTGAAGTCATGACACCTTCGGGCGTTCAATATACTCGTCAAGGTAACTTCAATATTTCTCCGCAGGGGATCTTGGTCACAGGAAATGGCTATCCCGTTTTATCCAAAGCTGACAAAGTTCAAGGCACAACACCGGCCGAAGGTGACTTGTTTGGAGTGATTGATAGCTCGGGCCGTCAGGTCCCAGCCCCCAATCGGAATCCACGGCCCGAACAGAGGATGATTCAGCTAGGAAATGGGCCAATCGAAATTGATCAGAATGGGATCATTCGACAGAATGGCGTTCAGGTTGCGCAACTTAACATTGAAGAGTTCCACGAGGAGCAGTGGTTAGAAAAAAGTGGGAATACTTACTTTAAAAATACCTCTCCGAATAATTTAAAGAATGAGGAGTTAAAGACGAAGTTGCACCAAGGATTTATAGAAAGCTCTAATGTAAATCCCATTTCGGAAATGACCCGAATGATTGAGGCAACTCGAGCTTACGAATCGCACTTGCAGGCTATCAAAACATATCAAGAGATTGATGGCAAAACAGCGAACGATTTAACAAAATAAAAATTAATTGGTGAACTAAGGAGACTGGAATGATTACCGCATTAAAATCAGCTGCTTCAGGTATGGAAGCCCAAATGGCTCAGATTAATAGCATCTCTAACAACCTCGCTAATGTGAACACGACAGGTTACAAAAAGGAGCGAGCAGAGTTTCAAGATCTTTTATACGAAACTCTTCAAGAGCCAGGGGCTAACACCTCGGCTCAGACACAAGCTCCAGTGGGAATTCAAAGAGGGATGGGCGTTAAGGTGAGTGGCACTCAACGAAACTTTGAGTTGGGCAATCCCGTTCATACCAGTCGAGATCTCGACATGATGGTTAGAGGAGATGGTTTCTTCATGATTGGTATGCCTAATGGTGAAACTGGATACAGTCGAGATGGCTCTTTTTATAAATCGGCTCAAGGACGCATCGAAACCATCGATGGTTATCCTCTGCAGCCAGAGATTATTATCCCCCAAAATATCAAAAAAGTTGAAATCGCAGACAATGGAACAGTTTTTGGGTACGCCTCTGAGGCGGAGAGGACTCAATTGGGACAAGTTCAACTCGCTACTTTTATTAACAACGCTGGATTAAAAGCCCACGGAAAAAATCTATACTTAGCAACTGAAGCGAGCGGGCAGGCCAACATTGGGACTCCAAACTCAGGGACCACTGGCGCTATCATGCAAAACTATATTGAAAGTTCCAATGTGGATGTCGTCCATGAAATGACTGATATGATCACAGCTCAAAGAGCTTTTGAAATGAATTCTAAAGTGATCCAAACTGTCGACCAGCTTCTTCAAAATACCAACACTGTGATTAGGTAAAAAATGAAAGTGACAACCAAACTAGTTGCGATTTTGTTTTTGTGGACAGAAGTAGCTGCACTCTCTGTTCCCTCAACTAAATCTCAATTTGAAACTCCGGAACAAAAACTCAAAAATTATATTTTACGAGATTTTGAACAGACCGGGCGGGTTGAAGTTCAACGAGTTTTTATAAAAGAATCGATTCCTGCAGAGGCTGAAGTGATGGCAGTGGAGCCTCGACCGGCCTTGGGGTTGGTAAACTTCGAATTTTCTTGGCTTGAGGGAGGAGTCTCAAGACACTCTTATGGAACCGCCACAGTGAAATGGTACAAATCGATTGCGATTGCAAAAACAGTGATTCGCGATCACGAGCCCTTCACTTCAGAAAATTGTTCCATGGTAGAAAGAGAGGTTTCCCCTTATCGCGTGACTGGGTACTACGACAATTTCAGTAGTCTTAGCAAGCTGCAAGCGAGAGGGTATATCAATCCCGGTTTAGTCATTTCTCATAATCATACTCAAGCACCTTTCTTAGTCACATCAGGGGAGTCTGTGGAGCTCGTTAGAGAAACACCTAACATTCGAGTCTCAATTCGAGCTAAAGCACTTGAAAATGGTCGGGAGCAGCAGTGGATTCGAGTTGAAAATTTTAACACTAAAAAAGTAATCCAGGCCAAAGTTGTGAAATCCGGGCAGGTTTCTTTACATTAAAATTCAGGAGGATCTGGTGAACCGTTTTATCATTTTAGCGATGTTTCTATTTATTCCAGGGTGTGCATGGTTTGGCAAAAAGAACTCCATTAACGAGGAGCTTAACACAGCTCCAAAAGTCGCTCATAAGTATGACGTCCCTAAGCCCGCCCAGCGAGAGCCTGGGTCTCTTTGGAGCGAGGACTCTAGGTGGAATACAATTTACACCACTGGGAACTCTCGAATGGTGGGAGATGTGGTGATGTTAAAAGTGAACGAGCCATTCAAAGATCGCATTTCGATGGCCATGAATCAAAATCGAAAGCCCGAAGCCAACAAAACAACCAACGAGACTAAGACTGAAACAAAAAGTGAAACTCGTGAACCCGCAAGTCTTAACCAAGCGATGGCAAAAAAAGATGACACATCGGAGGTCGAAGCCACCATTTTAGAAGTTTTACCCAATGGGGTTTATCGAGTTGGAGTGAATAGAGCTTTTAAAATAGGCCGGGAGCAACCCTATGTGGTTCTTGAGGGTGTTGTGAGAGAAAAAGAGATAGGTTCAGATGACTCTGTTTCAACAGATGCTTTGAAAAATTTAAAACTTGAAACGTTCGATGAACAGAAGCATCAGATGAGTGCAGAGGCTAAAGCCACTCAGGAAGCTAGTGACAAAAAAACAACTAAATAACCCAAAGGAAATGAATCGATGAAATATTTTCTTTTCGTAGCTGGATTAAGTTCAGCTCTTTTCGGAGCCAGGATTAAAGATATCGCGATGCTCAAAGGGGCGAGAAACAATCAGTTGTTTGGTTATGGATTGGTCGTTGGATTACCAGGCACTGGAGACAAAGCAAACGAGCTCACTGAAAACTCGATGGGTTTAATTCTAAAAGGGCTAGGAATTGATGTTAAATCTCAGAAGTTGGACACGAAAAATGTAGCAGTAGTAGTTGTGTCTGCAACTCTGCCTCCATTTGCCAAAGTGGGGCAGCAATTGGATGTGAGTTTAGCTTCGATTGGAAGTGCTGCTAGTTTGGATCATGGCACATTGATGATGACGCCACTTAAAGGTCCCGATGGAAGAATCTATGCGATGGCTCAAGGTAAAGCGATCGTTTTAAAGAAAGAGAATAAAAGTGGAGGCGCGGGTGGGGGAGCCGCTGCTAACTTAGTGAGTGCGACGGTACCCAATGGAGCTATGCTTGAAAAAGAGATTGGTTGGGATGTTTCCCAAGAAAAGCAACTAAAGTATGTGATTAATCATCCAGATTTTACGACTGCTGTTCGTATTGCAAAAAAAATTAACGATGAGTTGGGTGGAAAATATGCGGTTGCCAATGATGCAAGCACTGTTGAAGTGATGTATCCGTACACCCTAGAGTCAAATCCCATTGAACTGATTGCACAAATTGAAAGCCTAGAAGTCGAAGCTGATCGGAAAGCTAAAGTGATTATTAATGCTCGAACGGGGACTGTCATCTTGGGCGACCAAGTAAGAATCTCTCCAGTTGCTATTGCACATGGCAATTTAAAACTAGAAATTAAAAATGATGGAACCGAGCAAGTTCGGAACGTGAGTTCTGCCAATAATACGGCCGGGGGGCAGAAACAACCTCCCGCAGCGACCAGTGCTGCTAGCGAAGGGGGTGAAGGGGCAGCAGCTAAAAAAGTTATGTTGGTCAATGCCGGGCCGAGTATTTCGGAAGTGGTCTCTGCTCTTAATGACACTGGAGCTTCTGCTGATGATTTAATTTCAATCCTTCAAGCATTGAAATCAAGCGGAGCTTTATTAGCTGATCTGGAGATGCAATGAAAATTTCAGATAATCCAAACTTGATTCAACAAGTCGAGAACAAAAGCGAGGAAAAACATCCTGAGGTTCGAAAAGCTGCCAAACAGTTTGAGGCTCTTTTTGTGAACCAGATGGTTTCGGCAATGCGTAAGACTGTGGTCAAGGGCGGGTTAGTGCCTGAAAGTAATGCGGAAAGAGTTTACCAATCGATGTTGGACAGTAATTATGCAGAGAAGATGGCTGACACGGAGCAACTCGGTCTTTCTCAAATGATTTACGACCATTTATTGCGGCAATCCCGAGCAAGATGATAAACTGAAGGTATAGTCTTTTGATCTTATAAGGAGCCCTTATGAAGGTAACAAACAATACGAATCCCAATCCCTATCAATCTGAATCGATGGTGGAGGGCGTAAAATCAGGTCAAAAGGCAGGCAGTTCTAAAGCTCTAGAATCAGGTTTGGCAAAGACGGGGGAAGGGCACTCGTTTGGAGCTGAAGTCGAGATTTCTGACAATGCTAAATTGATGAGGCAAGCATCCGACATCGCTAAAGCTGCAGGAGAGATCCGGAGGGACAAGATTGCGGCTTTGAAGAAAAGTATCCAAGATGGCACTTATCAGGTGGATGCTAAAGAGATTGCAGACCGTTTAGTGGATGAGCATTTAAATGCAGATTTTGGAAAAAATAATCTCTAATTTAATTTCTGTTACGCGAATCTCCTAAGTAAAATTTAACTTTTAGTAAGGGCAAGTTCATGGCGAAGAACCCATTTGCGACCTATCTATTTTCGTTAAGTGAGGAGAGTTGCGCCCTCGCTCACTCACTTAGAGAAGTTCTGATTAAAGAAAGAGCAGCTCTGATCACTTTAAACACAGAGGAAATTCTTATCCTTGTCACTCAAAAGGAGAGTGGCATGATGAAGTTATCGAGAAAGCGGGCTGAAATCAAAAAGTTCGTCAGAACTCAATTTCAACAAGAAGCCATAGAAAATCTAGTTTTCATGGATCCTGAATTACAACAAGATTGGGAAAAACAAAAAGCTGTTTGGAGTCAATCTTGGGCAGAGCTTCGCAAAGTTTGTGAGTACAATCAGCAATTCATAAATCACTCAATGAAAAACTTAGATCGATTGGTTGAAAACCTAAAAAGACTGCTCGGACAGCATGCGACCTATTCACCCAAAGGTAAACGTATTGACCAAAACTCACAGGGATCGGTTGTTGAGGGGAGATACTAATGGCTGTCAATGATATCTTAGAAATAGGCCGGCAAGGTTTAACATCTAACCGTCAAGCTCTTCAAACTACCTCTAGCAACATCGCTAATGCGAATACTCCCGGATACACTCGAAGACGAGCCGTCGTAGAAACTAATAATTTATCGATACCGCAGGGTGTGAACATGGGGAGCGGAGTTGAAGTTAAACAAGTTCTTCGAGTTCATGATCAGTTTGTAAATAAGCAGATAGTGAATGAGTCCCAATCCTTCGGCGGAGTGAAGGCAAAAGCAGAGAACCTGGGGCGAGTGGAGATGGTAGCTCAACGAGATGCTGACAATGTGAACAATTTAGTGAATAAGTTTTTTCAGGATTTAAGAGAGATTTCTGTAAGTCCAGAGACTCCAGCTCTCAGGAATGTGGTTCAGAGCAGTGGTCAGGCCCTATCAGGAGGCATTCGCAACATGTTTTCCGACTTAGAAAGCATGAAGCAGGATTTAGACTATCGAATTGAAGATAATGTCACCCAAATCAATGCTCTCACCAGAGAACTTGCTGCATTAAATAAAAATATTTCTCAAGGAAGCACTCGAAAAGATACTGTATTGGACCTCGAGGATAGGCGTGATTCTGTAATGAGAGAGTTATCTCAAAAAATTAATTTTCAAACACATACAGATGATTTTGGACAGATTTCTGTAGTTACTGGCGGCTGCATTTTAGTCCAGGGGGATACTTCGAACGACCTATTTGCAGAGCGAACTGCCGCTGATGGGGAGAAAGGGCCAGGGTCGCTCGATATCTTTATTAAAAATCATGGTGAGGGGAGAAAAGTGACCAGCGGGATCACCGATGGTGAATTAGGCGGAATGATGCACGTGAGAGATAAAGTGATCAACCCTGCTATTGAACATTTAGACAAAATTGCATTTCACATCGCAAAAGAGGTCAATGCTATACACCAAGAAGGTGAGGGGATGGATGGAGTTTCGGGAAGGGGTTTTTTCAAAGATATTGGCCCCAGCACAGAGGGGGCTGCATTTCGTTTTGATTTGGATGATGCTATTAAGAGTAATTTTGAAAACATTGCTGTGGGCTTGTCGGGTTCAGCTCCTGGAAGCAATGAAATCGCATTACGAATCGCTAATATTCAAAACGAAAAGGGTTTGGCTACAAGTCACCTTGGTGCTCAAGAAAATCATACCATCAATGAATCCTTAAACGCTCTTGTAGGGAAAATAGGCGTGGAAACACAACGCGAAAGTAATTTGTTTAATCATCAAAAGGATGTGGTTCAACAACTTGAAAATTATCGGCAGTCTGTAGAGGGGGTTAACCTCGAGGAAGAAGCCGTAAACATGATTCAGTACCAGACAGTTTTTAATGCTTCTGCCAAAGCCATGAAGGTAGGGGAAGAGTTGTTTAATACGATATTGAGTTTAAAAAACTAATTTGAGAGTCAACTATGTCTAGAGTCTCCACAGTCCAATTCTTTGATACCGCTCAACGAAACATACAAAATGCCAAAGAGAAAGAGGCGGTCTCGGCTGAAAAATCGAGCAGTTTGAAGGAAATTTCAAAGCCTTCACAAGCTCCCGCCGAATGGATGATTGCTGAGACTCAAAAAAATGATGTGGTTGTTAGAGATGGAATTTCAAAAAATGCGAATTTGGCAAGCCACATGATCAACACGACGGATGGGGTTTTAGCTCAAGCGCAAGATTTAGTCCAAAAAGTTCACTCTCTTGCACTTTCAGCAATCGGCAATGCGGCTGGGGACGTTTCAAAACACGTTCTCCCAGAAGTGCGAGGTTTGTATGAAAATTTTATTCAAAACTTGAACACTAAGTTTGGTTCTAGATCGCTGATGGGAGGTCAGAAGTCCTCTGGCCCTGCTTTTGATATCGAAGGAAAGTTTTTGGGGGATTCCGGAAAGATTGAAGTTGAAGTCGATAGAGGATTATTTGTTCCTATTAACGTTTCAGGCAGTCAAGCTATTCTCGGAGAGGGGCTTAAGGATGGGGTCAATATCATTCAGGCCATGAAAGATCTCATTTCGGGACTAGAAACACACAATCCAGACCTTGTAGGATCCTCTCTAGATGTTTTTACTAAAGCGACCGACCAAATATCCACGATGCGAACCCAGTTAGCCGGAAGCTCTCTTGCCATCGAAAAATCTATTGAGCGAAATGCTGAAAACAGAATCCAGCAACTGGATACTATTTCTCAGATTGAAGAGGCTAATCCTATCAAGGTATTTTCTGACTTGGCGCGAGATCAAACTGTCCTCAGAGCCGCTCTTGAGAGTTCCCACAAAATCATGGCCGAATCGCCTGCCGATATTCTTCTTAAGTGAATTCATTTAAGCTGTGCGTTGTAATACATGGGGTTTTCTTAATCTTTTTGTAAAGACTTGTTCAGGATATGCCGAATAGGATCTTGAGAAATTAATTAATGCTAGTCCTAACTCGAAAAATCGGTGAATCCATCGCAATTGACGACGATATTAAGATCGTTGTCGTTCAGATTAAGGGTGGGCAGGTTCGACTCGGTATCGAAGCGCCGCGCCACACCAAAATTCACCGCGAAGAGATCTACATAGCCATCCAAGAGCAAAACAAACTTGCCGCTGAATCTCAAACTCCCACACCTTTAAAAAATGTTGCTAAGAGCGTAAGGCCCAGTTAACATTTCTATATTCATTTAAATCGAAGTTAAAATAGGCTTTTCAAGGAGATAGGAAATGATCGTAGAAACGACCCGTTTTGGTAGTATCTCTGTTGCCGAAGAAGACATTATTACTTTCTCTGAAGGTATGTTGGGTTTCTCTAAAATTGACTCCTATGTTCTTGTGGAGCGAACCGATGATTCTTTGTTCCTATGGTTGCAAGCAGTTAAAAAGCCGAGTGTGGCGTTTCCACTTTTAGAACCTCAGATTTTAGATAGGGGCTACAAAGTTGAACTAGAAGACGAAGATAGAAAAACTTTGAAACTAGATACCGATCTCAAAAGTGGAAAAGTTTTTTGCATCATTACAATTCCGACAGATCCCACTAAAATGACAGCTAATTTAAAAGCTCCCATTGTGATCAATTTGAAAAAAAGAATCGCAAAGCAGGTTATTTTACATTCTCAGGATTACCCCATTAGAAAATCCATTTTTTCAGAACTTCAACAACATTGCGCCAGTCATCAGAGGACCATCTTTCCGGCTTCCGATTCCACTTCTTACCAGGCCATTCATATTAGTGAAGAGATGGGGACACTACCCAAAGAGGTCTAAAGCCTTAGCGGGAACTTCTGTTTTTCAATTCTGAATATT